>JAAUXT010056756.1_pt1 | contig 12045 bp, 8 predicted proteins | sample 7278171 | NCBI WGS metagenome assembly JAAUXT01 (sample SAMN14350112, study PRJNA611818) | marine sediment metagenome | isolation source: surface marine sediment (1.8m) | place: French Polynesia: Moorea | collected 2018-08
CTAAAATTTAGCCCAAGCGATTATCTACATTTTCTCTTGATATTCCCTTCAGCAAATATCAACCATTTCCGAGCTATAAAGCCATTTATACAGCCATACCCAAATTTCACCATGTTGGTGATATTGGTTTTTTGCCCGTAAAAATACGTAAAACCAAAAGTTTGTTCTTTTGACACTTCATGCATCAACTACAGCCTGAAAGTGAACGAAAAAACCAAACATGACTGAAATCGAACAAATAGAACACTTTCAAACTCACATTCACAGATTTAGCCTCTTGATGCCTATAGGTGATTTTCACCACCATACATTATACATTATAATGTATGGTACAAGGTTCAAATCACCTAAAGACAGATTCCTGTCCAGATGGAAAGAACCTCGCGGCCTGTGTTTCTCTGTCGCGAATGATATAAACATTACATTGACAGCCTTGAGACAAATCATGGCGACGTTGTCAATGTGTCCACACCCTGGAACTTGATCTGTAACCTGAAGGTTCTCAGTTACCCCTCCTTTGACTAGTATGTTCTGGTGTTGGCTTCGTGGCATCGTTGTGCCTTGGTTTTCAGTGTGGGATTGATCTCCAATCAAAGTTGGTCAAGCTGGTGTGTGCGAGAATCCAACACTTTAGTTTGCAACGTCTTCCAAAAGACAGGCGAACACAATGTTGACTGACATTGATGGATTCAACTTGTCCTTTTATGCGCACCAAGTCCATGAGAGAATTGACAACTGTAACCTTTGCAAGTACAAAGAAGCGGTTACACAGGAAACGCACTGAACCTGAAGCCTGAATGTCTCCATAGTTTTAATGGAGACTGAAGGTTGCTTGATAGTACTTTCTAAGTGCGCGCCACTCGTTCACCCCCATGATGTCTTTGAGTGGCTATAATTACTCTGTTGGGAACATTATCATCTTAAAGGCTGACTTTTACCACTTGGGGCAAGCCATATTTCACAAACCTGGGCGTGTGAGTACGTCCAGAACAAGATTTGTGTCTCGGTTTCTTTGAAGAAAGCTTTGACCAAGTTGTTTGACTCGGCAATGTGCCTCTTGTCTCGTGTGTTGCGTGTCACACGCGTTGTGCTTCAAGACAGGACAGGTGCTCTCCGCAGGTTTGCGACTTCAGATGACTCGGAACAACCCAGACGACAGCAAATTGTGTTCTGAGCAGGAACAAACACCAAGCAAAGAAGTTTGGGTTGTCCCACAAGAAACAGGAGGCTTGAGGGCAGGAGTACTCACACGCCCCGAACTGTGGGGAGAAGGGCTTGACATTTCCGTCTTTCGGAAACTTTGACAAAAATAGTTTGTTTTGGTGTCCCAATGCACAAATGCAACTGATGTTTTCCCTTTGCCTCAGTTCACTTCAGAGCACTTTCAACACAAAACGCCGCTTGTGAGCAGAGGCAGCAAAGGCACGACCGAGACCAAGATGGAGTTCCTCGATTTCTTGTGAAAGAAATTATTTTGATCGCACAGAAGAACCGAAAGTCACAGTCTCTGTGTCCAATGAGCACTGAATATTTTTACTCTGTGAATCAGGCCTGTTTTTGACAGATATAGATGGCAAAAATATTAATTTCGTCGCAAGTTAAGTTCTCTCTCCACCCAGCAGCTTGGTACTCACGGGGAAGAGTGAACGATCAGGAAGCGAAACTTCCCCCCCCCCCATTTGCGATCAGTCAATTTGAAATGACCGGACAACACGTGTTGATCAGTCTTTCCTGCGCCGTGTTTCCTTGCGATCTTTGTTCTGTCCAAATGCTGTCTGTCCATTTCTGTTTCTTCTTGGTGCTCGAGTCTTTTTTATCCTTTCGAATGCGCACGGCTTGTCTCCTTGAGTTGCACAGCACGGAGACTTGGATTCACCCGAACTAATCTTGTTCAGCGCCTGTGCGTAAAGAAAACCGGCGAAACTGTAATGGTCTGTCAGATGACTCAATTACTGGCCTGGCGAGGTTCGGGAGAGAGTCTTATGAAAACGGCGGCTCCATTGTTATGCTTACTGTCCACTCTGCCTTTGTAAAAACAACTAACTGAGGCACTCAAATATTGCATCCAAAACGACCTTGAAATGCTGGTACCAAATGAATCTGGCCGAGTGGCCCTTGTCAAAGAAACTCGGCTGCTTTTGGGTCGTGCACTCTTTGAGGAAATTATTGGCATTTCGTCTGTTATTTCCAAATGAAAACCTCGAGGTTAATTTTGTGTGCCAAGGATTTGAAATCTTCAGAAATATCTGGCAACAAGAAATGTTCCACGCGCAAAAGAAAGTTGAGGTTGTGAAAGTTCTTGTGGAGCAGTAGAATTTGCGAGATGTTAGCTACATTTCCGATGACTTCACATGTTCGTCGAAGAGAACCCAGCATTTTGGAGCAGGAAGTGAAGAAAGCATGAAAAAATTTAGTCCTTTCCCAAAGATGGAATTTTCAGGAAGTGCAAGACAGCAACAAACAGGCAGTTTACTTTCCGCAAAGGAAAAACACAAAAGCAAGAATGAAAAATCAAAGTTCTCAGAGACAACATAGGCCTGGCTCCACCTTGGCGGCCTGAAACCTCCGGCCCCTTGTGATTTCACCAAAGGCTCGGCTTCCAGTTTGCTTGCAGTGGTTTGATCTCCCGCGAGATATGCATCTGGCGTCATCAGAGTGTGAATTGTACGAACAGCTCAAGCTATTTCACTTCAAAAACTTAAATGCCAATAATGATTGAGTTTCAAATCTCTGCTTTGTGAGGAAATGAACACGATCGAATCTTTGACGATTCAGGACCTCTATCACGGCTGACAATTTCTCCACCAAAGAAAGGCTTGGTCGTATCTCCCTCTCATGTTGACGCAACTCTGTAATCTTCCCATCGGGGGAATTTGTTTTCGCAATTCTCATTTCTGGCGAGAAAAACGTGGAACCTGGAAGCTGACAGCAAACATTGAGGGAAGTATCGGGTGCTCCTTTGCCTTCGCGTCGCACATCCACGAAAAGGTTTTCATTTTCTGAGACCGATCGATGAACAACGTTTTTGTATAATGGTGCACCATGGTGGTATTCCTTGCAACACGTGAGCACAATTTCAGAGCGTTCGTGTGGATATGTGATCACGGTTTTTTGAACCAATGTGCAGGCGAATTCACAGCAAGAACCTTCACACACCATGCTGAGCAAAATACGGGGTTTCAGGAGATAAAGGTCGCGGTGCTTGCACCACGTAACTTCATGTGTGAGAACAACGAAAACAGACACCAATTCTCCCTCCTCGGAAAAACAACAACTCCCGTAACAGTGTTGTATGTCGGAGTGAATGTCCTGCCTGGGAATAGCGATCATCCTGAAAGAGCAATCAAAATGCCATTTCAAGCAGAAAATATCTTCTGGAATGCTTGCGGTTTTCCCGCATGTAACTCGATCAAGACGAATAAAAAGGAATTTATTGCCAAATTTGTGGTTCACACTGTGACACTGCAATCGGAAATTCAAATGAAGGAATTTGGTTGGGATACCGAGCAGATAACAAGAACTCGTTTATTTTCGAGGTGGGTTGGGAGTCTCGTGCCAGACAAGTCATTGATTTCATTCCAAACGTTGCCGTCGTTTTCTTTCGTCAAGCTTCCGACGTATTTTTGACGGAATATCCAAGTTTGTTCCAACACGGCCTGTTGTCTCGCCTCAGCTTTGGGCTGTGCACAACCAGGAACACAAAAAGTGTGAGGATAGTCTGTCAGTGACTTCCTGTAAGCAAGACGTAGAAAATGTCAGAGAGCTGGTTGTTCGGCACAAAGGCCCTGCCAAATGCTCGAATCCATCTCGTTTGTTAATCGTTTAAAGAGGATGGTTGCCAATTATTGTCAGTTTAACTACGGCTTGAAGCATTGGAGGGAATGATCGATCGCGGAGCCTCACCGCGAGTAATGAGGGCGATGTGGGGATGGTGTAATTAGATAGAAACGCTCTTCATTCCGTGTGCACAAACCGAGAAGAGGGGCTTCCTTGAAAAGCGCTGTCCCGCTCAGGCCGCTGACCTGCACAATGGACGCAGACTAGTCCATGTGAGTGGGATCTTGGATGGTCAGTTTTCCAAATCTACACTTCCCTCTGCTCGAGGCTTCTGTGCCTGTGTCCGAGGGAGGATTCACCACAGAGGAAAGTCCAACCAGGTGTGGCACAAATCTATCGTGGACGGCCATTTGGGGTCAGATCTGTTCTGCCCCACAACTCGAAAATTGACCATTTCGTGTGACTATGACCACAGTTGAGTGAGTGAGTGAGTGAATGAGTGAGTGAATGAATGAGTGAGTGAGTGAGTGAGTGAGTGTATGTGTGTGTCTTTCTTTTGTGCCATGTGAGGTGTGTGCGATTCACACAATGTTTGTCCTTCGTCAATGATCTGTGCGGGAACACTTTCAGACGTTCATTCTTGTTTTGGGAACGATTTTTTTTTGGGGGGGGGGGGCGGGGAACAAGTATGTGTGCACACACCCACTCACGCACAATCAAGTACAGCGTTGTTGATTCAGTGAAAACCAATCAAAAGTTCATGCGCGCGAAACTTTGAACAAAGGAGACTTCACCTTTCTGTCGGTTGACAGACTTGGTGAGACAGTTGGCTGCGCGTTGCGAAGTTATCCTGCTTGATGCCCCGCGCCAGTTAGTGTAAGCAGCACGTCAGTGTTGGTACGGCAAAGTCTTTGGAAATTTCCTGGAGTAATTTTCCTGACATAAGATATGAGATTAGTATCGCTCGGTGGTGCTCAAGAAAATCCCATTACTAGTCTACAATGATTTTACATGGTCTGCCTTATCTTACAGATCGTGGATAGATGTGTGTTGGGTGTCTCAGAACGCGGTAAGCAGCCTCCGAGATGAGTAAACACGACGCATCTGCCACCGACTGTCAATTAAGATCTGCATAATTCAAGTGGGTGAAAATTCGATTTGATTCACCACCGAGCTCATAAGATTCTTTCATTTAATAAAGCCAGTTAGAGTGATCTGGAAATCTTCATAAAGGAAATGATATCGTTTCGCACAAATTACCACGGAACAGTACGCCAACTTTCATCAATGGCAATGTCAAGAAAACAACGCGCGCATGATTTCGTTGAACTTTTGAATACACACAGATGTGATAAAAAGCTGTGGAAATAAAATTAAGCGACAGAGACAGAAGGAATGTCTCTTTGTTTTTCTATTCAAAGGAAAGGGAGCAGCTTCCTTGCGGAGATGCAACTCCACACACCAAGAAGTTTGTTTTGCCATGTTTGGCTACACACTCGAGGCGTACTTTTGCCATTGTCAGTGAACGACGACACAGAAGAAAAGTCTCGTAGATTCCTCCACATACACATCAAAGAACAGAACAAGAGCAGATCATACAAGCCAGCGAGTGCTTAATGAGTCGCATAATCCACTTAAATAAGCTGCATTAGAATAACATAATACAGATGAGCAATGACAACCCAAATAGGTCTGCGAAGGGATTAGGTAATAAAGGCGAATTAGATTCAGATTTCCAAGGAGGGAGTGAGTCTGTGAAAAAACGCAAACCAACCTAAGAAAACAAGTTTCGAGTTTTTGTTCTCAGACAGTGGATCGTCCCACTGGATATTCAGAGCCGAGTGAGCATGGAAACAGCGAACAGACTAGCTGCGTCTTGGTCTGCATTCATGAATCTGAGAGGTTCAGGAACAGTGGAGTGTTGTCCAAGTGATGAAATTGTAGAAAGCGAGAAACGAGTTGTGAATGGCGTAGTGAGGGCAGAAGGAGGGTGATACCGAAGAATGTTGCACTTCAGGCCACTACCTTGATTCTACCTGTGAGTCAGACAGTTCTTGTCCGCAGGCGTACCCAAAACACCTGCACCTTTTCGCGCTGAGGAAGACTGAGTGGGAAGTACTGTTCAACTGTCTAATTCAGCCCAAGTGAGCGTGGTAGATAGACCGCAAGCCGCCCACTCGGCGACGAGCAGCGAATGTTGGAAGCTTCGGCGAGATCTAATCATTTAGTGGAACAAGAAACAGCTGAAGGGACGGTTCTTCTCAACCGCTCCTATCTCTGCTCAAGATGGCCTCTCATCCACCCAATCATTCAGAGACACAATCAAAGAAATTGCCTCGCCAATCTCCAGTTTTATGTCCGGAGGAGCACGCATCAAAAGGCAAATCTCAGGTCCAGGTTCCACCCTCACCAGGAGTCGGTTCGCCTCCGGGGATCATCAGTCGTAATGGCGCCTCCGGGGCTCAGTCTTGGGGGACTCGAACCGCAATCTCTGGAACAATAGCAGAATTCCCAAAAGCGCAATCGGACCCTGCATTAAATACTTTCTCCTTTTCAGAGTGACGGGTTCACACAATCAACAATCAGGGACAAATTGGGTCGTCTGGATTCCCGTGGGGCCTGAGCTCCAGGAAACTACAGCAGGCCGCATCAGAAGATGCATTGGACTCTGCGTCTCCACCACAGTCTGGGGACCACGAAAAGCGGATCATGCAGGAAGCGACGCCGTGGAGCGGAGAGTCCGGGATTCACAAAGCCGCTGAGCCCGAAGGATTTTCAAGGCACAGTGCAATTCATCCTGTTACCTCTGGCCGTCTGCCCATCACCCAGCCCGACGAGGCCCTGGGTCGGGGGAATCCGCAGGAAACAGATGCCCCCCAGCCTTTCGTGCCAAATCAGTGGGATGAATTGGGGTCTAATGATCACGCACCTTTGCTTATTAACACCGAACACCTCAATGGCAGCGTTGTACCCGAGCAGCTCCCCGAGAATAACACGCACGCGTTTACACTCCCAAACACAACTGACTCTCAGTTGCTGTTATCGTCTAATGAGAGCTCGGCCACGAGCAGAGGTGTTCCCGGCCAAGAGCCAACCTTTGCGGGGAACCAACTTTTCAACAGTCCAACTAGTAGCATTTCTGTGAGCAGCGATGCAGCTTCAGATTTAGTCGAACCACTGGCGCGGGAGAAAGACCAATTACTTCAGTCAAGTTACATTACTGAAGCAGATAACACGTCGCGCACGAGCTTCGAAGAGGGCGTCCTTCTGGATTCGAAGAATCTGACCAAAGAGGATTACACCCCGACAGCCACAGTGGATTATCACCGGCAGTTAGCTTCAGATGACTCTATGGGAAACAAATACCCGCTGTTGCAGTTGGTCAACACCTCGGATTCGCCTCAACACCATGCCACGTCTGGATACATCTACTACAAAGTCCTGGATGACCCCCTCCTTGACGGGTCCTACGATGTGGATCGGATCCAGCACTTGTGCAATGGCACAGCGCCTGGTGTCCCGGGTACCCTGCTCTCCATTGTGCCTCTGGATCACTCTGAGAATGGATACCTGTACAACGTCACCGACCATCTGATCAACTGCACAAATTATTCCAATGGATTACCAGAAGAAAGTGACTTGGAATACAAGTCGCCGGCCCTGGGAGTTTTGCTGGCAGTTTTTGCTATGATCACGATATGTGGAAACATCCTGGTGATGATCGCTGTCGCGAGGGAAAGATATCTGCGCACAGTGACCAATTACTTCATTGTGTCATTGGCCATTGCTGACCTTATCATTGGTAAGTATTTTCTACATTTACTCGTGAAAAAGCAACTGGATTTGTGGGTTTTGTGGTCAAGCAAGTGTGCAAAAACGCATTGCAGACAACTCTTCTCGGCAACCCCACAAGAAAACAGGCTGTGACGTGACCTGTTCTTCGTTCGAGTGCATGTATGAGCACAAAAGGGCCACATTTCTTATGTAGGTGGTGTCAATGAATCCAGTTTTGCTTCAAAAAAAAAGAGAGAAGAAGGCACAACTTCGAAATTGTTGAAATCAAGCTTTGAATTGCCCTGTTGTTGAGTGATCTCAGCTTCAAAATATTCAATTGTTCTGCACAATTTGATGTCGACAGCTCTGTTGATCTCAACATCTGCCAATGACGTCTTCTTCGTGCTTCCGGCATTTCCTACTAATCAGCCAAAGCAACTTGGCTTGTCATTACAGTGAATTACATTTGGCAAAATTTCACTTCATTGGTGTCCTCGTCAATACTCGTGTCAGCAGATTGACGGGGGAGCATTTCAACGTGCATCCAGCTCTTTTTGTGCCTCCACACGCTGATGCGAATTTTTGTCAAACAGAAACTGACAAAGGGTGCACGTGACAAAACAGAATTGAAATCAAGAAACTGTGCAGGCATGCAGAACTTCGGGCACTTAACTCAAAGCATTGTGCGATAGAAACCTCGAGCTGATGTGGGAGAAATCAAAAGACTTAGTGACTTCTGACATATCATGTTTGTTTCAAATTTGTTTGAAGGCACGACTCAAGATTTAGTGTTCGTATCATGTGGAAAGTCGTGCTCAAAATCAAATCGAACCGCTGTCGTCGCAACATCATGGTGAATATGATTATGGTGAGCAAGAGCTTCGGAAGGGCGTAGGTTCGCACTGCAATCAGAGCAGTTTGAGGGGCGGAGGAAGAGGCGGGTAATCACGCGTGCCAACTCTGATCTGATGCAAGAAAAGGCTTCGATGAAAAATCAGATCAATTCCCAGAAGTGAAAATTTCAGTTGTGGAGTTGAATGTTCGCTGGATCACGACAACCTCTGCATTTGGGCCCGTCGTCTCAGGTTGATGCTCTTCTCGTAGCCAAGGAGCAAACAGTGCGTGAGGCAACCAGATGCGATGTCCCCCAAATTTGATCATTTGTGGGTGTGATTCATAATCCCTGCAGATTCAGGCTGAAAAGTCACCCATTTGTGTACAGTTGTGGACCAGGAGGCTGGGTGTGTGGGGTGGGGTAGGGTGGGTGGTTGCAGGGACAGTTGGATCGGGATGTGGTGTTGGCTGAAGCGTCTGCGTAACATTTTTGGGCCAAACTACTTGTCACACAGATGCTGAAGACTGAATAGGAGGCTACTTTGGTACCGAATGGAGGACGGGACGAAAAGTCGCCCAGACGTGCGCGTATTGTTGCTGTTCGAGGAAAAAGCAGCAGCACGAAAGTTTGTTTGGTTTCCCGTGCACCGTGGACCCTGTCAATTGTTTCCGTATGTTTTTACAAGAAAGCACCCAACTCTGCAGGTGAAAGTGGGAAAAGGGAAAGTGCGAAAAGCTCTGCTCTGACCAAATTGCGCGACACGCCTGCTTGACTTTTGCAAAAAAGGAGAAGAAGAAGGCTACAAGAATTCAAAACCACATTTTTGACACATTTTGAGATCAACATACTCGTACGTTGGTTTGTCAGCCCAGCAAACCGATAGAAATCTTGCCAACCAGTGTATGTTCCAACAAAATTAATGTCGCTTTTGACACAAAGAATGTTGTTTCTGGTGCCCCGATGAGGGTTTGCCATCAGTTCGTAAGCTGCACAAACACACACCTGTTGGTTGAGAAAAAGATCCGCTGTGGAGAGAGAAGAGGTTTCACATTGGAGATTTTCCTGAGAAGGCCTGAACTTTTCTCAATGTTGAACTCAAACCAGCGCAAACTTCTTCGACGAAGAATTATTAGTGGAGACTGTCGATGTTGAACATGCATGAGCAGGACAATCATGTTCAGCATCATCTGGGCATCAGAATCAGGTCAAGCACCGGATTGTTACATAAATCCAACAAAATCATCCCAACCTTCGCGTCATAAATCTTGTTTTGCACACAGTACCATCACTCTGCATTTTCGGATTTGTGTCAGACAGATGTGAAGCGGCGAATTGTGAATGAGGCTTCTGGTTTGACCTGACAGGACCAGAGAACCCGGTGTAACGTGCCGTGGAGACACGTGCCTGCTTTTGCGAGCTTATTTCGGAAAGTAATGGGTAAATTATGGACAACGGTGACAAGAGGATTGTCAATGCTGCAACAGTATTCTGAATCACGTGAAGTAAAGGGGCAGGCCACACAAAAAATCAGGAAGGGATGAAGTGCCACAAAATCAGTTCAAAAGCTGGCCCTGTCACACGCTGGGAAAACGGTACAAAACTGGCGAATCTCCACAACCACTGACCAATATCTCAGTTTGTTGGTGCCAAAACTCGTTTGATTGGGTAAGGGGTTGCAGAGTTATCACCTGTTGTGCTTCAGCGGGTACTTTTGCAGACTGAGGACACATTTTACCGGAACGTTTGCTGTTTCCTTCCAATCACAGCAACCCCAATTTCAAGCGAACCTCATTTAGGTTTTTGAAATTGAGTGTCAGTGGACAACGCTTGACTTTGACAGCCTGTGTACTGACTGCACTTTTCAACGATGCTCAAGTAAAAAATGGCTACATTAGCGTCGGGTTCTTTGGGAGCGGTGCCTGGTGAGGTGTGGTCGCAGTTAATTTCCTGCACTCAAAACCACTCACTCCCTGGCAGGCAGTGGACTCGTTCATACAGACGACACAAAGCCTGAAGGTTTCAAAATCCTGTGCCACACAACAACAAAAAAAACCAGGTATCTCAAATGGCACAGTCCGAGCACATTTGTCTGGCCAGAAATTGCTCTGTCAGGAGGGTCGTGCAGTCTCCACGACACACAAGGAATAATCTTGTAAAAATCGTTTCTTGGCCTTTGTGTTTCAGGTTCTGACGATTAGCCTTTTGTCGTGCAAAACAAAACTTGCTTAGTTGCGTTGTTTCTGTTTTTGATGAGGAAAAGGCTGAAACTCCCACCTCTGGTTGGCCAACTTCGATTTTCCTTCTGAGATCAGCTGAACCCCCTCCCAATTTGGCAGAAGCCCAAGGCCCTGGTTGGGCACCTCAACCCTTGATCGAGTGAACCTGAACCCTGGTCCTTGGTCAGAGATGAGGAACCAGAAATTGCGGGCGGTTGGAATCAGTGTCACGCGCTTCCTGACCACAAGCCGTCCAAAGGCTCTTCGCGTGCGTCACCCCGTGTCAGGCTGTTCTCTGTGGAAAGTTCACTTCCTGATTCAGACCGAGTCAAACAGATCGAGGTGTCTCAGGCGATTTCTTTGATGCTGTTTTTAAGTGCAAGGCTTTTCTTGTCACAGTGTCATCACGTTTTTTTTCATGCATCGATAGATGTGTTTTGCTTTGACAATGAAATGATCCGTCGCTCAGCATTTCCTGAATGGAACGTCATTGCAGCCTGCAGTCGTCGGCGAGTGTCAGCGGCAAGCGGTCACCGGATGACGGTTCAGCAAACAGAAACTAGTGTTGCTCGCAGCCTGGTTACTGTCAGCCTTCGTGTTGGAAGTAACAAAGCTTGTGGTTCTGGCTCCGATGAGGAATTCTGGCCTCTGGTAGTGTGCAACGTTGTTGAGAAGACCGGCTCTTTTTCTTACAATTAAAATTTTGAGAAAAACGACAAGTGGATGCAATCAATATCAAGTTGGATTTTCAAAAAGTATAATCTCGGTGAACAAAGGAGATACAGAAACAAGCAAGCAAGCGCGTTGTCTGTCAACACCAAAAAATTGTGATGAAATCAATGTGCTGAACCTTTTCTGCAAGTCTGCAAGAACTTTGCGAGCACATTGCAAAAGCGGAGTTGCAAGCCTTTGCACTTCCACCGAACAAGTGTGTTCGCACTTGTGAACATGACACTTCCGAGAGGCGCGGTGGCAATTTTCACATTCGCGGCTGAGACCGCAGATTGCACTGCGTCGGTGTCTAACTCTGTTCTCTGGGGACAAACAGGCAATCATGACAGCCACTGGACCTGCACTTGCAGAGCCTCCTTTTTGCTGTGTGCTTTTTGTGCCTGTCCAAGCTGGGTCAACCGTGCAACGATCCCTTTGTTCACCATCAGCTGAGGTTCACGCGCACTAAATACGCCCGTACGCACAGTTTCCTCTGTAGCGATTCACGACCGTTTTTGACCGCTGTTGGCTTAAAAACCCTTAGCATTCATGTGTGCGTCTGTCCACACTTTGGAATGTAACCTCCCCCCACCCACCCTACCAGACCCCCCACCCACCCTACCAGACCCCCCCCACCCACCCTACCAGACCCCCCACCCACCCTACCAGACCCCCCCACCCACCCTACCAGACCCCCCCCTACCCACCCTACCAGACCCCCCCACCCTACCA
>JAAUXT010014571.1_pt1 | contig 12043 bp, 17 predicted proteins | sample 7278171 | NCBI WGS metagenome assembly JAAUXT01 (sample SAMN14350112, study PRJNA611818) | marine sediment metagenome | isolation source: surface marine sediment (1.8m) | place: French Polynesia: Moorea | collected 2018-08
CTTCAATTGAACTTGGGAGGGTGTGGTGGTCCTGTAAGGAGCAAGAACTTCGTCAATTTCAACTCATATGCATCCAATGTCTCAACTTGCACATTGGGAGGGTGTGGTGGTCCTGTAAGGAGCAAGAACTTTGTCAATTTCAAGTCGTATGCATCCAATGTCCCAACTTGCAACTTGCGCACAATTCTGTCAACTTGCAATTTGGGAGGGTGTTGGGGTCCTGACAGGAGGATGTACGTACGCTTCAATTGAACTTGGGAGGGTGTGGTGGTCCTGTAAGGAGCAAGAACTTCGTCAATTTCAACTCATGCATCCAATCTCTCAACTTGCAACTTGCAACTTGCCTTTTGTTTCCAAAATGTACCCAACCCAACTGAGAATCTTCAGTATTTGCAATACAGCAGTCCGTGTTGATTTTGAGTTTTGCCAGTTGTTTCAAATTACTTGTCACACACCAGAAATCCACCCAATTCAACAGGGCTGATATTTAAGCAATCCATCTCCCTTGGCAAGTGTGGTTGTCCTCGGCCCAACGGTATCTGGGAATACATTCGGTTACTCCAAAACAATCACAAATGCAAAAAGCAGAACCCTGCTGAGGTGGACATGGGTTTGTTCCTCCTGTAACCTGGCCAGGTGTGGGACCCTGGCGGGGGAGGTTTGTTTTTCCTTTTGCAATGAAGAAATACACAACATGAAGCCACTTGACAGTAACGGTTCCCGTGACAGTTCCCTGCATCCTGCGTGTTTTCAATGGGGATGATGGAACCAAGTCTAGTCTAGTCTACATTTCAGTCGAGGGGGATGACAAATGTACTTTGTTCACCCATTTTTCCTGCATGGAATGACTTTAAACTTCACATGGGGGACGGGAAGACACCAAGGTGTCACACTGTACTCACCTCGAGATCTTTACTCCTATCTCCTCCCACTTGTCAGCCTTCATGTTGGCAGTCAGAGTTGCTGAGAGGTTGCCTTCAACTACGTTGTACGCTGCGAAAACTTCGTCCACGAGCAAGTCGACATCTTCCCGCGCCCACGTCTCGCCATGACCTCCCCTTGCCAGCATAGACGCATCCAACAACTGAGAAGAGTCCAGCATACTTGAATCAAGACTTGCAGCAACATTTTCGCAGTTCTCGCTGTTTTCCTGCTGCATTTCGATCTGGATCATGCGGCCGCCGCTGCCGCCATTGCCGATTGGAGCTTCCTCCACGTCTTCAAACATCAATTCCATCTGCTTATCCTCTCCCACTCCTTGTTCCGGTGGCCTCTCCACATGCTCCTGCACTTGATCTTCCTCGTGGTACTCAGTAATATCCATCTCCGCCATGCGTTGTCTTACAATTGCCTTGTGTACAGTCCAAAAGTTGGTGAGATCAATTCCTGCCATAAGAGAACATCCGGGCACTTTGGACGCTATCGCTGCAACCTGATTGGCTCTCAGAATTAGGGCGCAGGAAGTGCCTGGTTGCCACTCGCAACAATGCAACTGCAAGCAATGCAAGTGCATATGCTGCGAAACCCTTTCCAAAAATGAATGGCAAGCATCAGGGCAGATGCAGTGCAGTTGCGTGGCCTGCACTTGCAGGTACAACTGCAACTGCAGAATTCAGCCAATATTGGAAAAACCAGTCCCTGGCTGCCTATTGACTGACTTACAACATGGTGCAGCCTCCTAAAATGGCTCTAGTGAAATACGAGTTGTTCCAGGAACAATGAGGAAAATCAATTGGCTCACAGACCAAAGACAGGTGTTGTGATTGCAGCTCAGAAGAACAGTGGGCACCCACAAATACTCTTTGAAATGAAAATGTAGCTGCCAACACAGCAAGCCAAGTGAATCATTCTCTGTGTTTCATTGATCTTTTGACACACACTTTTTTCTTATACCAAGAACAATAAATACCAGCGAGTGAATGAGACTGTTGATTGGCATAGTGGCAATTGTTGTCCAGGTGACCAGCTCAACAGGAAATCTGGACAAAAATATAGTAACACAAAACAGAATGTTAGTTGGGATCCAACAGATTGCAGTAGAAATTGAAATTGTAAGAAGTTGTACAAATACTGGAACATTTGAAACATCTCCCACTTTTAATGCCCTGACAGCCAGCTGACTTGCAAGAAGATGTTTAACAAGAAGGCCATGCAGAATGCTCATAGCTACCACACAAAGGAACTGAGTAGTTGTAATTACCACAGTGATTATTCTGAGCAACATAACTGAGTTTGAGGGGTCTGCATAAGGTAGGCATAAGCTGAAGGGAAGAGTATGCTGAACAAATTTAACACTCAGAGAAACACACAAGGTAAACATTAATGCAAAGAGATAAGCACTGGCTATCAGTTTGCTGACATAACTGATTCTTTTGAATTGTGAATCCACAATCCAACTACCATTAGTCTGGATAGAGACAACAACAGAAGAACAAGTGCACTCAACACAGAGTATGCCAGAATGATCCCAAATGCTGAAAAGCATGAAGAACTTGTTCTCCAAATTTGTTCCATCACCATAAATGTTCATTCCAAACTAAAATGAGCAATCCATATGATGTGAAGATAAACAGAACAAAAGAAATGACAAATATTTGTTGAAAAGACCATGATTGACATGATTTTGTTGGACTCCCATGTCATTGCATTTGTCATGAAAGAAACAATATTCAAAACCACAATTGTTATAGATGTGGTCACAAAGAAGACTTGTTTTGTTATCCCAGATAAAAGATCTTCACATGCAACAAACCAAGGTGTCCTGGCAGAACAAGATAGTTTTTCATGAGTCAAGCAACAAATATGGTGATCATCTGTATCAACAATACCAGAGACAATACTTTTGAAAGCTTGTGGATCAACAGCAATCAAATTCAGTTTCCTGAGCGACAGGAATCTTACCAGTGGACACATCACCAGAACATTCCTTGGAATGTTCTTCAGAGGGTTTTCAGAAAGACTAACCAGTTGCAGCTTTTTTATTTTGTAAAATGACTTGGAACTCACAGATTTAATGCAATTGTTCTCCAAAGCAACAGACTGCAGTGAGGAATGGATTTGAAAACAATTTTGTTTCAGAGAAGGTAAATCAGTGCATGATACATTCAAAAAAATCAAAGTGTTGGGGAAATTATCAGAACAAATTTCTTTGACTTCACCACCTATCTGTTTAAAATTGAGAATATGAGGGAAATTTTGGAAAACAGTTGGGATACGAGACATAAAGGAGTTTGACAGGGTCAAGGACATGTGATTATATGTGTCATTGACAAAATTTACCTTTCCTTTGCAAAATATTGCAAATCCAAGACATTGACAAGGACATGTATTTGTCAAGGCACATCCAAATTCATCATCATTGAGAGGACAATTTACCACATCATCACACACATTACTCAAATGAATGCAAGTTGTGTCTGTATCTTTGCACTTGAACATTCCTAAACAGGAATATCCTTTTCCACACACTGGTTTGAATTCTTCATCCTCACCAAAAGAACAATCCCACTTCCCATCACACACAGAAGCCCATGATATGCAGTGTGACTTATGACACTTAAAATTGTTGTTGCACTCAAAATGTTTACAATTTACAAGATGGCCTCGATTTCTGCAAGGATACAGTTTGTTTTGTTTGTTCAACTGGTATTCACATATTTGATGGAAATAGTAGCATTTGGAGTGTCCCTCCACACAAGGCAACTGACCAGGTTCCAAACAGGGTGCCCTTGTGCCCTGTTGAAGCATTGACATCAAGACCAGTTCATCTTCACCTTGAGATCCACAGTCTGGAACCAGGTCATCCACCAGGCTCTGCAGAATGGTGATGTTGGACCTGTTACACCAGAAAAGGACTTGGGTTACAAGATCTGTGGTGTTACTTTGTAGACAATAATGGTGACAGCTACCATCTGCTGCCTGGTAATACAAATAGCCACATTTGTGCACTGTTGTATTTCCTGAAAGTTCTTTACAATGTGCAATGTCATCGCACATGCAGGTCCTTTCATCAGAATCATCATTTGGACAATCTGGAATTCCATCACATCTGTACAAGAATGATATGTATCCTCCTGGTATGCATGAGAATGTATTATCTTTCAAATCAATATTTGCTTTCTCTGTTGAGAAGATGTACAACCCTTCAGATTCAGATGTTAAAATATATTGTTTTGTACTTGTTAAAGTTCAAAATTTTTTGGAATGTGAGCTTTCCAACATGGGTGCAATTGTGTGCAAATAAGGTTGGATGAAATACTGACAATGTTGTATCAAATATAAACTGAACCTGTTGAAAGGATGTGTATTTTGCAGCACTCCTGTTTGTATTCAAGACACATGCAGAGATGAATATCTGTGAATTTGCAGACATGTTTGGCTTTGTCCACTTGAATTCAAAGCAAAGAACATCTTTACTGATTTGATGATTCAAACACATCTTGCTGGACATTATGGCCTCTCTGTTCACTGTAGATTGAGACAAAGAGCTTGGGCTGAGCTTTGGTCTGGACCCACAGACAATATGTTGAAGCAGCTTTTCTGAACAGTGAATGTTGATCCATTCTACCTCTGCCAAGTTTGTCAACAACATTATCATGCACAACTTCCTTGATACAACTTGTGGATACAGTGTCTTGAGAGCTGTTTTCTTCAACTCTACCAGATTGACACAAAAATACTCATTGACATGCTGCCAATACTGTCCCTTGTGGCATATGTAGTGTTGTGTGTGGTGTTGACCATAGTTAAAATTATGAAACATCTGGTAAGTAACTGGGACATTATTTTTCCAGAAGAAAGAAGTGCCCTGTTATGAAAAAAACACAAAATCCAATGGAATCACTTTTATGATAATGGTACAAACACACTACATTACAAAAATATCTTCATCCCTGAAAATGGTGAGTTTGTTTACAAAAAAGTACCTGTTGACTTGTTCTCAGTTTCAATCCAATGAAGATGCCCTCAATGGGAGGTATGTCTTCAACAAATTTGATCAGTGCTGTCACCTCTTCCAGCTTCTCTTTCTGTTCAAAGACAGGCAATTTTTCACCTGAATCTGTGCACAATACTGATGCTTCCTCCCAAGATGTTAAATTTGTCCCTGTGAGAAGAAAATTTTCCAGAGCAGAAAAGTTTGGACTGTGAAGTGGCAAAAATATGTGTGGAACATGCTTTGTCAACAATATGTAGGAATCTTTATCAGCATTGACTTGTGCCCCTGAAGACAAATTCAAACATGCAAAATGTGACGGAAGGTTGGTGTCACAGTTTCTGACCAACATCCTCATCAAGTTTAAATGCTGTTTATAAATATCATAAACCCAAAATATGTTTGCAACACTGTGAAAGTTTGTAAAATGAGCCACATCTAGCATACCTGGTAAAGAAATGAGTTTCTTGCCATCCAGAAGAGTTTGGTTTTGCCTTAACTCCAGATAATTATTTTTGTATGTGCACAAAAGAAACAAATTGAGAATTGAATTTTTGCTCAATTCAAACAGAAGTATTGGTTCTTGGGATTTGTGCTTTATTTGTAACATATGGGTTAAATGAAATATCTGCAAGAACAAATAATTATCTGATTACAACATAACTTGACATCCAGTATATCATTGACAAATTTGCTGATGTGTGTGCCACTTTTTGGAAGAGTTTCTCACAACGAAAAAATCAGAAAGAAGGCAGACATTGCAGGTTCCGCTTGCAACAGCATAAGACAAGAAAAAGACTTGCCTTCCAGAATGGTATTCCAAACTGGCCCAGTAATGACATTGTTTGGCTGACATCGATTACATGACTATATGCTGACAAGAAAGGAAATCTTGATGAATTTGTTGCTGATTTCGGTGTCTTGATCACAATATCCACCCAACTCATTGAGTGCATCATGAACGTGACCTGTGTCTGGAGAACATTGATAGCTCTTGGCTTCTTCACATGAATATGCATGAAGAAGTGAACTTTAAATACACCAATACCCAGATGGATCAACTGTTTAATATTTGCTGGAAATACTTTTTGGCTGTGGTACAAACAATTCCTACCCTGCACAAAACAACTGAATCTGTCAGCTTTGCCACTGACTTGAACTGTATCATATTTTGTGTTACAGTTGTCCAAATGTCTGGAAAATGACTTCATAATGAAAGGGTATAGCACTCCTGCAAAGCTGTATGTGATGTCACTGGTGGGATTGAATTTAGCTGGTGAAAACAAGGTGACTTCACAATAGTGTTTCATCAACACACCACTTCCTGCCCCTGCTGTCAGCTGCAGGAGGTAGCATCTGTTGTCTGGCTGCTGGCTCCTTTCTAAAATGGGATAAAATGAATAGGAATCTTCAAATATTAGTTTGAGACCTGACCATTCTGTCATTTTATTCAGCCTGGAGTTGCAAGCAGATGAGTGGGTAAAGCAATCTTTATACAATTGACAGACATCTATTTGTGTCAATGAGCAAAGAGAGAGAGATATTCTCAGAATTGTGTGTACTTTGCTGAGACCTGAATAGAAATACTGGACAACAGAGAACTCATTTCTGTGAGAGTGTTGATTTCTTTCCCTGCTGTCATTCAGAGAAAAGCTTTTGCACAGTGTGGGGTTTTCAATGTGTTGTCTGGAGATTAATTCTGCACTGAAAATGCCACCATATTTGCAGTGAAGTTTATGTTTACCCTGATATTGTAAACTGTTTATTGAAATATTTATGTAAAGCCCTGAGGAGCCAAAAGAAGAACTGAACAAACTTCTTGACATTCTTTTCTTGGCAAATGAAGAAATCTAGGCTATTGCTGTTGCTTTAATTGCAATGAAAAAGATTTGGGAAGCTTTTCATAGGAAAAAGTAATCTGCTGACAATATTTTTCTACTGACAATATCTGCACTGAGCACTGAAATGTTGAAGTCAAATGAATGCTATTTTTCTTCAAAATGATGTTTGCCAATTCATCAGGCCCATCATAGAAAATGGACTTGCTTTCCTCCCATGAGGAATTCAGGATTATCCTGCAAGATTTGTTTGCTTGTAGAAAGTAAGTAGCCAACTGTGTTCTTTGTCTGACAAAGAAAATATTCTCTACAATTCTCAACTGTTTTGTGACATTCTGGTTTGGCAAGCTAACAACTGTGTTGATGTCCATCACCACAAAATATGCATTCATTTCATAAAACATGCACTGTTTGTTTTGGACCTCAACAACAATCTCACTAAAAATTGGTAAGATGCTAAAATTGGACAGATGACCACAGTATACATGCTTCCTTTGGTTGTTCTGCAATGCCTTGAAATTGTTCTGTTTACAATCTGTAATCATGCTTTCTTGTTCATTAGTAAGGGTGCTTGAATTTTCCAGCTGTTGGCAAAAGGTCCTGTTGTTCACATGACATTTGAAATTGGAAATAATGAGTTTACCAAAGTCACAGTCAACAGGACTTCTGAGGGAATTGTGTAAATCATGAATTGTGAAGTTCAAAGCAAGTTTTGGATGCAAAGTAAAAACCCAAACTAATGTCTGTTCATCAAAATTACCAACCCAATTGTACACTGTTATAAGACTGTGCACTGGGTAGTATATGTCATGATAGAAGCTTCTGATAACACCTGTTGGTATTTGCACTGTAACTGGTAGTCTTGTGTTGTAATTTGGTGGCACCTCTTTGGTGCGCAGAGCTACAAATAAATGTGCCTGAAAATAATAATACAGCAGGGCATGTACCAGTGAATACTTCTCCAAATTGTAATTTCTCAGAGCCAGGAAACAAAATGCCCTTGTGTAATTGTGCCACAATTTGTGAGCTTCTTCAAAAATGTTTGTGTGAGATTTCAAACAATGTGGTGACAATCGCTGACAACCTAATTTGTCAATCAAGGACAGTTGGGACGTTGTTGTTTCCATATGCATTTTATCCTGTTGCTTGTTGCAGTATTACTTTGAGACAAAAATCTAATTTTTTGAAAGGTCATGCGGAGAAGCATTGCAAACTGAAAAACATTTGTCCAAACATCATGTGCCAACCAGTCATTTATTTTTGTTTTGCAACCCTTGTTCCAGTTGTGAAATCTGAACAGAAACAATCTCTCATTGTATTGTGACCAGATTAGTTTGTTGGCGTTCTTGATTTTCATTTTCGCAATTCATGTCTGCTGCGGGATGCGTTGTGCAGTGAGTGGTTTATGCAGCAGAAGAAAGCTGAGGCAAATTTCCAACTTTGCTTCAAAACACAGCAAGAAAATTACACAGCTGGAATGTACAGTTCATCTGACAACAATACACTCAGATTACTCTGCTGGTACCCAGAGTAATTGGATGATACTCCTCATAGAAAACTTCCACAACTTCTCAGTTGTTCGCTGAAGGTATCCTCGCAAGATTTTTCTGTGCTTGTTTACCCGCTTGACTGTTGTTGGGTGGGGTGGAGTGTGGAGGGCTGGAAAGTCTACAGGCTGGATGTCTTGTGCTGTGTGCTGATTCGTATCAAATGACGAGCAAAACTATTTTTTGTCTTTGTTGCTGGGAAATGATCAGCATTGACTTTCATTTTTTTGAGGTTCAGTCTGGCCCCTGGCTGTACAATCCGGGTGGCAGTGTGAGCTTTGTTTTTTCAGTGTACAGTCCAAAACTGCCTTACTCACACAGTTTTCTCTGCGTTTCTGTTTGACACTTCCTGAGATTTGAAAAATAGGAATCTGGTTGCACTGCTGAGGTGAATTCATACAGAGCTGCGTCATGCGTGTTGCGTTTTGCGGCATCATTGATACTTGTTTCTGCATCAAGAATCGGCTCCCAGCCATAATCTGCGGAAAGCTACCTGCGTCACATTGGGCGTCGTGTTAAATTTGATGCCACCCATGAGTTTTGCCGCAAAAACACAAGACGCAAAGAAAATCGAAGTTTTATACGAAGTTGCCTTTAGGTATCCAAAACTTGAGTAAAACACACAAAGACAGAAGAAAAATTCCCACACGTGCATGCTTGGACAAGACAGTTCCATCCTCTGCACAAACATGATATTGCAGACATTATTTGTTGAAATGATGGTTTCCATGAGAAATGCAACATGAGTCATGAAACAGGCTTTTCTTCTGTGGTGAGGAAAGGGTCAAATGTGCACAGCAATAATTATTTGCAGAGTCAAGTGTGGTGTGAACAGCAACAGGATCTGTTGCCAACAAGTGAAGAACCTCAGTAGTTTGTCTTGATTCCATGTTGACAGGAACAACTTCTCCCAAACTTATCAACAGGAATTTTTGCATCAGTGTTCTTCTGTCCAACTCAGGTGTGATTCTTGTGTCATGAGAGAAGGAGTTATGAAGAACACTCACTCTCTTGCTGTATCCTTCCTCCTCTACCACCCTCACCTCGTCTCTCACTCACTCTCTCACTATCCAAAGATCTCCCTCTCTCTCTGCCTCTCTGTGTTCCAGGACAGAAGCGTTGGTCTCCCCTCACTCTTCTGCTCTCTTTTTCGCCCACCCTCTCCATTACATGCTCTCTTGCATGTTATGTAATCGAAGATTGATGTTCGATTCGATCACAAAGGTTCAACCCTGCTCTCCTACAAAGCTGCTCCTTCACAGCTTCATGCGAAAAAAGGCTGTGTGAACCCCAGTTCAGGGCTTTTCCCCTGGGAACTCCAGCTGTATGTACGAGCAACACACAATAGGCAGGTACCTTCAAGGTAAAGTTTGTGCAACAAAGGCAATGGAGATCGGAGGTATCGGCGCCTCTCTCCCTCTCCCCCCTCTCCCTCTCTCTCCCAATGTTTGTCTCTTCAGGACACCAAGCTGACTTGGGGTCTCTTTCTTTCAAGATATTCAAGGACTGGGGCATTCTTCTTCCTCTCTCCCCGAACCCTCTTTCTCCATCCTGCCCTCACCTTCCTCGCTCATCCATCTCTCTCTCTCTCTCTTTCTCTCTCACCCCTCGCTTTCTCTCTCTCTCTCTCTCTCTCTCTCTCTCTCTCTCTCTCTCTCTCTCTCTTCATCTCTCTCTCTCACACACACACACACACACTCTCTCTCTCACTCTCTTAATCTCCTTCTCTCACCCTGTCTAGGTGCCAGAAGGCGCATATTTCTCTCACCCCTCACTGTGCACTACAATAGAGATACCCATTTCCTCCACAACCCCACTCTCCGTTTGCACCATCTGAGGAAGCACCGGTTCGAACATTTGATTGGTTCGCAAGGACACAACACTTTATGCATCCATTGTGAACCTCACTCTTCGTTCCCAACGAATGAAATGTTTTTTTTTCTGTGCAACTCACAGCAGTCAGGGTCTCGGAGGCATCTCATCTCCATCTGTCAAGGGAAAGAGTGATACTGAGTCTTCCAGTGTCACGCAACTCAGATACATCAGAACTCACACCCATGTGGTCTCTGAACTGGGCGTGCCAGTAGAACTCTCGGTCCGGAGTTCTGTGGGTCCTGCCCTCTACTCCTCCAGGTTCCTCTGGTGGACCCGGTACAAGGAGGCCTCAGACCTGGTAGTCTACTAGAGGTCTCTGAATCCCTCAAAGATGGGTGTTAGAAGCTGCGATTCCTCTGCCCTGAGTTTGGAGCCATCGGCGTGACAGCACACCGGACCCTCGGTCCATCCCCGAGTCCATTCTGTCTGCTCTTGCTGAGCAATCCTGTGCACCTCGGTGTCCTGTTCTTGCAGAGCTCAATGTAATGAGTGGTGCCACGGCTCTTGTAACTTTTTATGTCCACATAGCTCCACTGCCGGTGGCACTGAGTGTGACTATGTGGTGCGTTGCTCTGTTGATTGCAGATTCAGTGTCCTGTGAAGTTTGCAAAGTATTGGCAGTTCAAAGCAAGGTTGGGCAAGTATTTGTTCATGGCATGTTTGTGTGTACATGTGTGTGTGTTTCTGCATGTGAGTGTGCCTGTGTGTGTGAGACAGAGGAGCCAGGGTTTGCATCTATGTGTGAATGAGCGAGTATCAGTGTCCACACATGTATGCGTGTCAGCAACTGTGTGTGTGACATGTGACCACAAAATTCATCCAAAATTTCCCAAATTAAATTTTAAAATTCCACGACTTCAAAAGTACCTGACAATTTTTCTGGGAAATTAACCAGGTTTGTACTTCAGCCGAAATCCACACCAAAAGCTACAAGCTGCAGAAAAATATACTTTTACCAAATATATATTTCAAGAAACAGACGAGAGCTTCCAACCATGTTCAAAAAATGGCTCACAAGCTGTCACTTTCACTCTTTCCAGAAGGCAGGTTTGAGCAGTAAGAATGTGGCCTGCAGCAATTTGACACATAAATTCCTGAAAAAGAACTTTTCAATTGTGAACACCCCAAAAGGCAGCAGAGAATTTTGATCATGAGAACAAAACCATTCATTTCACCTTGAAAGTGCCTCAGTTATGGTGAAACTTGTCAATGTGGGTACCCTTGATCAACCACTGCTTGGTATCAAGAGACAGCACAAAACAGAAAAAAAACAAGTTTTTAACCAACCATTTTGAGCATTTTGCACCACAAACTGTGAAATCCTCCACTATGAACTGAAATTTGAGCCAACAAACTAGCGCCTGAAGCCTGAGCCAGAGATTCACTGTTGATGGGTGTGCATGACTTCTGGAGGTTACTTGTTCAGGGCACTCCCATGCAATATACACAATAACCCGAACTCATACGCATCAAATCCTCAACAACGAGAAAAAGCCAGAACAGGAACGAAGATTTTGGAGTGTCTCTTGTGTTCAGTTACAAATTTCTACTTGTTGAGCCTTTAGCTTGGCTTGTGATCTTTTGTGATTTCAAAGTGAACACAATGAAAACAACTGGATTGACCAGGGAGTTAAATGGCACAAAAGTCACTGACGTCTGTCTCAGGCTGAATAGCCTGGATGAAGGTTCGGATCAAACGGTTGAACGTTTATTGTCCGAAGAGAGAGAGAGAGAGAGAGAGAGAGAGAGAGAGAGAGAGAGAGAGAGAGAGAGAGAGAGAGAGAGAAATTTGTGACAAACAAAAATCACAGAAAATTTTAAAATATATAAAAAAAAATATTTTCACACTA
>JAAUXT010130535.1_pt1 | contig 12041 bp, 13 predicted proteins | sample 7278171 | NCBI WGS metagenome assembly JAAUXT01 (sample SAMN14350112, study PRJNA611818) | marine sediment metagenome | isolation source: surface marine sediment (1.8m) | place: French Polynesia: Moorea | collected 2018-08
CCAAGTAAGACTTGATCCTGCAGTATATTACAGTCAATCGTTACGGGATATGCATTGTTATTTTAACAGAACAGACTTCTACTACTCACTACTCAGTCCACCATTATTGCAGTCGGAAACCCCTGGAATAGTCTTCGTAGTCAGGCCACGTTATTCTGCAGACACGTCGATTCGTGCTGCGTCGTTTGTGTGCGTCACTCGCAGCGTCCTGCCACACGTCAATTGGCACCGCGTCGTGAAGTGTCACGTCACACCACACGTCCACGGCAGCGGAGTCGATATGACGTGAACAGCGACGCACCACATGACGCCTGCAGCGTGAAACAAGCCTCACTGCGAGAGACTCGTCAAGTGGTCCCCGATTCGCCCCTCGTCCTGTGTGTGCGAATGCATGAGGAGTGGATCATCTATTTTCTGCAATGCGCATGCGTTTTTAAACATGATCCGTGTCACCCGAGAAAGCCTGCTGCGACAGACAATTCGTTCTGAGTCACTGACACTGGAGTCGCGTAAGAGAATCTGCAACACCGCAGTGGTTTGGATTGCGTCAGGGCGGATCCAGGGTGTGGTCGCCCTGAGGGTCACTCCCCACTGAACGTTTTGACATGTCCTCGCAGAACAAGGGCGTGACACACGGAATGCCAACCTCAACAGGCTGGAGTTTTGACTTTTCAGGCTGTGGTGTTCAGTCAGTCTTGTACACCCAAGCAATTGACTCGAACCGAAACCACAGAATCTGTCTCGACTGCGCGATGCCTGAAACTCTTCACTAACCAATGACAATCTGACCTCATTGTACTCACCACGACCTTTGAATACTCACTTGACCTCTGTGCACTTTGACCTTGACCTCTTAACACGGGAAGGGTTGCTTCTCTGCTCAGCTGCAGTTGTTGCTATGGTAAGGCAAATTTTCTCTATAGTTACACAACACCGTCTCCATAGACACAGGAATTCGTCTCAAAAATCACAGAGTAGCCTAGTCACTGTCAGTCTCACACTGTAAGGAGTAAGGCCTGGGGATTCTAATTCTTTTGATGGTTTGGGTTTTGTTTGGGGTACGGGGTGGAAAAAGCCCACAGATTTTGAGGGGGTGAATCAGATACACCACCGCCAGTAACATGACATTGATCAAGGGGGAGGCGAGTTTGGTTTTTGCACTTGGGAATATTTGTGATGTGTGTGTTTGACGTTTTTTTTTTTCAGCCTAGAGCAAAGAACCCGGAAGGTTTAACATACGCCGAACTCGATTTGAACAACAGGGAGGGCGGCGCCCCTTCTGCGGCGGGGGCGTGGGGCGCCCCGCCCCCCACCTCGCCGTCCCGCCTGCCCCCGCCGCCGCCCTCCCCGCCGCAGCACGCCCCCTGGGGGCAGCCGGACGACGTGAACGCGTCGCCCTGGGAGACGCGAGATCCACGCGGCTACGAGTACGCGTCCATCCGCTCGTAGAGTCGTGTCCAGTCTGATCCGGATTCCAAACCAAGTGAACTGCAGGAATGGAAAAGAAACTTCACTTTTTACTCCATTTTGGACATTTTTTTCCAGACTGGTCCAAGAGGTTTTTGCCTGCGTGCAGAAATTAGATCTATTTTTGTGCGTTTTGAGGGAATTTTTGAAAGTTGTAAGGAAATGTCAATTTTCACTTTGTGGGGAGCTTTTCATAGTTCGGGATGACGGGAAACCTTTTGCTGTGAACTTCTGTGTGGCAGCCACAAAACTACAGATGGCAGTATCGTCTAGTGAGCATCTTTTTCTGCTGCACACAAAACTGTGAATTGTCGAGCTTTTGTTGTGTGTGCGAGAAGGAAACCTGACCCGGGAAATAAGACTCGTGTTTTTGACCAAACCTAGCTCAGACCTTGTACATAGAGTCCAGTCATTGCAGCGTCGAAAAGAAAACACTTTCGCCAGTTTTAACACAACAGCGCGGGACGTCACAACGTGGCGCGTGGCGCGTGCGCGTTCCCCACGCAGCCAGTGGGGACGCGACGTCAACACGCCGCCGTGACGTGACGTGACGTGACGTCAGCGTTGTGGTGCCGAAACTGCCCCAAGAGAAACCCATCCAACGACATCAACATATTCCGCGACCCCTGCAGAACTCTTGCTTTTGAATTTCTTTTTAAAGGAAAAAAAGTGAAAAATATTTTCACTCCTCATTTTGTTGAGGAATGGGGTTGCTGAAAGGGTTTTGTTTCCGCACAACCACGAAGAAATCAGCATTTTCAAATTGGTACCAATTGGCAAAAACAAGTCGCGAAGCGAATTTAATTGTCGTGCACGTTCTTGTGAAGTGGTTTGTCGTTGTTAACAACCAACCGTTGCCCTTCGTTTTGACCAGTGCACAGATGAAAATGTCCGTGTTTTGACCAGTGTGCAGGAAAACCTTTTTCGTTTGTTGTGTCACAGAGATAAGTTTTGGTTGAATTTTCCTGTGCAGATCGTGCATTGAAACTTTTATTTTGTTGGGGAAAGTCTGCGGTGTTTGTAAGAGATACCAAGGTGCATGAAGGCGTGCGCGTGTAGGGGTGCGCGCGCGCGCGCGCGGCCTCGGTGCAGCTTTCTAGTTTCAAACGAAAAATTCTTTTTGTCAGACTGGGTGCGTTTGTTCCCAGCTGCAGGAGGTTGCCACGGCAACCTGACGTCCTGTGTGCGTGCGTTGCATGCCTTTCATGCGACGTCACTTTTCAACTCTTTGAGGCAAAAAAAAAACTTGTGAAAAGTGTACAAAGACCGTGTGTGTATGTAGTATTGTATGTAAATGTACAAAACGCTGAGACGGGTCTCGTTGTGAAGAGACCGGGTCTGTACATACGACTAACTCGGGATAAAAACACGTTGGTGATGCCTTGACAAAAGCTGTCCGCGCCGGTTTCTCAAGTCTGCGACATTTATCATTTCTTGGTGCATCTGGCGTTGCGTTTTTCAGAAGCATTGACAGGACAGTCGGCACCGCACAAAATTTTAAAGTTTCTGTTCCCAGCAATTTGACTGGGGAATCAAAGCAAAATTGTGAATTGCGTTTTACAAGTACAGTACTTTGGCTATTGGACCTGTTGCACGACGGATCCATTTTGCGTTTCGTCCTTGGACGCTGCGTCGTCGACACAGGGACGCAACGCACGACGCGTCCGATTAGAAACTGACCTGAAGCAGAGCTAGTTTAGATCTACACGGGCGGATCTAGGATCTGGCCCCTGGATCCACGTGGGGTCACACATGTGGGTAAAAAAATTCTTAGTTGTTGCCTTGCCGGGACCTTGTTGAAACTCTGGTGCTGCTCACACTTTCTTTTGGCTGGGTTCATTCACACTGGAAGCGTCACACCTTGCATCACGTGTGCAGTATGAACAACCCAGCCTGCCTCGAAATTATGCCTTATTCGAGAACTGATGGGGCTTGAGTCACATTTCGTGCGTCTTCCCAGAACAAGTCAATTGGGGATGCATGACCCTTGTAATGCAGCACCCAGTGACTTGTGAAGGAACGCAACCTGACGCACGCAGTGTGAACCAGGTCCCAGTGCGCTCTCAATGGTGTGGGAAGCTTCCAAGTTGTATTCTGGGCAGCATATTCTCGACCTGGTTCACGCTGGTTGCGTCAGACGTTGCGTCCGTCAGCTTCGACGCGTTTGGACGCAAAGCGTGACGCATCCAGTGTGAACCTGGTCTCAGGCAAAACTGAAGACACAGAATCAGGTCTCAGCTGCACAAAAACGAGTTCGGTCGCCATTTTCGCTCCTGAACGTTGTGGGTCCAAAGCGGTGCACGTGTTTTTTACCAGAAACAAAATATTTTTGGTTTACAAGTCCGTTTGTTGGTGGGGATCGTGAGGCTTGTTTCACACTGGATGCGTCATGCGTTGTGCGGCTGCGTCGCTTTTCTGGTGCGTGTTGCCCTGCGTTACTCAGGGATGCATCTCTGAGCATGCTGCGTCATCATCAGCAGCAACAGCAGCACATGCAGTGTGAAACAGGCCCATTTTTTTATCTGAAGAGTGTGTAAAATAGTGTACAGTGAGAGAAGTGTTTGGTTCAGTGTGTGCGTATCTATTTATATTGATGAACTCGAATCAATCATTGAATGATCATTGATTGATTGATTAATTCATTGAGAAAGGCATTTGAACACCGAGAGGCAATTTTTAGCGTTGTCTGTGCATGCAGTGTATGTTTCGTGGAGAAATTAATTTTAATTTTGACAAAATTGTTTCCAGGGTTGTGTCCAAAATAGAATCACGTGGGAGTTTTGTGTCGATGTGGTGTGTTGATGCCCGAGACAAATTTGTTGCGATTTGTGAAAGCATGCCCCCTCCTGTTTCCTGTGTGCTTTTGTATCATATTTTTGCGAGTCCTCTAAAATCAGTCCAACGGCAAGAGAGCTCCGGTACCCTCGGGAAAATGTTTTTCGCCCCACTTTGATAGAATCAGGCCCACTCCCAAAGGACGGTGAATTCGTCGGAAATGGAGTTGGGTTCAGCCTCGACCCAAGATCACCCCCCGCACCCCCCCTCCGACGCTTGCATGTGATCGCTTGTTGTTGAGTCAGTGTAGTTCTCTGCTATAAATGTGAATCACGCATAATTTTGATGCACGTCACAATTCAAAAGCCCGTTTCACACTGGATGCGTCTTGCACCGTGCTCCAGAACACTTTAGTACGCGTCGCACTGGACAAGAAACGCAGTGCGCATTCACTTGCAGATCCAGATGGAGGCTGTGCTTGACGCCTCCAGTGTGACGCAGGCTTTGCGGGACAGCAGTTTCCAAACAAGGGTTTGTGGGAAGACAAGCAACGTGGCAAAACAAGTTGTTGTGGTTTTCTTTGACAGATTTGGGCGAATTTCGTGGTTCTTTTTGGAGTCTTCGCCAAACTCTTGTGGATCTATGCAATTCACGTGAAAATGACGAATCTTAGTTTTGTGCTGTAGGTAGTGAGAGTGGTTGTGCTTTGCCAGTCAGCAATTGTATTTGAGCGTGTTCGATATCCTCGCTGAACGCATCGCGATTCGCCTGGCGAGGAAACCGAACGCGCTGAAGATGAGTCACGCCACCGCTTGGAAAATCAAAACGTTTAGTTGATAGGGGTGCAGCACAGCGGACACAAATCGCTCCCAGCTCCCAGAAGAGGGCGTCTTGTGCAGAACATTTGTCGCAGGACGCACCAGCAGGGGGCAGTGGAGTAACCGCTTCAATCGCGCGTTCCTGCGCATGCGCACTCTTCGGGAAAATGATCACGGTCACATTGCGGTGCAATGTTCCGTCTCAAACCTAGTGAAATGTCGGCAGATTTTGGATGAGTATCTCAGAGCAATTGGCAATTGTAATTTTTGCAGTGTGGTGTCTTGTTTTACCCGTGCCGTCAGCCGCACTTGTAGATTTGAGTGCCGTCTGGGTGAAGCGAGATTTTACTGTAGAAAAAGACTGTGTCAAATGTAAAGTGTAGTGCATTCGTGGATTTCTGCGTCTTTTTGTTGAGAAGCTGGACGATTTTGTACAAAAAGGGCAAAAAACTGTGACAGTGTCATTTATAAATTCATGTACATTAAAATCAAAATAAAAAGTCATTTTCTACAAAAACTCACGTTTTAGAATCCAATTTGTGGGAACCAGTTGCCAGTTGAGTCGAGCTCTGATTGGCGGGGAAAGTGAAGCTTCCGGAAAGAAACGGGAACCGGTGATTGACGCACTTCCAAAACAAGTGACGAATTTCGCAGGATCTTCGCCACTTTTCTGTGTGCTGTCCGGCTCAACTGCGTACGCGCTTGCCCATGGCTTCCAGCACCAATGAACTGCGGCACATTCGTTCAGCAGAACCGGAAGTAATGGTCACATCTTCGGGGATTTGTGCAGGTTTGTCCCCGCTTTGTGAACTGGGTGCAGTATCAGGCTGTTCCACCTGCACTCTGACCAGAAGCAATCTCATTTTGAAATCCCCAAGTGACGACAGCTTTTGGAAATGTGGCGTCTGTGCAACTTTCCTTTGCCGTGTTGAGGAGACGCATTGTTCATGCAGACGCTGCGCGTGGCTGGTACTGCGTCTCCACAGAGCTGTTCGTGGTCCCGGTCGCGCCACAGACCCACCGAATTTACTTGGTGCGGAAATCGAACGCGCCCACTGACCTGTTCTGAGACGCGCGTGTGCATTGCTCCATCCCGGAGCTCGACGCGACCCATGCTCTCTCCACACCTGACGAATTGTAAAAGGAACAGACATGTCAACGGTGCCTATGTCGCAAAGAATAAAAGATAACACGGTGATTCGTAGAATCCGATTCATCTGGCAAGAAAACTGAATGCGCTCAAGATGAGTCATGCCACCGCTTGGAAAATCAAAATGTTTAGTTGATAGGGGTGCAGTACAGCGGACATGAATCCCTCCCAGAAGAGGGCGTCTTGTGCAGAACAACTGTCGCAGGACGCACCAACAGGGGGCAGTGGAGTAACCGCTTCAATCACGCATTCTTGCATGTGCGCACTCTTGTTTGTGGTCACATTGCGGTGCAATGTTCCATCTCAAACCTAGTGAAATGTCGGCAGATTTTGGATGAGTATCTCAGAGCAATTGGCAATTGTAATTTTGCAATGTGGTGTCTTGTTTTACCCGTGCCGTCAGCCGTACTTGTAGATTTGAGTGCCGTCTGTGTGAAGCGAGATTTTACTGTAGAAAAAGACTGTGTCAAATGTAAAGTGTAGTGCATTCGTGGATTTCTGCGTCTTTTTGTTGAGAAGCTGGACAATTTTGTACAAAAAGGGCAAAAAACTGTGACAGTGTCATTTATAAATTCATGTACAATAAAATCAAAATAAAGTCATTTTCTACAAAAACTCACGTTTCAGAATACAATTTGTGGGAACCAGTTGAGTCTGGCTGTGAAAATCTGACAGGACAAAAATCAAGCTGTCAGAAAAATCGGGAACCAGTGATTGAGGCTCTTCGCAGGATCTGCGCCGCATCTCTGTGCATGCACACAAATCAACCAAGGGTGCTCTGTCTCCGCCTTTTTCTGATTTGTGAAACTGGAAGCAGTATCAGGCTTCCGCGCCAACCTGACCCAAATGTTCTGAATCTCTCGCACAGGCGCGTGTTCCGGGCTGAATGTATGACAACCTCTCTCCCAATTGACTTGGTTCGGAAATCAAACGCACCCACAGACATGTTCTGAGACGCGCATGCGCATTGCTCCATCCCGGAGCTCCACGCGACGCATGCTCTCTCCACGCCTGACGCACTGCCACAGGAACAGACACGTCAACGGTGCCTTCGTGGCAAAGAATAAAAGATAACACGGTGATTCGTAGAAAAGTTTTATGTACACATTCAGCACCTTTCGTACAAAGCAGCAAACAAATCACGTACGTGAACTGAACTTCTCTCAAACCAGCAATTCGCCTCTGATTGTGTCAACCATTTACAAACCTGTGTGAACAGAGCGCCCATAGACTTGAACAGGGAGAGCACAGACGGCTCCAGTGTGAATCTGTCCCCACCAGACGCTGACACACGAAGCCCGAGGCCTGGGCCCCGGGAGTGACATCTCTCACACAAATCGGAAGAAAAGCCATCTTTGGTTGCGTACGACTAGAAATGAAATGTACAACTTCGCGCTACCAGACACACACGGAGGAAAATCTTGGAACCTTGTGAATCTGATTCACACTGAATGCTGCGTGTTGTTGCGTCCTGGGTAAGACACTGCGCGCTGCGTCGTTGTTTCCTTTCTACCGTCCGAAACGCAGTCACGTTGTCACTGTATTCAATGGTCATGTGACTCAAGATTCGGACAACAGAAGGGAAGCACCTCTCGTGTCAGAGCACAACGCCATGCACAGGGGCGCAACAGTCACAGTCAGTGTGAACAGGTCAAACGACGGCGTGTGTCTGTGTCTCCATGTCTCTCAGCACAATCAACCACACACCTATGATACAAATGTACAGCTTTCATACAGAAGCCAAATTCACTCATGTACATGCATCTTGCTGAAAGCATGATCTCAAGTAATATTTTCTGTGACAGGTGTAAGACTCGAAACTAAAATTTCTTCAGGCTGAGACGGATCATGGGATTGGCTTTCCACACCCCACAAATTTGTTCCCTCTCCCGAAAAAATTTTCCCGCAGGGCAACAGTTGTCTCACATTGGCATCATAACGTTTGAAAGTTGCGACGCCCCCTCCTGGGTTGGGAGGCGGGGGGGGGGGGGGTTGCAATTCATGGATCTGTTCCAGTCAGGTCGCTGAATGTGCAATTTTTTTTCAGTGATCAAATTTATGGTGACAAAAGCGACAAGTGTAAAAAGTCCAGAGTACGGCTCGCACACGCGCACACACGTGGAACAAATTGCTGATTGCAATCTTAAAATTCTAAGTACTGAAGGTGATACGATAAAGCAACACTGAAAATACTGGGGTGCATGTAAAATGGACATTGTCACAACAAATACATTCAAGTTCAAAGAAGTTCAAGAATTGCACTTGCGGTTCAGGTCAACAGTATAAAATTGTATAAATTTGGTCCAACCCACCTCGGGCCTTTTCCCTCCTCCACAACTGCTTGAACAGAAAGCGATTTTCAAACCACGTTTGGAAGCAATGCCTCCTCACATCCACACGCATCAGTGCACACTGTTACACCGCTCAAGCTGTGGGTGAATACTGCCCCCCCCCCCCACAAAAAAAGAGCAACTCTCGGAGTCCCCCCCCCGCCAAATTTACTGACCCCTCCACAGGAAGCTAACCACAATGCAGAATCATGTGCTCCCCCCCACCGAAAAAACAGAAACAACAAAACCCAAAACAGGTCACTCTACTTCTCAGCACATTTTGCTGTGAGAATTCAATCAAATTCCAACTTCCGACGTGCGTCTTTCAAATGGCAAGGAAATAAGTCTTGGTTACAGGTCTCGTATTTACAAACATTGCAATTATCGTGCAAACTTCATCTGGTGCAAAACTCGCAGTTCCTCGAACAGAATATGTCCCAAGAAAAATGTCTCGATTCTGGAACTTCCTTTTGTAATTGGTGCACACTTTGGCTCCGGCCTGCCTATCACTGTAAAAGTTTCCCCCAGTTTTTTCACAGTGTACAGAGAAAAGACAATGGAAAACGCAGAACAGAAATGACTAGTTTACACTGTCAAAAACAAACACAGTCGCAAAAACTTACAAAACTAAACGCTACGTGCAAAGGTTTCCGTTGACGGAGGTTCTCACAACAGATCTATCTACTCTTTTGATTGTCATCTTCACACAAAATCTGTCTTACAACCGTTGATGGGGTCAACAAAACAAAATCTACAAGAATAGAAAACTGGATTTGAATCCAGGGTCCGTTTCACAGTGAATGCGTTTTGCTTTGCGTCTTTCCTTCAGATCAGATGTTCCCATCAGCTCCAGCTTCTTCAGCAGCTGTTCCAAGTGACATGAATGTGCAGCTTCACCTCTGTAGGGCGTGTATCCCCTCCGTGGAAATCCAATAGGAAACAACGTGTGCCGCTTTCACTGTGAAACGGGCCAAGAAGTCTTGTTTCAGTGATCTTTTCAATCAATTGCACAAATGTCTTTGCCTCTTGGATGTACAGCATATTGCAACACAACACACAGCTTGTCATTTTCCGTGCAGCCAATTGCGTGTCTGTATGTCAACTGAGCGCTGGGACTGGTCAGGAGAAGACGCCCGACTTCCGTTTCCGTCCACATGTTCAGTGGCGCCACCACACGTGGCTCGGGTTCGACTGCGCCGGCGCACGGATCTCCCACGTGTCTCCATGGTGACAGGCATCCTGAACCTTCAACGTGTGCATCTCATCCAGCAACGTTTTTGTCCTGTGTCTCCAGGAGACTTTGGTCCAGTTCTTCATGACTGGACTCGAAGCTGACGTTGTGGCCGGTAACTCGCCAGGTGTCGGGTGCCCTTGTCCATTTGCTGATTCATCAACTGCGGTGGGGTACGCCACAACACATTCCACGGTCCTCCGCTGGCGTTACGGCGCAATTTTGCTGCAACGCTCTGCGTCACAAAGATTCATTGCGCAATGGCGTCCCCAGGACCGGTCATACGGCGTCAAGTGAACCGTTCTTGAACTTCCTTTGCATTTTACACGGGTACTATCTCCGACTGGCGTACAGTTCGGAGACGTAGATGGCACGTTGAATGCGTCACCGGAAGCTGAGTGAGTGACGTCCAGTTCCTTTGCGCATGCGCATGTCCGTGGCTTCCTGCACCAATGAACGACAACGTTTTGTTCATTCACAAGAACCGGAAGTGCTGCTCACGTGCTCGCCTGCGCAGTGACGCTGGGCGGGAGGATGGGCGTGGGCGTGGGCGGCGCTGACTACACGTTGGTGGCGAGTTTACTCGTGCTGACATCTGCCGGAGGCGGCAGGTAACTCGCGCGCGATGACGGCCGACCTGCAAGAGACGATCACAGTTCATTGTCTCGCCTGGCACTTTTTCCCACAACGTTTGTGGCTATGCTGACTCAGGGTGAATTTTGCAACTGTTTTTGGAGGAATTGAAGCCAAGCGTTGGATGCATCGTGGGTTGCGGCCTTGGAAACGACGACGATGGACATTTCGTCCTGGGACAGCAGGTCTTTCATTTGCCCTTGGAGAAGAACTCTGTGTCCAAAGATATTTCACGAAACTGAATAAATTCACAACTCACCTGCGTCAGACGGAGGGGGTGGGTGGAACCCCTGCGGGGGCACCGCGCTTCCTGCTCCCGGAGGCGGGGGAGGCAGCGGGTAGTCTCCCCCCGGCCCCGCGGGGTAGCTCCCCGGGTAGCCGGCTCTCTCCGACGGCGGGGCGGCGGGGCCGGGCGCCGGGCCGTAGTGCGACCCCGCCCGGGACGGGGCGCGGTGGTACGTGCCGTACTCACTGCCCGGGTAGCCGGCGGAGGCGGGGTGCGTCGGGGCGGGGCCGTAGGGGTCGTATCTGAAGCGAAGCAGAATCATCATAGCTGTTTTAGCACGATGCTCCATAGCCGCAAAACGTAGACGTACCAGCCGCGGGTTGTGGAATATCTGATCTTTCCTGTCTATTTTCAGACTTTGTACCAGCCATTTGTTGGTTTCTACTGAGCACGATACAGGAAACAGATCGACCTCCCTCCTTTGACCAACCGTGGCACCACCACGTCACACAAAACTGTTCTGCCTCCGAATGCGTCTCTTGGGTGTGGGACACACCAGATGAAACGTCAACGTACTTGCGGTCCTGTACGTTTCACTTCCATGCGGTCTCCATGTCTTGGGTAGGCCCTGCACACGTGCCTGACGTACCTGTGGTCCATGTGCCTGGGATAGGTCCCGTACACGTCTCCCGGGTTACGCCTGTAGTCGGGAGCGTAGCCATGGTTGTGCGGCCCGTCGCGCATGTCGTACGTGCTGTACCCGTTCATAGGGGGCGGCTGCAAACAGAACCCACCAGGTGTCAGGGCTACAGGTGTTGTTCACTCTCGTGCGTTTAAGTGAATGGGTAGCATCTGGGGACATATCACTGGACGCTGGGGCCCTGTGGTCGTTTCATGCAATGGGCTCTGCATCTCCCACAAGTGAATAGGTCCTGCACGAAATGAAGTCAGCGGGTATGACAAGGCTGTGATAGTCAATGGGACACTGCATCACGCTGCTCCCACTGACTCCATGGACTTGTTCTCAGACGTGCAGCCGCTGTGAAACAAGCCTGGAGAATAGCGAGGTCTTTGGAACTGGCTGAACACGCGACCGGAAGTACATCCGGAAGTAGATGTACTGACCCTGAGCTCGTCGTAGTCGGCGGAGTTGCGGTAGAACTTCTGGTCGAGCTCGGGCCGCCAGTTCGCTACGTTCCCGTAGATGTCGTCTGCAACATGGAGCAGAGAAGCGGATGTGAGAGCTGGTGCCCAAGGTCATGAGAGCTGGTGCCCAAGGTCATGAGAGCCGGTGCCCAAGGTCATGAGAGCTGGTGCCCAAGGTCATGAGAGCTGGTGCCCAAGGTCATGAGAGCTGGTGCCCAAGGTCATGAGAGCTGGTGCCCAAGGTCATGAGAGCTGGTGCCCAAAG
>JAAUXT010066763.1_pt1 | contig 12040 bp, 13 predicted proteins | sample 7278171 | NCBI WGS metagenome assembly JAAUXT01 (sample SAMN14350112, study PRJNA611818) | marine sediment metagenome | isolation source: surface marine sediment (1.8m) | place: French Polynesia: Moorea | collected 2018-08
CCCGCTTTCGATTTTTCTTTAATTTTTTTAAAAATGACCCGCTTTGACTTAGGATTGATATCAGAGGTGTCTGACATGATTTGAAAAGGATCTGCAGCCATGTGGAAACTGACTTTTGGCTCTGAGATATGTATGGTAATATCTTGCTTCTCACAAGGCATTTATGAACAACGAACGTTTATGTGACCACACGCTTTTTATGCGTAGCATTCTTGTTCCTTCCAACGTCAGATCTTTGCCCAGCAAGCACCCACCTCTTCTCCTTCCAAAGCCTCGGGACGCCCCTGTGTTCAAAGCTCAGTTTTCTTGTTGTCAGACTTGTTGGTGATGAATGAAAAGAAAGAATACTATCGTCCAAAAACAAGTTTTGAGAAAGAACTTTCGCAGTGACTGAGACTTTGACAAGAACAGTGCGACCCCGCTCTCACCTGCGACTTGCCCTGAAAGGAAAACTGACCACAGATCGAACGTGGTCTCAGTTTTCTTTGCTGTTCAACGCTTGGATGAACACAAAAGAAATTTTGTGTTGAATGCTTGTGGAAAGAAATTGAAAAAGAGAAATGTTCGGAGGAAGCAACACTGCTGTTTCCACGAAATTTTCAGGCAGGTCTGTGTTGTGTGTTGTCGCTTGACTTCCTCTGTATTGAGGTTCATGCTCTGTTTACGGAATGTTTGCAGATGGCATTGCGACCCAAAAAGGTTGAAATGGAAAGTCAGTGAACAATTGTGGTCACGTACGAAAATCAGGTTTCTGTGGACATTGTGGTTTGTGTGTTGTTTTGCTTTGATTACATTTTTTGTGGTGACCAAATGCTCTTCCGGTGAATGTGTTTGCGGATATATCAGCTGATGCTTGAGTTGCACCTGCTGTGTGTGGTTTGAGAGGCGATTACGTTCGGATTCAAGGTTGCACTTCCGTGATCCACCTTTTGCGATGGAGTTGAGTGAGAAGCAAAAACAAACTCTTGAACAGGTAACACAATTTGTTGTCTATATGAGAGGAAAGAAATTCGGGCACCTTACTTTTTCCAATATCTCTTTGGCCTGGCGATCTTGCATTTCGAATTGTAAAGATTTGCATCAGACGCCAAAGCGTTGCTGTTCATTTTAGTTTCGCGAGTTGGTGAAGGACGATCTTCCGCAGGAGTACGATGATTGGTTTCTCGTCAGATGGCTGAAAGGCAAGTTTTGCCTTTGTATACGTACATGCGGCCGGTTTGCACGGTGATGAACAGTGCATTTTGGTTTAGGTATTGTGCTCGTACCCCGAAGATGTCATCATACGTAATCTGGTTCAAATACAAAACACAGTTGTGCGCTGGTAAAACTGAAGCACCGTCGGGTGAGTGAATGTTGGGGCCTCAATTTGCCCAGGGGAGGGAGCTGAGGAGCACGCAAATGTTTGAAAGCCCCCGATCCCCAACTGCAGTGAAGGGCATTCGAAAGTGTGCGTCTTCACCCCCGGGATGTCCGCCTTTTGGAGACGCGCCACTGTTCAGCTCACTTGTTGAAATGCCCTTTTGATCGATCCTCTGCAATTTACGAGTTTGTCTTGCACTGACAAATTAGCCTTTCTGCCAGATCCAGGATTGGAGGGAAATTGGCCGCAACGAAATCGTGCCCTTTTTCTTGTCAGAAAGCCAATTGGCGAACTTTTTTTCTTCACAGCAAGAAATTTCAACCTGAAGAATGCAGAAAAAATGTTTCGTGCCGTGAGTTTCACAGTTCTTTTCTCGTGGTTTTTGAATGTGTGTGTGTGCGTGTGTGTGTGCGTGTTGTGTACGAGTGTGTGTTGCCGATCTTGCGAGCTTATTCGTAGCAATACGTGCGGTTTTCCTCTGTCAGAGTATGAAATGGCGCAAGGACTTCGACATTGACCACATTGACTTGTGGGAAAAACCTGAAGTATTGAAAAAATACATGCCAGGAGGGTTCTTTGGATTTGACAAGGAAGGATCACCAATTTGGCATGATCTCGGATCCCAATTTGATTGGAGAGGTAAGATAATCTACGGTCATTCAAGCCGCGCAAAGAAGCGGTCATTTGCTTGTCTTGGCACCATGTTTCTGACGAACTGACAGTACCACATGAAGTTGAAGTTACATCGTTGTCAACAGGGGCTGTTCGTTCAGTTTCGAGGAGAAATCTTCTGAAAACTTCAGCATCCATTCTGGAAACGACTGCTCTGTCTGCTGCCTCACAAACCAAGAAGGTACAAAAGGGTTGCGTTATTTGACCTGAAAATTGCTCGTTGTCAGGCGCTGTTCGCTCCGCCAAGAAAACAGACCTTCTCAAAGGCGAGGCTTCAAATATGGAGTTGATGTCTTCAGTCATTGCGCAACAAAGCCGAAAGGTGAGGGTGGTTCTGTGTTGACGTGCTGCGTCCAAGAAGAAGTTGCAGATGTAGTTGCGTGTGCGTGCTTCCTTGCGCATGCGTGTTGTTACGTGTGAAACCGCATGTTTTCACTCGTAATTGAACCTTCCCACCAACCCTGCTTGTGTGAGCATATCCTGAAGTAGTTGGGGTACATGAAGCTGGCCCATGAGCAGCTTGGGGTTGTTGTTATTGTGCACATGCCTACTACTCGTATTTCACTGACAAGGTGTACATATGGATAATAAACATGATCCAGCATGTGTTGACAATTCTACATGACGAGTTTGTTTGTTAAGCCAGTGTGGGGGCTTGATTGTGTCTTGCAGAGGTTTTGGGACCATGTGTGGTGACTGCCCAGTACCCATGGGTATGCCCGAGGGTACAGGGTGGAACACAGTGTGCTTGAATCCTGGGGCCTATTCGATTGGACCTCAAATTTTAGATCGAGTTTGCACCCACCCGAAACAGACTGAACCATCAAAAGTGAGTTTCTACTGTTTGCAGTAGAAATTTGTAGTCTGTTTTGTGTTGGGGTGGTTAGATCTGTTCGATTGGTTGCAATCGACCGCAAATTTGCAGTGAGTTTCGGGTCAAATGAATAAGCTCCTGGCTTTCAACTTGCTGCTTGTCGAACATTCTGGAGTGTCCCGCTTGAAAACAAAGCGCGCCATGCAGGTTGCACATGACAGTCTCATACGGTTTTTGTGTTGTGCATGAGATTCGATGTTGTTGCAAATAATTATTTTGAATTGCAGCTGGGAAAACCAGTAACGCAAGGAGTTTTCATCCTCAACTTGGAGCAACTCGGCACGAAACATCTGAATAAAGATTGTAAGTTGTGGAAACATTGCCACTCAGCTGTCAAAGCGTCAGTGCACACCAGCACGTTTTCAGAAAATCTGTAAACTTAACAGGTACGCGTTATGAAGAAGTACGTACATGTAGACAGTGGCAGTTGTCTGCCCAACGATCTGCGCAAAATTTTGCGGTTTGCTTTTCATCCCTGCACACAAAGTCCCCAGTGTGACAGAAACACACATGCACACACACACACACATACACACACCACCACCACATCCTCCACCACACACACATACACACACACGTATCGTTTTCTTCTTTTTTGTCGTGACTCATGAAAAGTTCAAACAAGTGTTCTGATTTCTGAAGCGATGACAGAAAAAAACAAACAGTTCTTGGCCAACTCTTGTTCCTCCTTCATTTGCTCCAGGTATTGACACGTTCAACGCTTTCATGGCACAGACTGAAGCTAATTACCCTGAGTACGCCAAATACATCTTCATCGTCAATGGTGAGTTGAGTACGATCGCATTGCTCGACATTTAGATCTTGGTGTCTGTCTTATTGCGTGAATTTGCAGCTCCCAAGATATTCCCTGTGGTCTATTCTTTGGCTCGGCCGTTTCTGTCTGAAGACACAAAGAAGAAGATGAAAATCCTGGGATGTGAGTTGAATGTATTGTCATCAGCCGGGTGTAGCACAAAGAGTCCGCTCTGTGAAAAAGGAAAGAAAACTGGAAAGTTCATGTAAACAAAGCCGTTGACAACCACGTGTCACAGCAATCGTTCTTCTCGAGCCGAAGAGATTCTGTTTGGATGAAAACTCAAGTCAGTGAACTTTACATGTGTCAAACGGTTTCAGCAAACTACAAAGAGGAGTTAGTGAAGTACGTCGACGCTGATCAACTGCCCGCGTACCTGGGAGGAACTCAGACGGGACCTGACGGGGACCCTCGCTGCTCTCATGTGGTGCGAACAAACTGCGGTTTCAGGGCAAAAAGCTTTTTGCTATGTGCTGAACAACTGTTCACAAGTTGCTGTGTTTGCAGATCAACCAAGGCGGAGACATTCCAAAGGAGTTTTACCTCAAAGGCACGATGCGCTCTGAAGGGAAGAACGTCACGCGGGCCACCATCGCCCACGGACAGACTTTGCAGTTGGAACGCACTGTCGAAGAACCTTTCAGTATGATCACGTGAGTCTGAACCAACCATACAAGAGGTTCATTGCCAAGTTGTTTCTGTCTTTTTCCAAGTGTCATGAGTTCAACGGAGCAGACTCTTCTTGCAAAATTTGGAGCAAAAGAAATGGTATCGAACTGTCGTTTGTCAGGTGGTCTTTTGAAACGAAGACGTACGACCTGGCCTTCGGTCTGTTCAAAAAGGACCACCCAGATCCCAAGAAATTGTCTGATCTGACTCCTGTGGTGCCCGTAGCGAGAACCAACAGTCAATTTGTTCCAGAAAACGGCTTTCACACTTGCCAGCAAGTTGGTACCTGTAAGTGCTGTCTCACATTTTCGTAACTTTCACCGAAATTGACAACAGACAGGCAAACCTGTTTCTGTGCACGAGATTGATTGTCACGTTGAACACAAGAATCAGAATACAGTGAGTTATCCCTCAATTCCACAAAAGAAACCTAAATCTGACGTCCTTTCCCTCGTCACTTCCAGATGTGTTTGTGTTCGACAACAGCTACAGCTGGTTGCACAGTAAGGAGGTGGAGTACGTGGTGGAAGTGCTCGACCCTTACGGAAACGTGCAGGACTCCGTCACCCAGCAGTTGGAGAATCTGGGCCTCAGTGAGGGAGCAGACGACAACAAGAACCTCACCGCGAAGGCTGGAGCGAGTGGAGATGGAATGGTGGATGTACCAATCCTGGAGCAGTCGAAGTAGACTGGCAACTTACATTTGTACCACTTTCCTAGTGTGGTGCAACAGACGTTCCTGGATACCTCATTGAAGTGAAGAAGTGCTGTGATGAAAAGAATTTTTTCGTGGCATCTCAGCGCCACCAAAGACATTCACATCACAGACAGGTAAAAATCTGTACCTTTACGCATGTTTCCGTGCAGATAGAGAACTGTTCAGTAGGGCGGCGCAAAAGTGTCTGACGTGATGCTTGCTTTTGACTTTTGCTGAAGCTAAAGTGTCGTGTGTTGTGTCCGTGGCACGCAGCACCAAAGCAAAACACAGGGTTCAGAAAGTCTTTGTTCTTCACATCATTTTTCATAGAACCTGTCGCACGACAGAACTATTGTACTCCTGACACTAACAACAAGTTTACACTAGAATTGTGTACAATGTGCTGTTTTATCCAAGCACTGAATAACACTGTTGACCAGCAAGCACGCATTTTGCCTTGGTTGTCCACGGACTGAAGCTGTAGTGTGAGCGTGGTAGTGTGGCTGACGACCAGTGAGATGAAAGGCGTTCACAGTTGAACGGTTCCAAACTGCGAAGCATTTTGTGCAGTGAAGATTCGTAGACGGTTCAGGTTTGTGTTTTGAGACAACTCAGGGTGTTTCTCTGCAGGGAACGAGGCAACATCCGTTGTTCCTGCCAGGTTCTCCGTAAAAGCTCTTGTGTTCATTCGGATTCAGATATGATCCATGTTTCATTGTTTTCTCCACATGGAATATTTTGAGGGCAAGAGTTGCTTCAGCCTGCAGTCCCTCGTTGGCTGTGTCAGTGGCTACGATCGTGTATTCCAGGTAATGAACGTTTCCTGAAATCTCTTTAAAATTATCATTGAGAGTTACGATTCCTGTCTTGCTGTCAATGTCAACACACATTGGTTTGTCGGATCTGACGAAGGAATAAGAGTACGCTGAGCGAAATGAATCAACATTGTCGAACGCAAACGGAGCAGCAACTACAGTTCCAACTGGGAACACACTAGCTACACTGCGCTTGTACACAGTTTGCGAAAATCTGGGTGGATTATCGTTTGTGTCTTTGAGTAACACCACAACACTACCAATCTCCTTGGTGCACTTTTGTACAGAGCGGTTCAGCTGAGTTGTGCAAACTTTGAAAGTGAAAGCCTTCCGTCCTTTGTCAAAGTTGAGTCTCCGTGTTGTTCTCAAAGTGCTTGAGACTTGGTCGATTTTGAATGGAACTGCAAAGAAAAAGACAGGAAAGGTTCACAGACGTGCAGGTATGCGTCAACATCATTTTCGCATGAGCTCGTGCTGTTCGGGATCTGTTCAAATTCACTGGACTTGATCGTCATGGCATTCGAAGCGTACAAAAAAGCTAGCTTGCGTGAAGCTTGAGCACTAAAGTCAATTGTCAATCTTCTGCAAAAGCTCATCAGTGATGGGGGAAGTTGTTCAGCCACGCTGCGCATGATTTGCGGCGTGTAAGGCTTCGGTCAGAATGAAGGTGGTTGGCAAGCACGAGTGTGCGCAGGCGTGCTTGAACGAAGGAAGGCAGGCGGAGGAAACTGGATGACCTGCTATTGGATGTGAAGGAACACACCTCTGAACATCACCCATCTGTCTGATGCCTTACCTTGGTGTTTGCCATAAGCTTTAACCAGCAGCGTCAAGCTCCGGGCGCGCAACAGCTTCAATGACCTGTTGGACAAGAGTCTCCCGACTTTGGTTCCAACCGGCATTTCTTCTTTCACACTGAACTTGTACTTCACCAAAGGCACGATGTCGTTCTTTGTTTTCACGTTGAGAGACTTGGGTTCCCTCGCAGGATTTGGGTTCGCAATGGAAACGTCAGCGGTGGTTTGCTGAGCGGGAAATCCCGAGTCTCTGGCTGTGACTCTGATGTGGTACGTTCCTTCCTGGGGCGGAATCAGGAATCCAGGCAGAACTGTGACTGCACCTGATGGCGAAAGAGTTTGTTCGCAGATTCATGTCTTGAAACCCGAGTCAACGTTTTTACCAGCGTTCGGTGCAGGAAACCAAGCACAAGCACTCACCGGTTTTGATGTCAATCTTGAATTTCCCATGCGAGTCGTCCTCCAGAAGATAGAGCACGTGGTTGTTGGGAGGCGACGCGTCTCTGTCAACAGCCGTGATGAAGCCGATCACGTCTCCAGCCTCGGTCCCGTCCGGAACGACCAGGGCCCGGGACTCGTCTGTGATGACTGGAGCTTCGTCGTTGGTGTCGGTGATGGAGATGTAGAGATCCACACTGGTGCTCTTTCCTGCACCTTCTTCATCCGTGGCCACAATCTGCAGAAAGGAAACACCTGAGTGTGTCCTGCAAACTGGGTCTCAGTGTTCAAGGATTGGGTCGGAACCGTGCAAACCAGAGGCTGGCACACGTGCAGCTCTTGACATGTAGAGATTCATTGAGGTTGTCGTCGCCTGAACAGACAGGATGGATTGGCGACAAATTGTCAGATCTACGGTGCACCTTGAGATAGAATGCCGGCGTGCTCTCTCGGTCGATGTTTCCTGCGTACTGGTCCCTGACACGTATTTCTGGGTGGACAGGGTCAATAGAGAAGAAGTGACTGAACGTTCCGGTCAGAGAGTAGCGGATTCCAGAAGCTGCGTTCGCGTCATCGTCCACCGCTGCGATCGGGAGACTCTGAGGCGAGAAAGTGGCTCTTGCTGATTTACATTTCCGGAAAATCGTGGTGCAAGAATCAAAATGATGACCCTGTGCAACAACGAAAAGTGCAGATTCGTGTGTGCAAAAATCATGCAAGCAAAATTGTGACCACAAGCATTGTCTGCCTTGACTCCGTTGCTGACCATTTCGACGAGTTGGTCGGGTTGCGGGTTGTGGTCGTCTTCTTGGACTGTGCCTTCGTAACGATCCACCAAGAACCTGAGACAAGAGTATGAATTAAGTATGGGTGTGTCGGCTGACTGAGGACTCTTGTTCCATAGTCGTGTACTGGTTCTACCACCAGGTTTACACGGCGGAGAAACAAGCAAACTAGTTGTTGGTGCCGAAGGACATTTGTCTGTTGAGTGAATGCAACAGACCTGGGCGGGTGGTCGTTAACGTCCTCGACGAGGACGGTGAGCTGCGCGGTGGAGCTGTAGGACGGGAAGCCGTTGTCCTGCACGGAGACGTCGAGCACATACTGCGCCTGCGTCTCGTGGTCGAGCGCCGCGCGCGTCCTCACCGACCCGTCCGCGCTCACGCTGAACATGTCTGCAAGTGCGTTGTGGGTTTGTTTTGCGTGCACGTAAAGGGTCTACGCTTTGACCTGTGATCCGGCGCCAGCTTCATTAGGCTCACATCTTGACCATTCTGTGATGATTGAGTTGTCAAATTGTTTATTCCATCTCAAAACTGCAGAATCGGACCTTGAAATTGAGGATCGTCTGAGTAGAAAGTCAGTCTCTGGTCCTGGTCAGGATCGTGAGCGCGCAACTTTCCAAGCAGCACTCCAGGCTTTGTGTTTTCCAACACCCGCATATGTGTTGATTCCTGCGTAAAAATGACAATTGTGCCACATGGCCAGTTGTTGAAAATTGAAGTTGTGCTTGCACCACTGTTCGTGCAGTCTTTTACAACTGTTTGTTGGTCGAGTTTGTTCGCGGAGTTTCAGCGTACGTTGAGATATTCGGAGTGTCAATTGTGTTTATTGTGCCTGTACTGATCCCACCTCATCCACGAGCGGCGGGTGGTTGACGGCGCAGGTGACGGTGACGACGGTCGAGTTGGTCCTGCGCGGCAGACCGCCGTCCACCGCCTCGACGACCAGTTGGTACGACTCGAGCACCGGGTCCGAGCTGAGGTCCCGCGTCAGCTGCAGCTGCCCTGCGCGTGAGGATGCCAATGTGCTTTGTTGGGCATCTTCAGTTGGTTGTGTTCTCGGTCATTAACAGTCAGTACAGACGCTTTTTTCGGGTCGTTTCAAGAAAAAATTTCGCCTGTCATTGGTGGGGTGAACACCGCAGTGAAATCACAGCTGTTGTGTTCGCACAGGAAGTTCCAATTCCTCTGTGAATTGGACTGGTTGTCGGCTGTGCGCACCTGTGAGATGGTTGATGGAGAACTTGCCACGCCCGCCTCTCTTGAGGATGTAGACGATCTGGTTGTTCGGCTCCATGGCATCATCATCGCGAGCCTTGATTCTGCCAACTCGGTAACCGACCTGAATGTCCAGCGAACTTGTTGCTTGCCTGGGTATTTCGACAACAGCACAATGCTCGTGCATCAAGCATGAAGAATTACAAAACACGCAAAAGTTGTCTGTTTCTGTCTGAAACTGTGGCTTTACGGTTCCGTATTTGGTCCCCTGCAGTTGAGAAACTTGTGTGTGCTAGGCTAGGACCTTGGCGTCGAGACGCAGATGGAAGTTCGTGACGGACGTGAAGTAGGGCGTGTGGTCGTTGACGTCGGTGATTCTGATGATGACGTACGCTGTGGACGACAGACCCGACCCGCCCCGGTCTGTGGCTATCACCTACGTTGCATGAGTGGAAAAGTGTACCATTTTTGGTTTGCTTGACGCAGTGTTCTGGTGTTGTGAGGCACAATGTATACAAGTGCAAGATGGTGCAGGAATTCTGTTCCACTTGGACCTGGTGTTCCGCGGTGTGTTCATTGGATTGGATTTCAAATTATTTGAACATTGAAAGAACTCGAAGAGCTCCACGTTTAGATGCTTGGATTCTGAGTGGGCCAGGAAAGGATCTGCTTTCGGGCAAAATGGACGGAGCCATCTGAAAAGTCACAAGAAACACGGCTGACCTGGATGACGACTGACTCCATCTTCTCTCGGTCGATGCTGCCCTGCGTCTTCACCCAGATCATGGCGTCGAACGGGTCGACGCGGAACAGCTGCGAGTCGGTTCCGTTCAGCGAGTACCGCACGTCGCGGTTCAACTCGTACGCGTCCGCGTCCGTAGCATAGATCGGTACATCCTGCGTCCAAACAACGATTCTTCTAGTGAAAACAGGTTTGCTTCGTCAAGGAAAGACCACGACGGGGAAAAACCTAGAGCCGTCATAAAATTCACTTTTTGTGTGTCATCAAGTTCAATCAAGAAAATATTTCGACCACTGATGAACAATGACAGGCTCCATCTGCTCCGAAGCTGACCAGATATACGGCCTGTGGGTGCGGGTTGTCGTCGTCCTCGATGAGCGTTCCCTCGTACTCGGGCAGGCTGAACGCGGGCGCGTTGTCGTTCACGTCCAGCAGCGTCAGCACCACCTGCACCCGCGTCTGCACACAAAGACACAAGTTAGGATTGACGCACCGAGACCACAATCCAAGGGACACTGGACAGTGACATTGACAGGCACACAGAGAACTTTCGTTGGGTTCATTCAAACGTTTCTTGCAAGAACAGCCTGCGTGATATCTGTCTCCCACTCTCGTTTGTTGTGTTCGTGTGTGACAATTGGCAGATCGAGTTCTAACCTGCTGTTTTCTGTAGCCTGCGTCCTCGGCGATCACCATGAACTGAATTTCCTCATATTCCTCTCGATCGAAGAACGGCGAATTCGCTCTGATAGAAATTCGGCCCTCCTGTGCGAGAAGAGAGCCGTGTTGCTCAAGCGAATCCACGGACGTTTGATTGTCTCAACGGAAACGAACACCTAATCTGCCCATTGATGGTTATTTTTTCCGGAGTGACAACCGAGGAATGTTTCAGTGCAATTTCGCGTTGCCATTGACTTCAGTGAACGAAGCTGTCTTCACTGACGGGGCTGATGATGAAGATAGACGCCATGTGGTCGTTTTCGACGCGGTACGTCACGTGGCCGTTGGCGCCCTCGTCCGGGTCGGAGGCGACGATGAGCCCGACCTCTGTACCCACTGCCGCGTTCTCGGGAACCTCGAACCTGGGCCACGCAGAACAGAACTTGAATTTCAAATGCGGTGTGGCAGAAGTGGATCTTGCTTCTTTTCTTTCCTTGAATGGCTGTTGTCAGTTTTCCTTCTTGTGGATCAAAGTCAGCAGACCTGTACGCCGATTGGCTGAATTTTGGAGCGTTGTCGTTGTCATCCAGCACTGTAACCACGAGACTGGTCTTAATTTTCTGAAAAAGAATCATTTGCGTTTTGCAAATTGTCCAAGGCATCATGGCAGTTTATCAGTTTTGCACAACGATGGCGTTTGCGTCACGTCAGCCACTCACATGTTTGCCATCCGAGACCTGAATCCTCAGATAATATTTGGATTTGGTTTCTCTGTCCAGATGGTTGTTGACGACGACCCAACCACTGAAACGCCGAATAGATGCGACACATTTTTTTGAAGATCAATTTAAGGAACCAAATCACTTCTTTAGCTGCTACATTCTTCACTGTGTCACTGACCCAGGCTTCATTTTGAAGGTTCTGTCTTTGTTTCCATCCAGAATCTTGTATCTGAGATAAATATCTTCGTCTCCATCCAGGTCACGGACCTGACATTGGACGGTAGAGTTGAGCCTCAGCGTGCAGTAAATGGTGCGAATTATTCAGCTCAGAGTTTCTTGCAACAGATCTACGAACGCACCTCGAGTCTCTTGACTCTGGTTCCCACGGATGCAGACTCGGATATCTCGGCGTGGCCTCCGGACTTGGTCCTCAGCATGTAGGGTGCGTGCTCATTCGATTGCTCGACGTAGATGAACACCACCACACTTGCGTTCCTTCAAGAGGCAAAATGCAACAATGTCCCCTCTCTGGAGACTTGCCATACAAAAGAAAAAATAGCTCCATGGAGCTCGCGGTGATTTGAGGAAATTTGGCTTGCTCTGATTTGGCTTGCTCTGATTTGGCTTGCTCTGATTTGGCTTGCTCTGATTTGACTTGCTCTGATTTGCTTTGCTCTGATTTGGCTCACTCTGATTTGGCTCGCTCTGATTTGGCTTGCTTTTTTTGTCAAAATTCTTACTTTTTTCACTTAATATTCACAACTTGGGAACTCATTTAGC
>JAAUXT010091403.1_pt1 | contig 12040 bp, 17 predicted proteins | sample 7278171 | NCBI WGS metagenome assembly JAAUXT01 (sample SAMN14350112, study PRJNA611818) | marine sediment metagenome | isolation source: surface marine sediment (1.8m) | place: French Polynesia: Moorea | collected 2018-08
GAAGGGGTGTGGGTCTGAGGGAAGGGAAGGGGTGTGGGTCTGAGGGAAGGGAAGGGGTGTGGGTCTGAGGGAAGGGGTGTGGGTCTGAGGTGAGGTCAAGGGGTGTGGGTCTGAAGGGGGTCAAGGGGTGAGGGACTGAGGGGAAAGAAAAGGGCGAGGGCCTGTGGGGAGGGGAAGGGGTGGGTGTCTGAGTTGAGTTTGGCATGTGAACGCCATAGAAGCAGGAAGAAGGCAAGGCTTCCGGAGAAGGAAGGAAAAGGCTGGGGGTAAAAGTTAGGGGAACGAGCGAGGGCCTGAGGGGATGTTCCAAGGGGGAAGACATCTGGGCGTGACAGGCAATGGAAGAGGGGCCTGGAACGCGGAACGCTTTGCATGCCGCGCACCTACTGAGGTAGTCATGGAGACATGGGCGTATTATCGTCGTCATGCGCATCATTGGGGACGGACGGCCGTGACCTCATTCGGACGATAAACAGAGCGCGATCGATGACAAACGGCGAAAACGAGGTCGCGGTGTCAGGAAGAGTAACGGCGTTCTCGCGCATGCGTCAGGCCGTTATTTTGCGCAGTTTATGGCTCCGTTCAGACGCTACGATTTCCACACAGGACTGGAGGGGAAGGTGTGCGTCTTGGCAAGGGCGTCTCTCCATGGAGAGCGGGGACACACGGACCTGGGTCGGTAACCACATGGCCGTGAGCGACGACAGCAATGAGAATCACGCGTCAATGACGAGGTTTATCAATTTATTGGTACAGTGGCACTCTGCATGTTCAGCATGTTTGACTGCTGTCACAGGTGGCTGATTCAAGACAATATCAGATGAGCTGATTCTTTGTCCTCCGTGCAGACTGGCCAATTACTTCGCGGCTAAACATGCAGAATGCTTACATTCACGTGCGGGTGTACGGGGCAGGACGCTTGTGTTTCGCTTTGCTGACACTTGCTGCTGGACTTGGCGACAGAGCCTCGACCCTGGGGCAGATCCAGCATCTGTTGAGGCGGGCGCTGGTGAAAGTGAAAATCACCCTGCGCCTCGGGCGCACAGCTGGGACGACACACATTCTGAAGTTTCGTGGGCCCTGGCCCAGAGGTGCGCCGAACTGGACCTGCCTCTGCCGCCCCTTGCCCCGCCCGCGCCCCTTCTCCTACCCCCGCCCCCGATCCTGCCCCTGCCCCAGCCCCCGGCCCCGCTCCTGCCCCCGCCCCCACCCCTGCCCCCGCCCCAGCTGGGCCTTCTCTCCTGCCAGAGCAGGAGATGAGTGAGATGAGTGCAGAGGAGAGTTGAGTAGCTGCGTGTTCGTGACACGCGATGGAGAGCGCTGAGAAATCTGCAGGAGCGCCCACTGCCCTCGACAGGTTCACACCATGTGCGTTTTCACACTGGAGGCGTCGTCTCCCTGCACGAGCAAGCCGCCTCTGCGTCACTGAGTTCGTGTGGCGTCAATAGGGACTTTATGCACGGCGTTTGAAGTGCACGTCGCGTCAACGCGAACGTCAAACAGAGCACACAAATTGGTAAAGTTGTGCAGTTTCCATGGCACTGGCCAATCACCATACACCAACCAATGTGACGAGTGGTGCGACGTTTGAAACAAACGCCGTTGCATAAAGTCCCTAGTCTCTGGTTGAAGCGGCCAATGCGTGACGCATCCAGTGTGTAACGTACCCAGTGAGCGTGGGCCTGGCCTGAGGACAGGGCAAAGCTGCAGGCAGACTTGTCCAGGACAGCTGCCTTCCTCGCTGGACCTGTCAGGGTCGGATCCAGGGGCCCCGGGGTCTGCCCTCCGAGGGCCGAAGAGGTGGGACAGATGCAGTGGGTCCTGAACACCCCTGCCGCACGTGTGACCACGCGAGTACGAAGCGACATGTCAGGCAGTCTTAGCCAGGGTCTGACGCTTGTTGCATTGTCTCGGTGGTGGGGTCGACGTCCCAAGTCTCCCACCCGTGGATCCTGCCCTGGATTCCCGTGACTCTGGCGCTGCCGACGCCATCGTCACGTGTCGGGAGGCGAGATTTTCCCGCCAATTAGGGTCACTGCCAGACTCACCATTTCCCTCACTTCCCCTCTCCTCCACCACCCTTCCCTACCTCCTTCCTCCCTCCCCTGGCCCGTCCCTTCCGAGCTGCTGCAGTCCCCCGTCGTCGTCTGCAGCGCACAACTGAAATGTCAAGCGTCACGCAGGGGCTATTTCCCTGTTAAATGTCGCTGCGAGGGCAGTGGGAAATGGAAATAGGGTTTCAGGATCGTGTGGAAGAAAGGTCACGTGACGACTCCCCACAACAGCGCTTTGCACAACAGAACAAGCAGAAGCATCGTGCTGCAGGTTTGCGTGCACCAGGCACGGATCCAGGGTCGGCTCTCCAGGGGAGACACCCCTCCCCCGCCCACCCCCACCAAATCCTGGAACCGCCTCTGCACACGCAGACAAGGTCCTCGGCAGCTCGAGTCCCAGGGCCCTCTCCACCCGAACCTACATCCGCCACTGAGCATGCGCAGCAGATCGGGTCCTGGGGCTCAGAGCAAACAATGGAGATGACGATGGGAAGACAGTGCAGAGCTGCAGCTCTTCAGCTCTGGAGGATCCAGGGTCCGAGCGGGGGGGCGAGCCCTGGGAACCTGTTGCACTTCAAAAAGAAAAACATGACCAGGGTTGTTTTTTGGGCTGGTTTCAAAAAGTCCTTGGTCATGTTCACAGTCCACCATTGCGACCGGCTTCTGTTGAACATTTCAAATCACCTCAGACCGTTCTTGACCAATTAGAACGAAGATGTCGACCGAACAAGCCATTTCAGGGACAAGGGCTTGGAACCAGCCTCGTAACACCTGCAGCTCGCAAAACTGGGAGACAATTTGTTCCTTGGGTGGGGCCGGGGGCGGGGCTCCTGCTGCCCCTGGATTCAGCTGAGGCTGCAAGTGCAGACCGTCGCCCTGCACCCAGCCTCACGTGACGAACAGGGAGAATTCCGGAAGAGACGGCTGTAATGATGGCGATGAAATATTCAGGAAGCGTCCTCCGACCCGCGCGCTTCGTCGTTGTCACGCGACACCCAGGGACGGAGCGACGCTTCGGGTCACACTGCGGGCGCCCAGCACCGTGCGGAGTCGAGCTCCGAACCAGGGTCGGAGGGTCTGGCAAAGAGGCCAGGCACACACACACACACATGTGGAAATGCACACACGTAGATCTACACGTGCACGTGCGCAAGTACGTACCGCGGTCCAACACACTGTGCAAGGGCACGCACGCACACTCGCACACACACACACACACACACACACACACACACACACTCACTTGTTTCTCTTCTGAACCCCACTCGCCTCTCTCTCGCTGCAGGTGTACGACGGCGCCAACTCCAGTGCGCCGCGGTTTCCCAGGCAACCGCACATCTCGCGTGGCACGTGGTCGCGACCCGTGATCGCGTCGTCAGGACGACACCTGTTTCTCTCCTTCAAACCCAAGTCGCCAGGGAAACACAGCTACGTCGGCTTCAAGGCGTCCGTCTGGGCCACCAAATGTACGTCACATGTTGTGACACAAGCGATTTTCATATTGGCGACGGCGTCAACTTTTCTTTGACGACGTCAATGAATTGTCTGGACCCTTTTTTGACGCCCACTGATCAGGCATCAGGTTAAATTTTGACGTTCACGTCAATTTTTTGCTGTCGACATCAAAGATGTGACGTCCACGGCACCAATGTGAAAATGGCTATAAACGGGTCCTGGAGTCGGCCCGTCTCCCTCCTGCCCCAAACCCATGTTTTATCACAGGCGCAACATTTTCCTCTTCACTTGCGCATGTGAATTTGTTGTCGCGTGGTAACATGGTCCGCGCGCAGGGAATAGACCACGGCGCGTTGGGGGCGTGAATCAGATACCCCCACTGCGACTTGCTGTAATCCATCACCATTGGCCTCGGCCACACGCTTCCACGACTTTTGCGCCATCTCCCGAAAAAGTGACGTTGGCAGGTTGCATGTGCGGTGTGTGTGTGTGTGTGTGTGTGTGTGTGTGTGTGTGTGTGTGTATTGGTGTGCGTGCGGATGAACTTGTGTGTGTGTGTGTGTATTGGTGTGCGTGCGGATGAACTTGTGTGTGTGTGTGTGTGTGTGTGTGAATGTGGCTGTCGTGGGGCGTGTGACGGAGCGCTCGCTTTACCTCCCTATTCCTCTCCGCAGCGAACGCGGTGTCGTGGACGTCCAAGAAGCCGTTCACGGACTGCCCGGTGACGCACGACCCCATGGACAGCGGCGAGGTGCGGCTCGGCGTCATGACGAGCGCGCGCATGGACGACGCCGAGAAGCGGACGCTGCGCTACGACTGCGCGTGGCAGATCAAGCCGCCGTACGGCGAGGACGCGCTCGTCACGTACCTCAAGCTGCTGGACGCTGACCTGACCGACGGTACGTGACCTCTGGGCCACACCGCGTGCGCCAGCGCACATGCACACTTGGGTCACAGTGCACCACATTGGGGTTTCACCCATGCAAAGCAGTGTAGCAATGAAGCATATGTAGATGTGTTCATACTGAAGTGCATGTGTGCCACCAAGATCACAGATGGGTTCCAACCCCAAACATGCGCTGGCATGTTGTGCGGAATGTCGTAAAAGCTGTGTGTGTGATGCGCTGGCGCATAGTGTGGCCGAGGGGTGAGACACGGCAGGGTGGGAACGTGGCCCAGGTTCAGGGGGGGCCGGGAGGGGAGGGGCGGCCGGGCACGGTGGGGGACGTGGGGTGGTGGGCAGACGTCTGGAGAAATGAACAGAGGTGTAGTGCACGTCGCATCTGACGTTACAACATCCATTTACTTGAAAAGGGTGCAACGAAGGAATCCCCAGTGTCAAACCAGATTTGGCCCTGGCCTGATTTCAGGTTGAGAAAAATGTTCCCATTGGTGAAAGTAAAGGGGGTCAATTCGTTTGGGGAGGAGTCAGGGTAATTTGGGGTCAGGGTGGTGAGGACGGCAGGGCCCGCTGGATCCGCCCCGTGAACCACAGGGGGCTTACCGAAACCTGAGCCAATCCCTTTGCAAGGCTGCCAAGGTCGGAGACCGAGAACTGAGGCTTTGCACGCCACAAACACAGCGCATGCGCACAGAGAACCTGGAACCATACTTGTACGGCCGGATCCAGGGGTGGTGGCACCGTTGACCTTCAAACCCCTGACATCAACAGACTTCCCTGAGGTTGTGTCTCGTGGTTTGATGCTGAGACTGGGGTCGCGCCCCCCGACTCTGACCCTGGATCCGCTGGAGCCCGGATGTCGGTTGCCACGGGAGACAAGCTTCGTGACGTGTCACAGAGAAACACTCATTTGCCTTTAGAAATCTCCTGGTCCCTGCACTGAATGTATTATTCGCACGCACGTTGCTTTTGGCATTGTGGCGGGGTTTACACTGAGTGCGTGACGCGTTGCGTTTGTGCCAAAATGACAAAGGACGTGTGTGTGTGTGTGTGTGAAAGAGAGGAGAGAGAGAGAGAGAGATTGAGAGAGTGAGTGAGTGTGTGTGTGTGAGAGTATGTGTGTGTGTGTGTGCTCGGAAGAATCTACTTCCAGAGCGCAGGCAAAGTAAAGGTGTTCTGTGGCTTCTCGCGCGCGTTGGGTTGCAATGCACCATCTTGCTCGCGTAGTGTGACTTCGCGCGCGCAGGCATGGTAAACCTCGCGCACGCAAGGCTTCGCGCGCAGGATTGCGCGCGCAGCGTTAAATCCTCCCATCTCCTCGCGCGCAGGCACGGCGAAGGTATACGCGGGCCTGTCCTCGGACTCGGACGTGCTGCACACGTTCCGCGCGGACGACAGCGCGTCGCTCCCCGGGCTCGGCCCCATCGAGTCTCCGGACGGCTTCTTCCTCACGGCGACCAAGCCGCTCGACTCGGGCGTCTTCCACTTCCTCTACGGCGTCTACGAGAAGACGGACCAGCCGGGCAACCAGCTCACCCAGCACAAGTTCAGTGAGTACAGTACAGATGCATCATGGTCGTCCTTAGGCTGTACCAAAGGGACAGGGCCCACCTGCATGCATGAACACCGCACAATTTGATTCTGCACTAATAAAATTGGGGCCGAAGGAATAAATGTCAAAATTTTCAAAGCTGAAATCGGGGCCCCTCCTCAGGGATCCCCCCTGTGCAGACGTTTGATCTGTCTCTGATGCATTGTAAATTGCGTCCCTGCACCAATCAATGGGCGCTGCGTCGCCACCGAGCTCAGCTCCCTGTGGATCGACACCAGAGCCCCGCGACACCTTCAAAGAGCCAGGCCTTGAGGAGACCCAACTTTTTCTGAACAGTCAAACGAAGACGCGGGCGATGCATACGGGTGGAAAGAACGATGTTCTGCGCAGATTCCGTGTCAGTGATCCAGAGGCGGACCCAGGGGTGGACCCAGCCCTGGTGGACCCAGTGGAATTCAGTGATAGACCCAGGGAAAGACCCAAGGGCGGGTGCAGGCGTGGAATCCAGGCATGGATTGAACCAAGCAGTAGAATACGAGGAGGGGTTGTTGATTTGTCGGATTAACCTGTTCACATGACTTAGCCCCGGAAGCGCTCACTTGTGTCGTCCAACAGCACGTGGTATGGATTATGTCCACTCGACCGGGAACACATGTAGCGCAGGCATTTTTGCTCGGGAACCCTGTCCAACTGCATCCGCCCTCTGTCCATGGAGTCGACCTGAAAAACAGGCTGCGAGGTTGGGAGGACAGCACAGGGCGCTTCACCCCTTCAGCCCAGGGGCTGGTCCAGGATCGAGTCGGGGGGAGGGGCACCCTGGTGTACAACTGCAACTTTGAAAAAAGTTCGTGCATTTTGACCAAGGGTAGTGGAGTAGACCCCAGCCCCCTGGAGCCGCTCCTTTCGGCGCAGGTTCCCTGATAAATCTCCCCCCGACTGCCCTGGAGCCTGGAACCGAGTCTGACTGGCTACGGTGCGGGCTGGAGCTATGGCCCGGGGAGTGGTCCGTAACTCCGGCCTCTGGCTTCGTTCACACCGCACACTGCCTGGTGTAAAGAAATGGCCAGGCCCGTTATTGTGCGAAGTCCCTTTTGGGCAAGCACCATTTGGTAGTGCAGTATATGGCAGCTGGATGGAAATGTCCCCTACCCCCCTCCCCCTCTCCCAACCCCCCCCCCTCCCCCTGCCTGAGCCCCCCCCCCCTGTGTACAGCATGGCTGGTGGAAGACCAGGAGGATAAGGAAGAATTGATGAACAAGGAAGAATTGATGACATTACCGACGCCGCAAGGGACTTCGCACTGCAGTTGCCTTGAGCACTGCTTCTTGTTAGGAAGCATGGGGTGGTGGGGTCCCAGGCCGAAGGTCATGTGTCATGTGCAGTGCGGACTGCATGTGTCATCATTTCAATTTTTACCTGAAATGGCTGAGCATTCAAAGCTCCGAGTACACAAGGTGAGGAAGAGGAACCTGTGGCCAGATCTACCTGACCTTCTGCAGGGACCCCTCACCCCGTGTCTCCTGATTTCGAGTCTGGCCATGTCGTTACACTGGGCTCAGTCCACGCGTCGCGATGCGCTGTCGCAACAAAGAAAGCAAAGGGAACTCCTCGCGTAAAGCTCGCCGTTGTGAACTCATCTGCAGTGAATCCTGTGAATCTGAGCCCATAGAAAAACCCGCAGCACAAATCTGATTTCCTGAACGTGTGGACGGTACCTACTTGATGCCGGGTAACTCGATCTGCGCTGATTCATACGTGGCCAATCCGACGGAGTGGGTGCGAACTCCGACCTCAGTGCTGTCCCTGTGGCCCGACTAACTCGATATTCCCGCCAATTGCTATGATTTGGGGCAAAATTTTGAAAACAGAATTTGGCGTGTTTGGCGTGTGCTCGCACAGTGTGCAAACATGCGACAAAACTCGGGATCGGTTATAGGGACAAGACAACGGTCGCTCTCTCCTGGCCTGACCCATCCCAACCCTGTCTCTCTGCTGGCCCGTCACAACCCTGCCCCCCACTAGCACGTCCCAACCTTGCCTCCCTCCCACTGGCCCGTCCCAACTCTGACACACACACACACACACACACACACACACACACACTGGCCTGTCCCACCCCTGTCTCTGTGCACGGCAGCAGTCCGCCTCCACGTGTATCGTTCCGTTTCTCTCCACGCAGAGTGCGACTTCAAGTTCCGGGGGAAGACGGTGCCCGGCTTCCGGTGCCAGAGCGACCCCTGGTGCCTCCCCGTCGAACACGCCTGCAACAAACTCAAGAACTGCCCCGACGGCTCGGACGAGGCCAAGGAGTACTGCAACAGTGAGTATTTACTGAGTACTGTGAGTACTGCCGGAGTACTGCAACAGTGAGTACTATCTGAGTACCGCAACAATGAGTATTGTGTACTGAGTACTGTGAGTACTATGAGTACTGTCTCAGTACTGCAACAGTGAGTATTGCCTCAGTACTGCAACAGTGAGTACTGCCTCAGTACTACAACAGTGAGTATTGCCTCAGTACTGCCACAGTGAGTATTGTCTGAGTACTGCCTCAGTGCTGCAAGTACTGTGACAGTATTATTGTACTGCCACAGTGAGTATTCAGAGTTCGTGTCTGTTTCACCAATGCGTGACATTCATGGATTCGTAAATACAGTATTCTTGAGCAAGGACGAAATTTGGGGTTGGACCTCCCCCGCAGTGTGCGAGTCTGCTAGTTGGACTTTCACACGCCACATACTCTAAATGGTAATTATTTTGACCCTCTACAAAAGAGAGTCTCCCAGCCCCGGCTGCGTCCATGAATATTTTACGCTGCAAGGCCTGAGGCACGCTTCACCCAGAACGTCGCGTGGCGTCCCTGTGCGGGAAAAATGACGCAGCGTCACACGTGACGACGCAGCGCATGCGTGTTGTACTCTAACCAGCACGCAAGGTTTGGCATCACGTGGTCTGGTCTGTGCAGAAGCTTTGTCAGTCTGACCTGACGGCGTCACACACGATTTCTGCACGTAAACGTAAGGCGTGTCCACGCTTGCATGCGTACTGTGTTGCCGGACCTCGCCACAGACTTGTGCAGCACGCAGCGCACGACGCGCCCGGTGTGAGGCGGACCGACAGAACGCTTCTCAAGTTGCACGTCGCGTCCGCTCGCTGCGTGACTCGCCTTCAGGGGAAGTGATAAAAGACGCGCGTCGCTTCCACGGGAAGCGTCGTCAGCGTGTTGTGTGTGCGAGGGGCGGCTCCGGAAGGGGAGGGGGCAGCTCCAGGGGCGAGTCATATGACTTGCGTCATGGACGAATCCTCCAGGGGTGGGTCCAGGGGTGAAGCATCCTTCAGGGTGGATCGTTGGGGCAAGGGGCTCGGAGTTGGCGTGGTACTGCCCGACTTCTTTCGCGCTGAAGGTGCAACTTGTTTGCTTCACTGGCGGGTTGCCTCCCCTTGCCCCGCGACCCTGGACCCACCCTCTGATCTCGCCTTCCCCACCCCTGGACCCACCCCTGACCCAGCCCTCCCTCTGTCCAGCCCCTGGACATACCTCCTCCTACTCCGCCACTGGACCCACCCCTCCCACCCCCCTGCCCGCCTCTGGACCCACCCCTGACCCAGCCCTCCCTCTGTCCAGCCACTGGACCCACCCCTCCCACCTGCCCCTACCCCGCCCCTGGACCCACCCCTCCTACCTCCCCCTGCTCCCGCCTCTGGGTCCTTTACCAGTCCCTCTGTCTCCAGCCTCTTCGAGACACCTTCGCACATCCCTGCAGTCCTGCATCCAGACTCCCTCTCCCACACCACAAGCGTCTTCATAAATAATTTCTCTATTTACGGCGCTTCCGCCCCACACACAGAAAAATATGAATATTCGAGCGTGGATGTGTCGCTGTTGATGGGGAAGCCCTCGGGAATCCCGAGGAATGTTGATGAACCCAGCTTCCCCAGGGTAATTGCCATGGATACGGACCGTAACCACCCGTGTGTAATACGAATTATGTTACCATAAACGACAATCAAATGGTGTGCGCATGGCACACATTGCCTTGGTTTTGGGGATGAAACGCGTGTACCGTAACCACCCGTGCAAAAGACACACCTTTTTGTCCTAAAAATTGAGCATCAAAACAAGGGGTACATGAGACAACTACAAGTTCAATGTGACTCATACCAGAAAATCAAGCCAAAAGTCGGGGTGCGTCTTATACTTGGATGCGACTTTTACAGGGGTGTGAACACGGTACATTTTGGGGTGTGCGCTCTGTGGGGTGATCACGTGACCTGTGGTTCCGTTGCAGCGACGACGAAGCTGCTGGTGAGCGTGGGCCGCGCCCTGGACCGCGACTTCGAGTGCAAGGAGCAGAAGTGCCCGGATGGGTCGTGCATCCCCAAGGACCAGAAGTGCGGTGAGTGGGGCAGGCGGGTGGGTGGGCGGGAGGGTGGGCGGGGGGATGTGCGACAGGGGGGCGGGGCTGGATTTGATTTTTCGACGAGCGACGGGAAAGACCATGTGTACTGACTGACTGACTTGAGTGACTTGAGTGACTGACTGAGTGACTTGAGTGACTGACTGAGTGACTTGAGTGACTGACTGACTGACTGACTGACTGACTGACCAACTGATGGTGGGCCGAGTGTCTGACGACAGTCTGACTGACAAACCAATTCACTGAATGAATCCTTCAGCTTTTTGACTGACCTCCTGACTCAATGACTTGGTTGGTGACTGACTGACTCCCTGACGGTCTGATCCAAAGCTCGGAGACTGACTTACGGACTGATTGACGACAGATTGACAACACGCAAACCACGATGAAAACGGTATTGCACTTTCCCTGTCGTGGTCACGGTAGATCTGGTCCCACACAATTCAATCCCAACGGCCCAGAGGCAACCCAGTTCCAAGGGAGCCACACAAGGACCTTTGGAATCAGTGAAGGAGCAAAATGGAAAGTTTTCCCATACAGGTGACGACGCAAACCTGCGGTGGGTTTGCAGATGCGGGGTAAACCTGCTGTTTCAAGTGCGATGAAATTTGAAAAAGTGGGAGCGACCCCCTCCCTTGTGTCCACTTGCTTATGCAGTTCTAAACTCGTTCCGCTGCAAGGTAAAATAGTTGAGCGCCCTTCCTGAGTAACCGCCTGAGATGAGCAGTTCGTCCGTTTCTCCTCCGATTGTTTCAACGCACAGTAGCTTCTGTAGCTTCGTTCGATTCTTCCACCTCACGTTCACCGTAGATTTGAATTTGCGTTTTGCAGAGGGTATGGCAGGTTTGTCTTCTGTTGTGTCGTCGTTCCGTTAGTGACTGTGTTTCTTTCCGAGCCGTTGTCACGTCGGGGACGTGGTCTCTTGACGCTGACGTACGCGTCACGTTGAGGGCGTGGTCTCTTGACGCTGACGTACACGTCACGTTGAGGGCGAGGTCTCTTGACGCTGACGTTCACGTCAAGACGTGGACGTCACAAGAACAGACTCCCTGGACTTTTCCGAGAAGTTTGATCCACGTCTACGTATTCGCCCACGTGTACGTCCACGTCAAAGTCCACGTCTACGTGCGTTACCACGTCTCCACCGTGTACACGGCGTTTCCCCTTCATTGTAGCGTGATTCGCGAGTTTATTTGACGAATCTTGGAGCAGCAGTTATCTGCTCCCAGACTTCGCTTCATGAAGATACAAAGTTTCATTCCCTTGATTTGTTCATTTTCAGTTGAGTTTTTATTGAGACTTGATGGATCGTGTTCTGTGTCCAGACTCAATTAGCGCCAGCAGAAGGCCACTCATCAGCGCGAGTGTTGCGTTAATGACGTGAAAACAATGGGCTGTTTGTGCCCGGTCCGGCTCGTTCATCACTCACTGTGAGCACGTCGACTCCAGGCCTGACGCGCGCCGGCTGCGTCAAGGGGTTTTCACATTGGGTGACGCGCGGTCGTTTTCTGGGCTGACGTCAAAAATGACACCATTAGATTCAATGTTAAATTTTCATGCTGATGTCAAAAAAGAAACGACCGCGCGTCACCCAATGTGAAAACCCCTTGACGCAGCCGGCGCGCGTCAGGCCTGGAGTCGACGTGCTCACAGTGAGTGA
>JAAUXT010061759.1_pt1 | contig 12039 bp, 10 predicted proteins | sample 7278171 | NCBI WGS metagenome assembly JAAUXT01 (sample SAMN14350112, study PRJNA611818) | marine sediment metagenome | isolation source: surface marine sediment (1.8m) | place: French Polynesia: Moorea | collected 2018-08
CTCACAGTGTGGGGCTGAGGCTGCAGCACCATCCTTACAGTGTGGGGCTGAGGCTGCAGTGCTGTCCTCACAGGGTGGGGCTGAGGCTGCAGCACGATCCTTGCAGTGTGGGGCTGAGGGTACAGCACCATCCTCAGTGGGGGCCTGAGGCTGCAGCACCGTCCTCACAGTGTGGGGCTGAGGCTGCAGCACGATCCCTGCAGTGTGAGGCTGAGGCTGCAGTGCTGTCCTCACAGGGTGGGGCTGAGGCTGCAGCACGATCCTTGCAGTGTGGGGCTGAGGCTGCAGCGCCGTCCTGCCAGTATATGGGGAGGGTGGGGCCGTGGCCTAACTGTGCACACACAGACATTTCCTCGCAGTGAGAAATGTTCTGAGCTGCTGCGAGGACGGCGTTGCTGTGAGGTTGTCCGTCAGGCATCACGGTGATGCTGTCAGAATCGGAGCCGGAGGGGACGGAGAGGTCAGCCGAGGGGCCTCAGGCTGGGCACAGGTCAATCCGATAGAGAGGAGTGTGTGTGTGTGTGTGTGCGTGTGTATGTGTGTGTAAACCCCAGCCATGTCCTAAGTTGCGATGCGTGCGCGTGTGTGTGTGTGTGTTGTGTCTGTCTGTCTGTCTGTCTGTGTTGGAGTTTGTGAGCGAGTGTTTGTGCAGCTACGTTCGCAACTGGGAAGCAAAACGACAGCTCCTGGACGTGTATGTGTCTTTCTTTCTTGCTCTTGTGTTGCTCCTGCCTGGGTCTCATTTCTGGTGGACCCAAAATCTGTCCAGTGACTGAAACACGTAGTTAGGATTCACAGCGGTGTCTGGGCCATTGCGCCGCTGACTGCGGGGCTGGGTTGACTCGGTGCGGCCCCTGATTCGTATTCTGGTCGCCTGACGTGGCCGCGGCTGGGTCAGGGAGAGTCGGGTGCGATCACACTGAGGCTGCACAGACGTCCTTGTATCACGGTGCTGTCCTGGGCATCCTCCACCACAGAAGTGGTGTTTGGGTTGCAGCCCAGCGCAGAATTTGGCAGGTTTGGGATTCTTAGATGCCGGTGCACCATGCAAGAACCAAGGGAGATAAAATCTCCAGATGAAGGTCCGATTGTGAAAGGTCAATTGGATGATCCAAACGGTTGTGGCTGATCTCAAGCTTTTGGACCTCTGCCTGGGCGCTGTGCGTGCATGTGTGTGCGTGTGTGTGTGCAGTGTGTGTGTGTGGTGTTTGTGTGTGCAGTGTGTGTGTGGTGTGTGTGTTTGTGGTGTTTGTGTGTGTGTCTTTGTGGTGTGTGTGCGTGTGTGTGGTGTTTGTGTGTGGGGTGTTTGTGTGCAGTGTGTGTGTGTCTGTGTGGTGTGTGTGTGTGTGGTGTTCGTGTGTGTGTCTTTGTGGTGTGTGTGCGTGTGTGTGGTGTTTGTGTGTGGGGTGTTTGTGTGCAGTGTGTGTGTTTGTGTGTGTGTGTGTTGGGCAGTGTGCTTGTGTGTGCAGCCCCTGGATCACTGCCGCATGTCTCCTCGTGCTGCCCCCAGGCGGGGCCGGACCGTCGCTGCTGTTACGTCGGCCGAGACACGCAACTTTGGCGCCGCAGCCAGGACCAGGTCGTTGCCCGCAGCGATGATGTCTGTGTATCTCTCAGAAGCTCAGCTGACACTGTGAGAGCGACAGACAGGTTCGTGTGCACCGAGGGAAATGAGAGAGAGAGAAAGAAAGAGAGACAGACACAGAGAGAGACAGAGACAGAGAGACAAAGAATGGAGGGTGTGTGTGTGTGTGTCTGTGTGTGACAATGTGACTCGAGCATACTAGAGCCCAGCACACACCCGCGTGCGCGTACACACACACACACACACAGACACACACCTACCTCTATCTCGGTATGCGTGGCCCCAGGCCCCTCCCTTCCTCCACACACACACACCTCCCTCAACACACCACACACACACAAACACACACACACGCACACACCTACCTCTGTGTGAGTGACGTGTGTCTCGGTATGCGTGGCCCCAGGCCCCTCCGTTAATGAATCATTAACATCACAGCACGCACCGCCCGTCCTGACATATGGTAATGACGCCGTGGTTACCGAGTGGCATTCCCGTCAGCGATGGGGAGGGAGGGACCAAGATACTGAGTACTGATGCCAAGTCAGGGTGTTGAGGGTCTGAGCAGTGAGGTCCACCCGGCAACAAGTGTGTATGTATGTGTCTGTGTCCGTCCGTCCGTGTGTGTGTGTGTGTGTGTGTGCGTGTGTGTGTGTGAGTGTGTGTTGGGGAGGGTGGACTGTATGTGTGTGTGTGGTGTGTGTGTATGTGTGTTGGGCGTTGAGTGTGTGTGTATGTGTGGTATGAGAGAGAGAGAGACAGAAGAGAGAGAGAGAGAGAGAGAGAGAGAGAGCGCGAGAGAGAGAAAGAGAGAGGGAGACGGAGAAAGGCTGGAGACACACACACACATTCACACGGGTGTGATAGACAAACACAGTGTGTGCGCGTGTGTGTGCGTGTGTGTGAAAGATTCACAATCAAGAAATTCTCTCCCCACCACCACCTCCAACAGTGCGATCGTCAAAGACGCACGATCCTCCTCCCCCCCCCACCACCCCGGACTGTAAAAGCCGTTAAAGCTGAGTGGACCTCGTCCCATTAGGTCAACAGCGATAAAACCCAATCAGGCTGATTTAGGGGTCAGTCGAGGTCAGTCTGGGGTCAGCTGAGACGGGTGGGGTGGGGTGGGGTGGGGCAGTGATTACTGTGTAGAACCAGGCAGTAACCATGGTGATTGGTGGGACAGACCAATGCGCTTAAGCGCTTGGGTCACGCAACCTTTTGACGCGGGGAGATCCAGATCAGGGAAAGACTCCTCTGTGTCTGAAGCCATTTTCGCATTGTTGCCGTTGACTTGAAAACTTTGACGTCGACGTCACAATTTAACGTCAACGTTAAGTTTTGACGCCGACGTGAAAAGAAAAAACTACCGCGTGTCACCCAATGAGAAAACCGCCTGAAGCCGTTTTCAACAACAGCAGAATTTTGACGTCAAACTTCAACCTGACACCCAATTGGTGGGCGTCAAAATAAAGTCCAGACCATCCTTTGACGACGTCAAAATGCTGACGCCGTAACCAATGTGAAAACCGCTTGACATTGGGAGTGAAGTGCTGGGAAGGGAAGGCAAGACAAAAGGACAAAGGTGGAGGCCTGGTTTCATACTGAATGCGTCAAACGTTGCGTTCCTTAGCAACGTGAACGTCATGTTGTCAAGTTGACGTTCGTCTAAAGTTCGTGAGACGACGTCAGGGACTTTATGCACGGCGTTTGAGGCGCACATCGCACCAACGCCAACGTCAAAAAGAGCACCGTTTCCATGGCACTGGCCAATCACGAAGCACCACTCGACGTCGGCGTTGACGCGGCGTTCAGTGAAACGTCGTTGTATAAAGTCTCTATTGTGGTGGAGAAGCAAGACAAAGGGACAAAGGTGGAGGCCTGTTTGACACTGAATGCGTCAAACGTGTCTTCCTTAGCAACGTAAATTGACGTCATTTTGTCACGTTGACGTTCGTCTCATATTTACCAGACAACACTGTAGCGCCATCTCCACCCCGCCATTGACAAATCCACCAATCAGATACCGTGATACTCGTGAGACAACAACAGAACCACGTGACCTGCCCCCTCGGGTCATGTGACCCACGTGACCGGAACACGTGACCTCGTGACCCCGAGGCGCGTGCGTGAGTAACGAGCAACTCGCAGCCGTGCGTTGCAACTGGTTCCATCTCCGCCCTGGAGGCAACACGTGGGACGCAGCGCCGTCCTTGCAGCGCCAGACAGTGCAACAAGGACTGCAAATTCAAAATTGCAAACACTGGTGAAAAGGTCTTGGAAGGGGTAGAATGTATTGCACTAAATACTGTTCCCAGCTGCGAGGACGGCGCTGTTGCCACTTAGTCATAGTCACTGCAAGGATGGCGCTGCAGTCGCTGCAGTCTCACTGTCCCACGCTGTGAGGATGGTGCTGCAGTCTCCATGTCTCACTGCGAGGACGGCGCTGCGGTCTCAGTCTCGCGCTGTAAGGATGGCGCTGCGGTCTCAGTCTCGCGCTGCGAGGACGGTGCTGTAGCCCTGGGGCGGTGTCACAGTGTGTCGCCCGGGGCATGTTGGACGTTGCGTGGTTTATTGCGTAAGCAAAGTGGTTCTCAGTGAGTACGAAGAATTAGCCTGTGAATCACAGAGAGACAGACACACACACACACACACACGAGTCACACACAAGAGTGTCACACAGACACACACACGAGTTTGACCAGCACACGCACATTGTTTTGCTGTGGTGAAAAACACACTTGTGAAGCTTTACCAGTTGAAGAAACAAAGGTCTTTTTCTGATTTGATTGACAACTTCTCCCTGCTATTGTCTGATCCCGCGATCTCTTTTTGATAACATCTTGAGAACCTGGCATCTCCAGGCTCCAGGCAACCAGCGATCAAACACAAGTCTCGTGCACTGGGGATTCCCTCTCAGAACCGCAAATGCCTTTGTGATTTGCAAGGCACAATGAGAAGAATGCATCTGCCAGTGGATCCAGGGTTTGGCCCATTGGTCCCCTCGCCAGCGTTTGTTGTGTGTGGGGGGGGGCAACTTGGGTAAAAAGAGGCGCTTTTGCCTGACGGTGCATCATTGGAAATTCTGAAAGAAATACACTTCAGAGTCAGGGGCCCCTTCGCCAACGTTTGGTTGGGTGGGGGGGAATGGCAACTTTGGAAAGATAGGGGTTTTGCCTGTTGCTCTGGATAGAGGGTCTGACACACACACACACACACACACACACACACACACACACACACACACATACACACACACACTGTCAGGAGTCCAGGGGATCACACAAGTTGAGGGGGATGCCAATTTTGAAATGATGACTGACGCAAAATTCAGGGCACAACCAAGAAAAAATTTCAGGGTGGGGGGTCCCCCACCTCTTTGGATCCACTGAGTCCTGTCTGCAGCAGCAGAAGTCAATCTGAATGCAGTTTTGAGTCAACAGTCTGCTTCTCCCTCTGTGCCTGTGTCAACAGGACCATATTGCGCATGTCTGTCTCCCCCGCGCGACGCGACGCGACGTGATGTGATGTGACGTAGCGTCTCTGCAAGGACGCGTGGGAAGATCAAGGGGTTTTCACACTGGGTGACGCGCGGTCGTTTTCTTGCGCTGACGTCAAAAATTCCATCGTTGGATTCAATATTTTGACGCCGACGTCAAGGAAACAACCGCGCGTCACCGACGTGAAAACCGCCACACGCATGCTTGCAAGACGCATCCACTGAGCAGAAACAGGAACCCGTGTTTCTGAGTTTCCGTCGTCCAAACGCGCAGTCTTCAACAATGATGCAAGGCCCCACTGAACGCAATGAAAACGCGGTGCTTGGCTCAACCTCCCCACCGCAGACGACTGGGGGCGCCACCGTCCGGTCCCTTCCCGCGCTCCCGCCTCTACATCACGTGTTGGTACCGGAGCGCGTTGAGGACGCTTAGTTGCAACACGCCGCATCAAAACATGTGACGTGCGACGTGGCATTTCACCCTGGAAAATCTGTACAAAATGTTCTTCCCTCCATAGCAATGGCCTGCTTTAATTTTTCAACACTTTTATTGAAAAAGACTGATTTTAGTAGGGAAGAGAGATCATTTGTGAAAGTAATTTTGAAACTGACAATTTGAACATTGTGTGCTAATTTTCAAAATTTGTTGAACTGATTTCCAGCCTGTAATGCCACATTGCACATGGTGCAGGGACGTCGCACGGGTTGCAACTGAACCTCCTTAGTGGTTGCAGCCCGGTTACTGGGCAGTGTGGATGGGTCACTTGAGGCCAGTTAGACCGGACACTGATCCAGTTAGTCTGGATTAGCACGTGGAGACGGGCGATAATCAGGGTGACCATTTACTGACCAGTGGGAGGGTGGGGCGGGGGTCTGGGTCTGGGGAGGGGGGCACAATGGCTCAGTTCTTTGTTTCCTTACAAGTGTGTGTGGCATTGGGGAAATGCCGCAAAATCTTGTGGGTTGGCAGACCCTGTCGCTGCTGGTAGCGGGGTGGGGGCAGCAGACAAAAGAGCAGGCACTGAGGTGCCTGAACGGCCCCTGCCCCCGCCCCCTGGATCCCCTGGACCACCCGGCTGGGTCCGGCCCCCCTCCCGCCCCCGTCGCCGCTTTCTGTGGATAATCCAGAAAGGACACATGCACTCAGTCCGGATTAACCGCGGCGCAGCGGGCTAAACCCTAATTGCGAGGCGGATGGGTTCGGACGGACGGTGCGTTCCCAGGGCGGATGAGTAGTGTGTGTGTGTGTGTGTGAGTGTGTGTGTGAGTGTGTGTGTGTGTGAGTGTGTGTGTGTGTGAGTGTGTGTGTGTGTGTGAGTGTGTGTGTGTGTGAGTGTGTGTGAGTGTGTGTGTGTGTGTGTGAGTGGATGGGTCAAGGGGACGTTGGGTTGATTGCGGGCTCTCTAAAGAAAGAGGAATGGTTTTATGTGAGATCACTTTCAAGTCCTTGAAGACACGCGTGTTGTGCTTTCGTTTGTTTGTTTGGCCAACACACACCTCCCTCCCTTTCCCACGCACCCTTGGATCCCTCCCTGGACCCACCCTGGATTCCTGCACACACACACTCTCAGCGCAGTGGATCAGGGACCGAAAACAGATGGGGTGCACGCACACACACGCACACACACCCCCCTCCCTTCGCCACCCGCCCCTGGATCCCCCCCTGGATGCCTGCACACTCACTCTCAGAAACAGATGGGTCGGGCGCGGGAGCGGCGGCTAACCCAATTAGCGGCAATCCGGCCTCTCCCCGCGGGGTGCGTCTGCGCTCTGTCACTGTCGCGCGTGCGCGGATCCACCGTGGGGTGCGGAGTCACGTGTCACGTGGGTGGGAGGAGGGGGTCTGCTGACTGAAAATTTGAGCCAATGGATGGGATAATGTGACTCGACACAAAATGATGATTCGAGCGCTGAAAAATCAAGGTCAAGAATTTGGCTCGGTGCCTTTCCTTTGTGTGTGTGTGTGTGTGTGTGTGTGTGTGTGTGTGTGTAGATGTGTGAGTGTGTGTGTATGTGTGTGAGTGTACGTGTGTGTGTGTGTGTTCTGCGTGTGTGTTCTGCGTGTGTGCGTTGTGCACAGAGGCGTGGGAGAATGCGCAGCGCAGGCCACAAACCCCACAAACCTGAGTATGTTCTTCAGCTTTCACGAGAAGTCTTGTTCACTCTGGCATTGGGCAAAAATGGAGCTGCAACCCCACTGCTTCCACCACATGGTGCAGGTGGAGTTGCAACAATATATTCTGTGCTCAATGCCCAGTGTGGTCCATGCAGAGGAATCTGCCTTCTCTCCCAGTGAGAATGAACCACCACGGCTCTCTCGCCGCGGTAGCGTCCGCACCGGCTGACCCTCGTCCATCTCGCCTAATCAGCCGAGGGACGGGCAAACACGGCTCGACCGGGGCCCGGCCACGCCGCTCCCCTGCGTGGGCGATAATTAAGCGACGTGAATGGGCGCGATAACACGTGGTTTACGAGAAGGGGGAGACCACGTGGTTTACGAGAGACCAGGCTGCACGTGGAACGTGGAGTGAGTGGTTGAGGAATGTTAGAATATCAGTCCCAAGCGGTGGAAACAGAACGAAATTTTGAAGTTTTGCAACGCAACAGTCACGGATCCACTGGGTCAGTCTCCCTCCGGGCTTCCAGAAGCTTTGCACTTCCTGTCAAAAATCCAGGGTTAGAAGTCCAAAGTCCAGCCCCACCCTCCAAGGTCTGCGTCCCTGAATCTACTCCGGAGGTGGGTGGGCCCTCTTGGTCCCAGAAGCCCAGGTTGCCTGGGTCCGAATCCACTCCACCCCTGGGACGCACTCACGGTCCCCTGCAGACCGCAGCGCTCCGATAGCAGGTGGTTTATAGGGGAGATAGGCGACCGAGCCTCCTGAGGCTCAGTCCAGGATCCGGGTGCAGCTGAAGCGAACCTGAAAACAGGAGCGCAGGCCTCAGTGTGGGTGGTGTCAGTGCAGTTTTGATTGTGCAAACCCCTCGGCCACACCGCGTGCGCCAGCGCATCACGCACAGCTTGTATACGCCCTTTGTGCCTGTTGTGTTCTGGGAGGGGGCCCCCAGTGTGCCCTGGGAGGGGGGCCCCAGTGTGCCCTGGGAGGGGGGCCCCAGTGTGCCCTGGGAGGGGGCCCCAGTGTGCCCTGGAAGGGGGGCCCCAGTGTGCCCTGGGAGGGGGGCTTAGTGTGCCCTGGGAGGGGGCCCCACCCTCCACCCCAGGCATCATGGTCAACACTGGCTGTGGTTATAGAACCGGAAAACCACCGCGCCCACCGCAGTACAAAGTTTCTACTGTACCCGCAGGACCACGGCTCTTGACCCAGGGTCAGGATCAAGTTGACAATGACCTTGACTACACAAGCCTTTGACCTTCATCGTGACCCAGTTGACCTTGACTACACAAGCCTTTGACCTTCATCGTGACCCAGTTGACCTTGACTCCACAAGCATTTGACCTTCGTCGTGACTCAGTTGACCTTGACTCCATTCTTTGACCTTCACCGTGACTCAGTTGACCTTGACTCCACACGCCTTTGACCTTCACCTTGACCCAGTTGACCTTGACTCCACACGCCTTTGACCTTCACCGTGACCCAGTTGACCTTGACTCCACAAGCTTTGACCTTCACCTCACGTGTTGTTTTTGGCTTTTTCAGATATGGAAGAACGGAACTCTCCAGATCAGCGAGGTTTACATGGAGGACATGGGACGCTACGGCTGTACGGCCGGGAACAGCGGAGGATTTCAGAGGGAGGAGATCCTGCTCCACGTCCACAGTGAGTACAGGGGGAGGGGGATAGGGACACACACACACACACACACACACACACACACACACACAAAACCAACCAACGAAATAATGAACTACGAACCAATAAACCACAACACACAAACCCACCAAACCAACCGCACACACACCACACACATACCTTCCCACCCACCCAAAATCAAACACGCCCGCACTGGCCCACTCACAGGAACGTCACCATGCAAATGGTCACACGCACACACGCACGCACGCACACACACGCACACAGTGACAGTTCTGTAGCCCACAAGCCAGTCTGCCTTGAATATCTTTCGATGTTTTGACCACCGTGCGTTCCCTTCCTGACCTCCACCGACGTTCTACCCGTCAGGCAACACCGCCTCCCCTCCGTAAATCAGCGAATCCGTAATATCAGCCGCGCGTTGAAAGCGTCCGTCAGGTGCGCGCTGATAAAGATACGCGTGTCTAATTGGTGGCGACGGAAACGCGTTCTGCGCAGGTGCGTCCAATTTGAACCAATCAGCGTCGAGTTGATGCTTATTTACGAGCTGGTCAGCCGGAAGGGGATCCAGAGGGATTGTGGGTGTCTGGAAGTGTGGATCATTGTCTGTTTTCTGCAACTGACGGTGAACTTTTCCTTCCAAATGTATTCGGGTCCCATGGCAGTGGTTTTCGCATTGGTGACGGCATCAGCTTTTTCTGTCGTTGAAGGCAAACGTTTTCAACGACGTCAAAGAGTGGTCTGCACCATTTTTTGAGGCCCGTCAATTGGGCGTCATGTTAAAATTTGACGTTGACATCAAAATTCTACTGTGAACGTCAAAGTTTTGACGTTCACAGCACCAACATGAAAACGGTTTGAGGGACGCAAGGTGTGTCATCATTCACTGCAAAACAAGAACAACGCACAGAGAAGTTTCTTGCCCCATGCGCTTAATATTAAAAAATGGAGAGTTTTGTCCCTAACCCTAACCCTAACCCAAGACTCCTTCAGATTCGCACTCCAAACTGGGGAACTTATCTTTGGAGGAGGGGGTGAGTGTGAACACGGGTGAGTAATGACCAGTGAGTAACTCGTCCGTCCCCGTGTATCGCTTTGAGTACGGGGGGATACTCAGTACCTGTCGGCGAGGTACTCCATCGCGGAGCGGAGTGCGAGAGAGAGAGAGAGAGAGAGAGAGAGAGAGAGAGAGAAAGAGAGACAGAGAGAGACAGCGAGAGAGCGCGCGCCGCATGGAAGGCTCTGCAGGTGTGAGTGTAAACCTCACGACGTGCGAAGTGACTTGCGGCAAACACAAACGCGTACGTCTTCACGCCTGCATCGCATCTTGTTTGTCCCAAACAGCAGCTTGCGTTGACATAAAATTTCTACGTGAATTTCTGCTTGTGGGGCGTACATAAAACATCCAACGCTGCGTGAACAATAATGCGGAGAAGTTTGTCCGAAGAGAGGATGCGGAAAGCTCGTCTTTTGCGGGACAAAAATGCAAAAAAAAAAATTTCCAAAAGTTCGGAGAAAAAGTGCGCACGCAAGAAGTGCGAAGAAAATTCTTGCTTGGTGGCGGTCCCCAAATTTGTCAGTTTTAATTTGAACACGAAGCAAAGTGGAAACAAATGTTCAGATTGAGTGGAGTGGACATGACGCCTTTTAGGGAGAAAGAAAAGAATTGTTCAGCACAATTTATGGTGATTGGGAAATGATTGCTTGAAAAATGATCTGTCATCAATCGACTCTGAATGAAAATTAATGACTTTGAACTTTCCTTTTGTTCCATTGACATCTTCACTAACAAGGCACACGGCACGCCAGGCCCTTTTTGTTTCCTAAAATAGAAATTTTCTCAGTGTCCGCTGCGCTTTGTGTTTGCGCTTTATTAATCGCTCAATTCAGCGCGAGATGGAGAAAACGGAGAAACGACGTCGTAAATTCCCGCGCGACGCGTGGGAAAGTGACAGGGGTTAAGTGCACGTGCATTTCACGTGTCGCTGATTGCGATCGCTGCCCGCGAAGCCAAAGTGGCCAACATGGCGGAATTGTGTCGCGTTGAGTGACCCCCCGGGGAGTGGGGGGGCTGGGAGGGGTGGGGGGGCGCTGGGGGTGGGGCCTTTGGATGCTTTGCGGGACGCCCTCAAGATGGAGGGTTCACAACACGAGCACCTGGTCCAACGGACCTGAAAATGAAACCTGGCAGAATCTTCAAACGGGCAACAAATAAAAAAATTGGTGATTGGACAAAAATCTGTGGTTCATGATTCGTGTTCCCGCTTTTGCAGAAATTCCAAAAAATGACGCCGGCAGCCCCTGTGTTGCCTTTTCTCTCTGTGTCCGAAGCATTGCCTTATCCCTGCCCCTGTCTGGCTTCACCCCTCCCACCCTTTGGATCCGCCCCTCCCCCCGCGGGCCCCTCAACTGAAACAACCTCCCTGCTGCCCAACAACACGCATTCGCTGTGGGTGACTCATTCACTCACTTACTGCGGTGTTGGTCCTGCATTGTGCGGGAGCTGTGGTGGATCCAGGGGGGTCCAGGGGCTAAAGTTGACCTGCACAACCCCGCCGCGAAAAAAAAAAATCCGTGGTTTGCCTGGGGGCGTCCGGGCCAAAACCCAGTCGACCGCCCCCCCCCCTGAACTGCGCAAAAATAAAAGTCTGCACAAGTCCCTTGAGAAATAGAATCTGGCTTGAAGTTGGAGGTGGGACGCGCACACGCACACAGAGGCCTTCACAGAATCCACAGAAACGCACGCACACATAGACACACGCACACACACACGCAGGCCTTCACAGAATCCACAGAAACGCGCACACGCACACACACACACGCACACACTCGACACAGGGTCAGATCCTGGCTTCAATCCACAGGGAGCAGTGCTTCGTTCTCTGAATGGTGAACGCGACCTGTGAAAACGTTGCACTCGCAGCTTGTTCCCCAGATTGATGTTCACATTAGAGTCGCGCGCCGTGAGGGGAAGAGGCGCCACTAAGTGAGGAGCCGGTATTAATTAAGGCTGTAGATGATGGATCCAGGGGCGGAGCCAGGGTGGGTGGGGTAGATCCCGGGGCGGGGTAGGGTGGGTGGATCCAGGGGTGGGTCAGAAGCGCAGGAGTGTGGAAACAAGGGAGGATCAGCTAAAGCGGTTTGTCAGATCCACGGGAGGATGGATGATCCGGGGGAGGATCAG
>JAAUXT010044849.1_pt1 | contig 12038 bp, 15 predicted proteins | sample 7278171 | NCBI WGS metagenome assembly JAAUXT01 (sample SAMN14350112, study PRJNA611818) | marine sediment metagenome | isolation source: surface marine sediment (1.8m) | place: French Polynesia: Moorea | collected 2018-08
CCCGCCCCGCCCCGCCCCGCCCCGCCCCGCGCGACTCTAACCTCATGTAGGTGTTGTGCTCCTCCTTGTCCCCGAGGTCGGGCGACGTGGTGGCGGACGCGATGATGGCGCGATCGCGATACGACGACAGGTGCGACACCGGCATGATCACTGAAAATAGAGCTCTGTGTTCACCACACACGCACACACACACACACGCGCAGGAGTGTCCCGGGCGAAAAACAGGCGATAGCAGAGAGGTTTCGATGCAATACTTCCCACCAATTGGAATGGGGTGAACACATGGCCAGCCCCATTTTCCGTGCCAAAAAACGTCCCAAAAACATGGGAATACTCTTTTTCAAAGTAAAATTTCATCATATTCAACACAAAGATATTTCCTACAATTTATTATGTCTTTACACAAGGACTCGATTCTTGAATTTGTGCAAAAAAGTATCAACATTATTGTCTACTTTTCTTGTGAAACCACCATGGAAATTGCAAACGTGGCAACACTGGTTGACGCGTAATTTTGTGTCGCCGCGGACGTTTTTCATCGAAACCTCTCTGATCAACGTTTGAGGACGCACTGTAGGAGCTGAGCGGCCCCAGGATCACGTCCACCTTCTCGTTCTCGAGCAGCTCGAACCCTCGCGCCGCGCCGTCCTTCGGGTTCGACGCGTTGCGCCACACCACTCTGAAAAACAGCGACGTTTAGCGAGCTCGAGCACACTCTCCAGTCCGTGCGTACGCACAACTACGCTCCGGTGCTGACAGTGACGTCCAGCGAGGTTTGGTCCGTTGTCCGGTCCGGGGGCAGAAAAGAACCCCGCTTCGGTGCTGACCCGATTGACGAGCGCAAAGACGCCCCAAAACCAGCGAGTTTCCCTCTGTTCTTTGAACGATGAATCGTCCGAGAAGTGACGATTTTCTCTGATCAAACGTTCCCAAAGCAGTTTGTTCCTTCACCCTTTGTCTTCACGTGAGAGGAATATGTTTTTGACATGACAGTGGTTTCTGAACACAAAGGAAACCAAAGGTGCCTGAAGTTGCGCTCGACGTCAAACGTCCGTGACCTTGAGGCAATGACCTTCCTTGACCTTGAGGCAATGACCTTCCGTGACCTTGAGGCAATGACCTTCTGTAACCTTGAAGGAATGACCTTCCGTGACCTTGAGGCAATGACCTTCTGCCAGGACTTTTGGTGCTTTGGTTTCAGGGTCAACAGAACAACTGAGCGTGTGACCAATTTCACGCAAGGTGTTCGGTGGAACTGGTGTTGACACTTGGTTCCCCACACAGGATCAGCGCAATTCCTTGCATTCTTCAACCTGTTGCACAATCAGATATGCCAGGGCATCACGCACTGTGCACCAGCGCGCAGTTGCATGGGGTTGGGACACACCCGCAACCATTGGTGGCAGTGGAAAGCGTGTCAGTGCGAATACAGATACACACACTCCATTGCCACACCCAATCGTACGGATGAAACCCTGTGTGGTGCGCTGTGAACCAAAGGCGAGATTTACCCTTTCTGGCTACATACGAAGTGGAAACAATCTTTTCAGTCAGAAGCAGAAATTATCGTTCTCTTGGCCACTCAAAATTTTGTGAATATAAAGTTTGACCCACCTGGTGTCTTCCTCTATTTACTCCCCCCCCCCCCAACAAATGCGTAAACCTGACCTGATGGTGACGTTGTATGGATCCAGGGCGCCGGTGGCGACGAAGTCTTTGACGGCGTCGGTGACGGCGGGCCCACGTGACACGATGCCCCACGTCGAGCTGATGACCCCGATAGTGACCTCCAGGGCCCCGGCCCTCGCTGTCGCCATGGCAACCAGGGTCGTGCTCAGGAGCGGGGGCACCTCCAGGGCCGTAGCCCGTGGCAACAGCGCTCCCAGGGTCGCGCACAAGAAAACACAGCGTCGAGCTATCCGCATTATCAAGCTGGAGCAAACAGTCTCAGCGCCCTCCTGGTGACACCGAAAAATTCTGCGTTCCGTTGCGTTGCGTCAACGAAGCTTTCTGTCACGCTGAACACAACACAGGCAAACAAGAAGAATTTTGCTCCAGTTGGTTCAACAAGCGTCGACGAAATCGGGCAATTGATAGTGTAGACTTCTGCCTGTAGGTGCGCGCGTAAAACGCAACCGGACAGCTTCAGTGCGCACGCGCACGCGCGGCTGGGGCAGCTTCACAGGAGTCGCTGAGAGGCGATTCTGCCCCAAGTCACCATGGTAACTGGGATCAAGCAGCAGCTTTGTTCAACGCGCTTCCTGGTCAGAGGCGAATTCAAGGGCCTCGGGGACCCAACCCCCACTGTCCTTTTGTTTTGCTCGTTTTGTTCAAAACGGACTTGGTTGGCCCCCAGGTTCAAAGCGGTTGGGTCCCCCTGGATCCGCTTCCGCTGGTGTCCCATTCTCATGTCTGTGTGACGTCCGTGGATACTCCGCGTGGGTGTCCCCACCGGTGTCCCCGGCAGTGCAAGATACAGAGGTTTGTGCTTTTCCTGTGTTGCGCTGTCACTTGTGAGGCTTCAGGGGACCCGCTCAGTGCGTGCATGTCAGGAGATGAGCTCGGTGCGTCCAGAGGAAGACGAATGCGTTTCATGTACGTGTGGAACGCCAAGACTCTTTCAAACAGACATTGTGACAAGAAGAAGACTGCAGAATATCACGTCCCACTGTTCACACACGTGAAACTGCGAGCCAGGCTGAGAGGGGGGGGCGCACTGCGCGTCGTTCGGCGCTGTTTTGGTTACCCTCCATGTTACACACCACTCTGACCAGGAGACACTGAACTCTGACCAGGTTACTACGCTCTGGCCCCATTGGGTCCTGTATAAAAACAGAGTCTGCATGAGGAGGCAAATGCACTCCGATGGCTTTTGGAGCCATTCGGAGTTGCGTGTAACATGTGACGCTCGACGCTCTGTGCGCGATCAGCCTGAATGTTGTCCGTGTGAATCTGCCCTTCCCACGTGCGACAAGCGAAACACACGTGGACAGCTGTGCATGGAATGAGGTCAGGTCACGTGACTGCAGCTGCCTTTGGAGAAGGAACAACAGAAGCGCCCACGGTAATTCCTCTGAGATGCGTTTTCCTTTATACTTTCACCCCTGTCCTTTTTTCAAGCGATTGGCTGACCTTTTGTGCAGAAAGCAAGCCTTCTAGATTCGGTGGAGGGCCGATGCCAAAGGGGCTTGAAACGAGGGTATGACTTTTTGGCGGTGTCTTCCAGGTCTGTGCGCACGCACCCCTCGGATGTCTACTGTGTCTGCTCTGCCCTTCGACTGGGACTGTCCTTACCCAGCCTCGGGTCTGTCCCCTACCGTCGTCCAGGTCCTTCCCTGCCCCTCGCCGATCTGTTCCTGCCCCTCTCCTGGTCATCCCCATCCCTGCTCCTCCCCCTGGGGAACCCTGCCTCTGCCACGGGTCCCTCCCCACTGCACAGGGAACTTTGTCTTGCTATACTGTCACACGCAGTGGATTTGGCTCAAATGTCAGCAGTGCATCCCTCACATGTCTGTCCATGCGGAGATTGTCCTTTTGCGCCAGATTTGTGCAGAGAACAGTTTTGAACAAACGCCCAGTGGTCCGACTCCGTTGACCCTCGAAACAAACCAACACCCACTCGAAATTTGCATTGCCACAAGTCCAATTCATAAGCTTCGTTTTCAATCAAGAAAATTGAAAATGGCCCACCGAGCACGAACCCTGGATCGGCCGCCGAATAAACCTAGTCCGCGGGCACATCAACCCGAACACTGCTTTGTTACAGGCCCTGCCCACACACTCTCCATGCAAAGCGCACACAGAATCACGCTGCTAAATCTCCAGTGATGACCTCAGGCAACTTTGATTCTCAGATGGATTAGACCTGCAGATGGAGGTTTCTGGGCTTCAGTTAGATGAGTGTTCCCTGTGAGAGCCGTCTCCACAGATTACAAGTGGTCTCCAGGTGAACGTCCGCGAATCAGAGGACGAAAACATCCGAGGCTACGCCCACTCGTGTACATCCAGGGGCGCGCCCAGAATCAGGACAACAGCTGGGGTGGGGAACCCTCAAGGGGGGGGGGGCAATTTCTCCTTTGAGAAATTCAGGAAGTTGGTTTTGTGAACAAATTTTGTGTTTGTGGTGCAAAATTTGAGAGTGAATTCGTCAGTCTTTCGTCAGTCTTTGAAAGGGGCCCGGGCCCCAAGCGCCCCTCCCCCCTGGACCCGCGTCTGGAAGCTCACATGGAAAGTAATCAAGTGAGTGAGTGAGCAGGATTGAACTGAGAGAGTAGGAAACGCAAAATGTCACCGTGGCCGGGACAATGTACGACCGTGCGTCGGCACCGCACTCGTCGTCGCGTTGTTTTTCCCCGTGCACACACGTGTACATCCTCTTGGCTGAACAAGGGTTCAGGTGGCGCCACCTCGGCCTGAGTGGGGTCCTAAACCCTCGGGGTCCCTGCTGCAACTTCAGAAAGGGTCTTTTGCATCTACAGGAAGGGTGGGAAATGCCTGCAGTTTTCAGGGCGTCAGGTCACCTCTATTGGTTACATGGTACCGGAGGCCTGTGTTATCAAATCCCTGCAAGAAACTGTTTCTCTTCTGGAGCAAGAGTTCGCAATTCGTCCTTGCCTCAACACAGGCCCTGATGGTAAAGTTTCTTTTTGAAGTCCCAACGAAAAACGTTCTTCAGAGTTAGGACACCCTTTTGAAAGCAAGATTCATTTTCAAGACAAGCCAAACAGTGCAGTAATTATTCTCCCCCCCCCGGAACACAAGACTCGCATCAGAGAAGCAGAGAGACGCGTCATAAGACGTTTTCCTTTTCGTCTGAGCCGAATATTGTTTCCAATTCTTCCTTTTCTGCTTCCTCCACAAGCTTCGAGGCCCGGGCCGCCGGATCCAGGCTTCAAGAGACATTCATTTTCCAGCTTTTTTGTTCGTTTTCAACAGGTGTTTTGCTCCAATTCTTTTTCTACAAATTGAGTGCGTGGGAAAGTGTGTGCAGGCGAAACTGGTGAGCTCTGTCGCACCATCTCGAAAAGGGTGTTTCTTCACAAATAGCAAACTTTTGGGGAAAGTGATTTGCCAAGAAACATATTTTTTGTTGGACGCTGAAATCCTCAAGGTGCCTGGGAAAAAGTTTCAGCCGAACATGAATACATGTAGCGTAACTCAACAGCAGTCGTGGTTGCCTTTCGTGGACTGGGCCTTGTCTTGCTTTTCGAAAAATGGTGTGTTGGCCCGAGCAAATCTAAAATCTCTGAAAGTTCTAGAAACGCGTAAAGAATCTGGCCTTACACGGGGTAATTTGATGATCCGACCAATTCGAGAAAAGAAGGGTCAGGGCATCAGCTCAAAAGAGCTTGGATGGCTGTATGTCCGTTATGCTGGACCTCAGAATTCCGCATTGCAATCCGTCTCTTTTTCTTTGTGGCTGAAAAACCTGAAATATAGCCTGCGAGACAAAAAGTCAAACCAGACAACACGTAGAGCGGGGTACGTAGCGCACGTACACACTGTCTGATACACGCAGGTATGTCGGGCCTCGCAGCTCCTCCACGGACGCAGGCGGATCACTTAGGAAGCTCTTGCGTTTGTTTGTAGCCTCTCCAGACACACGGCGGATCATCCACCCCGCGCGCACCCAGCTCCCTCCCTCCGCTGTAACAGCAGCGCGGCGCCGCGCGTCGCTTTCAGCGTCGTTTTGTGCGTCAAAGACGTGACGTCATCCCGCATTGGAGATTCTCACTGCAAACGTGATGATGAATTCAAGGATGGCTGTCCTTCGCCTTCAGTATCCGTAAACCTACATGTGCGTCAGATTTGTGGTTTTGACATCTGAAGCGCAATGCAGTCATTGGGAGGGTTTTGGGTATTTGGGGACGGTGAGGTCTCTGGTCTGTGCCTTCCCCTGCAAAACTCAGAACAAACAACGCACTTGCACCCAATAACGTCTGCACGCTGGTTGTCTGCATGGTCAAATGCCCCAGCGACCTCAGTTCCAGACTACACGTGTCCCCTTGGCCGCGTGCACCGATAATTGGGGCACGTGTCACGAAGCTCCTGTTTCCTCCCGCGGACCTGTCCACACGGCGACGCCTGGCGTCCCCTGGGAAAGTTCAGCTGCCACGGAGGGTCTCGTTATCGCCACAGATCTGCGGTGACTCCGGGATCTACTGCAGGGATCGCAGCAGGCGTCGTCTTGCATCGAGACCAAAGGTGCCGTTCCGTTTTACGAACTGAAATTTTGGAACAGATCCTGGAGTTCATGATCTACTCTGTGATTTTTGGCTGATTTTGGAACAGGTTGGAGCACCAAACAGGACGTGACATATTTCAGGTCACAAATGGCGAAACACATGCACCCTTCTGAAAGCTGAAGCACCAGGGTCTTGACCCAGGTCATGACTCTGGCTGAAAAAGAACAGGAATATCGTGACCCGGTGCGTGCATCGTGACCCGGGTAGTGAAAACGAACGGCACCAAAGCTACGAGTGCGCAAACCAACGTCTGCTGCAGGTGAGAAGGGGTGTGTCACTGAGGTGATCGCACTGAGGTAGAATTGAGAGATTGGTACGTGTCTGGAACGACAGGTAGAACTCGCACGAACATCTGGCCTTGAAAACACACGTACGCGTACGAGTATTGTGGTGCAGGTGAGTGTCCCAAAGCGGCCAAAACCAAGTCGGCATGTTTCTGTGTTTTGTGGACACAACCTGAGTCCACTCCAGAAGGAACATTCATGAGAGGTGCTGTCACTCATTGGTGAGAATCTCCAAAAGTTCACCACATCAACTGGTGGGGCCTCACACCAACATCATGCAGTTCGTGTTTTTGTCTTGAAAATGAAAGACACTCAAATGGTGGGGTCAGGTTTTTTGCGTCCTGTAAAGCACCGCCCCCCCCAAAAAAAAGAACAACTCCACAAATGAATGACACAACCACGTCCGGTTCTGTCCCATCTGAGCCACCCCCTCCCGCTCAGACCAGAGGCATGCAGAATGTGTCTAGAAGAACCTCATCTTCGGTCCGAACTGCAGACCCAGGCTGGTATTTCATGCGGTCCCACAAGAGAAAAGACACCAGTGTCGTTCTGGATTCAGCTCTGAGTTCACCCACACTGACGTCAGAAACAGCCCTCGTGAAACTCCGATGTTTCGCAGTGTATTCACCCCACACGAGCCAACATGGCGGGCCGGCGCTGCAGACGCTGAAGACGAGCCAGGCTTATAGCAGCGGAGTCGAGCAACCACGGGCAAGTTCACATCAAGAATCCGCTTTATTCATACATGTAACAATGGGATTTCTGTGCCTCGTTGTCTTGGCGCTGCGTGCATCACGTATCACACACAGTGCTACAGTCTCGGATGCTGTTCGCAGAAATGGACGCAGACTGGAGTTTCCTGCGGATCTTCCGTAGCGTCCGATCGCGGATTCCTGAACACATGTTCCAGGACGGTGAGAAGAAGAACATGCCCACGCACCGCATGTTCCTCTGCACATGCACGCGTTTTTGAAATTTCCTCTGTTTAGAACTGTCCATGCGAAAATGAAGAGGCATGATCTTTTCGTTCATTCAGCGACGAGTCTAGGTTCAATCCTTGAGCAGCTTTCATGCAAGGTACATCCGCACAGCTTGCTCCAGCGGATCCATTTTGGGGGGTGGGGGTGGGGGTGGGGGTGGAGGCTCCGGCTCCGGCTCCGGCTCCGGCTCCGGCTCCGGCTCCGTCTCAGAATTTCAGGGTCTCACCCTCCGAGAAGGAGAAAAAGTTTCCAGGGGGAGTTGTTTTGAGGGCTCGTGGCTTTGATTTGAACTTCTATCAAATTTTCCTGGAAACTCCCAAAGGAAAAGGGAAGTCACGGTTTGGAGGGTATTGGGGTGAAAGGAGCCCCTTGGATCCCACTGGAGAACACGGTGAGCAGACGAAATTGAACGCAGCTGCTGAATGAAGAGGAACCCGAAACTTCCACAGGTCTCCGCACCAGAGAGTAGTGAGCTTCTGCACTCTCCACGCCTCTGCACTCTGCCTGATTTCCACCCACAGACGCATGTACCCACAGCACCAGGGATGCACGTGACGGTTCCTGACAGGGTAACTAACGCTCTGCTCTGTTCGAAGACAGTCTTGCGGACCCAGGATTGGGGTACAGGGGCCATGCTCGGGTGTGACCCTGGTCCCACCTTGTGGGGTTGGGGTCAACTCAGAATTTGAAAAACTCCACACATTCAAAATTATGTTTTTCATCACAAGGGGTTGAAGGAGGAGGGAACCCCGGGAACTCCTGGACCCGCAAGACAACACCCCCCTTCCGGAGGGCTGGGGTTCGTAGCTGTTGGCACGCCTCGCACAGGATAGAATGAGGCACCGACCTGCCCCTCATTCTATTCAACCCTCAACCCCTTCTCTCTGACCTCGCACGTTCCACTGTGCATGTTTCAAGCTTGACTCAATGCTCCTCAAAACCTCCCCTGGTTCTGTAGCCCTGGGAACACGCGATTCATGAAACGGTCACTCCACTTCCTTTGGCCTTTGCAGTGTCCAAGGAGGGAGAAAAGGTGTTGGAGCTTGACCAAAATGAACGTCTGCAGGCCCTCTGGGACCACGTGGGTCTGGAGCGCCACGTGCACCGGAAGTGCGCGGACACGGCGCGGCGCATGCGCAGTGAAGGGAACGCGCTGTTCCGGGAGCGGAAGTTCCTCCCGGCGCTGGAGCGCTTCCGCCGGAGCATCCTGCACTGTTGCTATGGAGACGCGGCTGGGGGCCGGGATACGGAGGGGCAGGAGCAGGAGGAGGGGCAGGAGCAGGAGCCCCTGCTGGCTTACGCACTGGCCAACAAGTAAGAATCGCTTCCTGTTTTTGTTTGAAATAGGTGTTTGAGGATAGCTGAATCTGGACAAGGGTGGATCTTGGAAATGGGGTTGGAAAGGAGGGAGAGCTCAGAGGCGCCGGGCACCTGGGGAACAGCTTGGGCCTTGGTTAGAGCTGGAACCGTGGATTCAACTGTCCAAATCGCAGGTTGTGCTGTGTGAGGGATGCCACAGCGCTGAAGTCAGCCACGTAAGACCGCACGTGCAGACACACGATGATGCTTGGCCTCGTTATTGCCCAACCCTCGGTCTCCCGTGAGAAACGATGCAGTTGGGGGTGAATCCAATTTGTTCCGATGGAGCCCAGTTGCCCCGCCCTATTTCCGTAGCTGACATCAGAGGCCTCCACTCACACAGCTTTGTCTCCTGGGAAACACATGTCACACGGAGTTCAGGAAGAAGGGATCAAAGTGCTGGTGTTTTCTGGCGGATCCAGCCCGTCGTCGTGTTATAACAACGCGCTGTGCGCCTCGCAATTTCCTTTGGTTTCAACTCTTCAACTCCGACACCACGGACTTTCAGCAACTGCAGAAAAAGCGGTACCCCAATTGCCAGTCAGTGGCAAAGGAGCTCTGAGAGCCAATGACAACTGACAAAATGGTCTGTGTCGGGCAATTGGGGCACGTCGGAGAAAGGAGCGGACGTGTCTGCTGAAACTCACCACTGGCTCAGCAGTGGCCCCAGTAGATCTGACCTGCACATCGACCTTGCGCATGCGCGTTGTTTCAGGTCTGCGGTGCTGTTCCACGTGGGTCGGTACGGACGCTGCGCGGCTGACATCAGCGACGCCGTGGCGCAGGGCTACCCGCGCAGCCTGCAGTACAAGCTGAGGGAGCGCGAGGCCCGGTGTCTGCAGCGTCTCGGGTACGTTCACACCACGTGGAATACACATGGGACACCAGGCACGCAGAACCTTGGTTCTACCACGCTGCGGTCACAAAGCCTCTTGTACGTGACCTCATTGTAGTAGAAGTGAGTTCACGCACTGTAAAAATGGTTCCTGTGAAATCATACAACTCTTTTCTCGACCAAAGGTCTCGAAAAGTCATTATATGATTTCACAGGAACCATTTTTACAGCGTGGGTGAACCCTTACTTGGGCACGTTCAGCCTCGGGTAGGTTCACGCCACATGTGGAACGCCTGAGGTACATGTGTTCAGGTACAGTACGCAGAACCTTGGGTATACCACGCATGTTCACACTGCACACGCAGCGTCCCAGGTTGGTTCGCATCGTACAGGCCAAACTCCCTCAGACTCCAGACTGCTGTGACCTGCACGCACCCTTTGACACTGCTCAGACGCACGTGCGTCCACGAATAAATTGAATGGTTGTTTTTGTCTCAAGTCAACAGAACGTTGGTGAGGTAGATATGGCATGGCTGCACCAGTTGGTCTTGCAGTCAAATTTCGCAAAAAAACTGAGAAGCAGGAAATTCGTGGACGAACCACGCACATCGCGACCTGACCCTGTTTCAGGACATAATAATCTTGGTAGAAGCACAGAAATCTCCGTGAGTGCGAAACAGAAGCTCCACCTCTGCACCACAAACAGCTCAGAGAGATGTTCCTTTTGGGGGCTTCTCTCTCGCGGATCCAGGGAAGCGTCCGTGGGGCCTCGGGCCTGGGCCCCTTCTCCTGGTCCCTGAAACTTGAATAAAACTGTCTGATTGTGCGCTGAAGGCAACAACCCCTTTGCAGAGAAAGTTGAACTCGTTTTTCCTCAGTGGGGTCGGCTCTCCTGGGTCAGTTCCTGGACATATCATTGACTATCTCCAAGTAGCCCACAGAGAGAGAGAGAGAGAGAGAGAGAGAGAGAGAAAGAGAGACAGAGAGTCTTTCAGTGAACTGTGTTCCCTGTCTGCGCGACAGTTGGGTTGTGGCCACGGGGGAATTTATCTGATCCCATCATTAACTTGGGCTGATCTACACTTGGCATTCATTTGTAAGCTGAAGCCAGACAAGATAAGCGAGTGCATGCAGAGAAGGAAAGGAAGTGTGTCTGGAAACGTCTCGTGCTCGCAATCCAAAGTCCCGTCCAACCCCAATCCCCACCCACAGAAAAAAAATCTACGGGTCACACAATGAAGAACCACTGTCAGCAGCTGGGCTTTTGTCCAACCACGCGAGAAAAATACCTTTGCAGTTGCAGTCAGAAAAGTCTCACCGCAAATACACATGGATCTCGCTGTTTGGTGCAGGGACTGGGGCGCGGCGGCGGCGGCCTGCGCCGCGGCCGTGGAGCTGCTGGACGCCGCGGGGCTGGACGCCTCCGCCCGGGGGAAGTGGGAGAAGACCCTGGGAGCGCTGCAGGCGAGGATCGAGGCGGGGCAGGAGTCCGGGAGGGAGGACCCAGAGGAGCAGGTGCGTGCGAATCCGTGACACGAGAGAGACAGAGGGGAGAGAGAGAGAGAGAGAGAGAGAGAGAGAGAGAGCGTGTGCATGAGAGAGAAGAATACAACGGGTTTTCACGGTGACGCGTGGCCGTTTCTTTGACATCGGTGTCAAAATGTAATGTTGAACCCAATGGTGGAATTTTTGACGTCAGCCCATAAAAAGACCGCACGTCACCCAATGTGAAAACCCCTACAGGCAGAGACGGACTGCGTGATGTGAGTGAGTGTGTGTGAGAGGTGTGCGTGCGATTGATGGTCAGGTGCGTGTGTATCTGCGTGATATTCGTGCGAGTGCGACAAACCTGGAGGTGCATGAATCTGTGCAATGGAGAAGCTCCACCCAGAATGGGATCTGCATCTGTTTTCCCAATGGGGTTCAATGCATCAACGTCGAGCCTGCATCGATCGGACACACACAGTCCGTTCACTCTCACGTGCCCTTTCTCACTCCCACGGGCAAGGTTCAGAAACTTTGAACAACACAACACTTGTTTTGTCTTTATGAAATTACGATGAGCCTCAGTCATCTGACCTGAGTTCTTGGTGCTCAGCGCAAAAAAATCTGCGAAGGAAAGGGATGAACACTTGCACTCACTCACTCACTCACTCACTCACTCACTCCATCACTCACTCACTCACTCACTCACTCACTCACTCACTCACTCACTCACTCCATCATTCACTCACTCACTCCCTACACACACTCACTCACTCACTCACTCACTCACTCACTCACTCACTCACTCCATCACTCACTCACTCCCTCCCTACACACACTCACTCACTCA
>JAAUXT010089542.1_pt1 | contig 12038 bp, 18 predicted proteins | sample 7278171 | NCBI WGS metagenome assembly JAAUXT01 (sample SAMN14350112, study PRJNA611818) | marine sediment metagenome | isolation source: surface marine sediment (1.8m) | place: French Polynesia: Moorea | collected 2018-08
ACTGTCTTGAATGAAGAGTTGGTGCAAGAAAACTTTCCAGAGATGTCATGGACTTTTAACCACCAGATATGGAGTCTTATATGCACACAATGATATGTTCAGTCACACATCCGTAGCTGTGCAATCTGGATTTTATCATCACTTTCCGAATCCGCCTCGTAAAATTGTGCACCACACTGATAAAACGGGCATTTTGATTATTGAACACTGCATGTTGATATGTAACAATGAAACCTGATCACAATTTTGTCTGTTCATTGCTATCAAGACGAACAGGCCTGAAAGGCCTTGAGCAACAATATACGTCTACCCTGATCTCAACAGCACGAAAACAATGCCTGAAAACTCAGCCTGACCACGAACTGATGAGAAAGCACGTCGAAAATCCTATTTCAAAGACAACGGAAATTCCTACATCACTGCACTGCCATGGTCTGTCATTATCATTGTCGGTAGGCGGACCACAAAAGCGTTTCCCCATCACATATTGGCGGCTTCGCACGCCTGAAGAAGAACAACACGAGGTCTTCGGTTGTCTGATTGCAGCAAGCTCCCTCAATTTGTGCAACAGAAAGAAAAGAACCTTGATCGAGCTCGGTGTCTCGCCTCTGCACATGATCAAAAGCAGCGTCGGAAAAACAGAACAAATCCAGAAACAAACTTGGACCCAAACTTGGGACTTCAAAAACAAACAAACAAACAAACAAACAAATAACATACATAAAATGTAAAACAACTACACGATATGAGTCAACTCCACAGTAAAAAAAAAACAACAAGTTCAGCCAAACCTGAATAACAAGTGCTCTGCAACATAAAACAAGTTTTAATGTGAAACTCAGTGCGGAACTTTCAGTGCACACCTGCCGATACTTTCCACTTCTCTTCCTCGAAATGCTGAACTTTGGTTGTACCCCCTTTGAAACTTGAGCGATTTCACACAACCACATGGAATTTGAGCAATGATCATTCTGCTTTGCAGTTGAGCTTGGAACACTGATAGTGGAATAATACGGCAAAAAATACTTGAAACTTTGGGTTTTTCAAATCTGGAATATTTGCTGGAATACTCTCTGGTGCTGGAAGACTTTCATGAACAAAATCAGCCGATGGACAAACGTTGTATCGAATACTGAATGTGGGATCCGGGAGACTGTCTGTTTGACGAGCGACAGTTGACGGCGAGTGGAAGTTGGGCGGCTCGTTGACCCGACGCGGCGGCGGCGGTGGCGGCGGCGCTCTAGGGCCCTGCGGCGGCCGAGCGGCGCGGCTTCAGGTAGTGGAAGAGCGACGTGGCCTCCAGCTGCCCCGTGTGATCCAGAGACTCCGCGAACAGCTTCACGATCTGTCAATCAAAAGCACGTTCCATAGAGGCATCGAAAATTGCACTGGAGGTGTCTCTCAGGTTGGATACGAAATGTGTTTTGCACTTCGGATCTGAGCTTTCGTGTCAAACAAGCTTCACGACTGGACGACAATCCCTGTCTTGTTCTGACACACGCACTGTTTTTTCTTCCTTTCGCTGCACTACTGCTGTTGATAGACAAGAAAATGTAACATAGCGGGACAAACAAGAACATTTCAGTGTCACACGTCACCTGGAAGTTGGTGATGAGCGGAGTGCCCGAGTCGATGGCTGCACGGCGGATGAGGAAGTTATCGCGCACGTACTGGGTGTTGTGATTCGGCAGGTTCACCACCAGGTCCACAGCCTTGTCCAGGATCAGTCTGCCGAAAGCACGACCATGCTTACGTTCAGCTGCCAGTTTCAAATGGACACACACACACACACACACATTCTCGCTCTGTGTGTGAGTGCGCGCGCGCAACATGATCATCTCACTCTGCCACAAAAGCGATAAATTATGCCACACGTCGCCATTGAAAAACAACGCTGCTCACTTGGTGGCGACGGGGACGTCGTGTTTGTTGGGAGACAGCGCCCAGCCGACGGCCTGCGCAGGGATGTTGTGCATGTTCAGGTATTTGGTCGTGTTTTCGGTCGCATGCAGCTGGAAATTAAAACTTCAATGTTCACCCTGTGAAACAATGCCTCGCTTCCTGTATCGCAAAACCCTGGCCGGTCATCATGGGAAACACAAGAAAACAGAAACACACCCTCCTGCTCCCGTCGGGGAGGAGCGATTTCGCATTTTGTGTTGGTGTTGCAGACTGACAATTTTCCAGATGGGACAGGGTAAGTAGTTCTGGCCTGTTTCTTTTCTTGAGCGAATCCCAAACACAAGAGCAAAAGCGTTGTGAGATAAAATCAATCATCAAACGCACCTGGTATCCGAGTTGGTGGAGCTTCAGAGCGGTGGGCAAAAACTCGGATTGGAACGACTCCTGGATTCCGATCAGAACTTTCCCGTGCTGCCGCGGCATCTTGAATCCTGGCGTATCAAGGAAACAGGCACAAGTTTAAACTTCATTCACACTCACGACAACGCTTGCGGGTGTAATGTCACCAAGAGATCAGATTGTTTTTGTCTCTGAGGAGAAAGACTTACCGGTGGACATGAGCGCCTTGAGGAAGGCGGTGTGCACGGTCGGGCCGAAGCAGGCCACTTCGCCGGTGGACGACATCTCGCACCTGAGCAGCGGGTCGGCGTCGCGCAGCCGCGGCCACGAAAACATCGGCGCCTGCGACAATCAAATCGTAACATTGTCAAGCTGTCACACCGCTGTCCACACCCGCCCGTTTTGCGTGCCAGCATCGGGCGTAGGTGCGGTGAGCCAGTGAGGAGTGAGGGTGGGGCGAATGGTGGAGCACCGGTTGCAAACTGACCTTGATGCCCACATAGTCAGTGGGATCGTGCGGACTGTCCAGTGTGGGCAGATAGCGAGTGTCGAGGGGCTCGTCCAGCATGATACGCGTTGCCAGGGCGATCAAATCGGTACCGATCGTTTTGGAGACGAAGGGGCAGGAGCGCGATGCGCGCAGGTTCAGCTCGATCACCTGCGCGACGAGAAAACCCAAACTGAAGCTGGGAAAACTACGACTCTGACAGTTCCCTGAAAGAACGAATCAAGCCAGTTGCACAACACACAATGACACGGTATACAGACTCTCCTCATGTGAAGCGTCCAGAACATGACAAAACGTCAGGCGGTGTGAGGACGTACCTTCACATCGTCGTCCTTCACGATAAACTGGATGTTCAGTGGACCGCTGATGCGGAACGTCTCAGCGATCGCGCGCGTCGCCGTCCGGATCTGTCGAGAAAGAGTATCACAATGCAACATGTCCGAATTCACCGAATCACTCACAAAACGCGCAAGTTTTACACCAAAAATTGACAATGATAAATGAGGGTGCGGTTTCAGCTTCGAGTTCAACGTTTTTTCCATGCGCAAAATAACCGTGCAAAATAGCCCCCCACCTCTTACCTTGTCCAAGGCGGTTGCACTAATGGTTTGAGTCGGGAGGATGAGCGTCGCGTCGCCGCTGTGCACGCCCGCGTTCTCCACGTGCTCCGAGATGGCGTGTCCCAACACCTGCCAACACAACCGGACTCAGAGAACAAGAACTCGAGGTGTTTGATACGCGCAGCTCTTTCAGCAAAGCACTGCATCGTGGAAACAAGAGTCTAGAATGACGAGGAAAGTAATTTTCGGGCATGCGCAGTACTCACGACGCCTTTTTTGGCGACGGCGTCCATCTCCACTTCCTTGGCGCCCAGCAGGAACTTGGTGATCACGACTGGGTGCTCCTGGGATACCTGACGAGAAAAACTAACGCGGATCACATTCAAGAACTTGAAAGGAATCTCTGATCACGGCTTCAAAAAACAACACCAAAGGATTCGTCAAAGAAACTTGCGAGGCATCAGGTGTGCACCACAACGTGACCACGTAGATTCCGACACGGTACTGACATTCAAGGTCGGCCCAATCTTCGTCACACAAGGGAGGCCGGCGCGAGACGAGTCAACCTGCTCTGATGCACACAGCGGGCGCGTACCTGTGAAGCCTGCTCGAGGTAGCTTTTCAGATCCTCGGGTCCATAGGCAACGTTCATCGCAGATCCGCTCAGGATGAAAGACGGCCGCAACAGACAGGGATACCCGACGGTGGCAGCAAACTCCAGGGCATCATCCTGAAGGAAGAATCACTTCGTAAAGACTCAACTCTGGCTGCGATGAAGGACGAAGTCACTCCCTGACTTGAGTTCGTTGGATGCTGAAGAAAACCCTGGAGGGATTACACGTTTTCGGCTTGAGGACCAGTGTAACTCGTCATGCAAGAGGCAAAACAATCTCTCCAGCAAAGTGACACCGTCCACCTCCATCTGTACTGTCAGACGCGCAGCAGATATATATGTACCAGCGAGCTGAGCGACCTCCAGGGCGCCTGCTCGATGCCGATCTGATCCATGACGCGGGAGAAGACGGAGCGCTCCTCGGCGCGGTCGATCTGCTCGGGGTTCGTCCCCAGCACATTGACGCCCCGTCGGTAAAGCGGCAGCGCCAAGTTGTTCGGTATCTGACCCCCGACCGAGACGATGGCGCCAGCACATTGCTGTGGAAGGCAGACATGTACTGACCGAATAAAATTTGAAGCAAAGGAGTTCAAAGTGCAAATCTAGTCAGAATTTGCTCCACAGAACCACAGACAGAACCAGCACAGCTTGATCACAGAGGTGTGTGTGTGTGTGTGTGTGTGTGTGTGTGTGTGTGTGTTTGTGTGTGTGTTATCAGCGTGCTGCTCACCTCCTGCTGGTAAATATCAAGGACGCGTTCAAGGGACAGCTCTTCGAAGTAGAGTCGGTCGCACTCATCGAAGTCCGTGCTCACTGTCTCCGGATTATGGTTCACCACCACCTGCGAGGAGATGGACTGAGACTGAGAGAAATCCATCCTCTGAAATCACTTGTGACGGTTCTGATTTCATGATTGTGAAATACAAATCCACAAAACTTGCGTGCCGGAACATGTGACTCACCGTTTTCTTGCCGAGTTCACGCAGCGTTCTGATGGCGGACACGGCGCACCAGTCGAACTCGACGGACGAGCCGATGTGGTAGGGGCCGCAGCCGAGCACCATCGTCCCACACTCTCCGAACTCCACGTCGTGCTCCTACGTCGTCAAAAGACAGAACGTGGGTCAAAAGCACTTTGGCATGAAAGAAGGGTGGCCACAACAATGGTAGGCTGTCAGTCTTGTCTGAGACAGGAGACTACGAGGCATATGCGTCTGTTGACTTACGGATCCATTGTACGAGTTGTACAAGTAGTTGGTGACAGCTGGGTATTCTGCCGCCATCGTGTCGATCTGTGGAAGCAGAAACCAACATCTCAGTGGCTGTATGATCATGTTTGTCAATCTGGTGAACTTTGCACCTGCCGAGTGCATTCTTTCACTGCGATGTAAGACTGGGCTCCACAACTGGGCGTCGCTCACCTGTTTGACCCAGGGCAGCACGCCGTGCTTGGCTCTGAGACCCCGAACTTCGTCCTCCGTCGAGTTGAGAATCACCCCGATCTGCTTGTCCGACATCCCCGCCTGTTTACTGATGACCAGCATCTCCCGGTCCAAGTCCTCCCTGAAACGGACCAAACTTACTGACGAACTCAAACGTACAGTCGTGCTGTGTGAAGAAGACAGGCGCGTTGCAACCAAGCACGTTCATTCCTTCAGCAATGTGAATTCCAGAGGGATGACCACTAGAACCTTTTCTGGCCGTGGGGCTTCAAGGTAATGACCGTTGAAGGCACGTCTGGAAATGTCCGTGTGTCTGTATCAAGGGTGATGAGGACTTTTATTCAGAAACGGCTGTTCATCCACCAAACTCACTTGGAGTACTGCGCGAGGTCGTGCTTGACGTGGTTGATGCGCTGAAGTTTGTGCAGGAACCACTTGTCGATCTGCGTCAGCTCGTGGATCTGATCCACCGTGTAACCCTCGTTCAGAGCCTGTCAACAACGTTGGCGATGAAAACGCAGAAAATGCCCATGCACGCTCATATTTTGGTTCAACAAGACGACCAAGCGGCACGCCACCCAGGACTCCAGACCACAAACGCAACCCGAACCTTGGCGATGGAGTGAATCCTCGAGTTATGCGGTTTGATGAGACTCTGCTCCATGTTGAAGTCCGGCGGGTACTGCTTCCCGGCGGGCAGCTTCTCGGTGAAGCCGTCGACGGACGGGTGCGTCATGCGCAGGGCCTTCTGCAAACTCTCCTCGAAAGTGCGTCCAATCGCCATCACCTGTGTGAACACAAGCAGTGAGCCAGAGCATGACACCGAGAAACCACATTTCGAAACAGTCGTGCGCAGCTCCGTGTGAACAGTTGGACATAGAAGAGGACAGCTCCAAAGAGGCTGGTCAGCAATACAACGGCCGTTTTTGTCAACGCATGACATTTGATTGGGGAAAAGCTGGAACATTGAAACCACCCTGTTGTGTTTTTGTTCAGTTCACCCAACACACCTCTCCTACACTCTTCATCGAACTTCCAATTTCCTTGGAAGTTCCGGAGAATCTGTCGAGATCCCAGCGTGGGATCTTGGTCACGATGTAGTCGAGACTCGGCTCGAAGCACGCCGTCGTCGACATGGTGGTGGCGTTCTTGATGGACGGAAGCGGGATCCCGAGCGCCAGCTTGGCGGCGATGAACGCCAGCGGGTACCTGTAACACAGCATGCTGGTATTGGTGAGGACGGGAGGGGGGGGGAAAGCAAAAACAAGGTCTGAGAATTTGCGCACACCTTTTCCGGTTTCTAGCTGCATGTAGAAAATCTACATTTGAGAAGAATTAGTTGTCATCAAGTTCAGCATTCAACGAGGCAGGAAAGTGGAACAGCAAAGTTTGAAACACTATCTGAAATGAACTTCCTGTTCATACTGTGAGAAAATCAAGGAGTGAAGTGTTGTCAGAAGGATTTCACACCAACAACCGCAAGCCGTTCGAAAGAAAACGAACACTCCAGTCCTACTGCTGGTCGCATCACAACAACAGCAACTCAGCGGAGGTACCCACCCGGTGGCCTTGGAGGCGAGCGCTGAGCTGCGTGAGAGACGCGCGTTGATCTCGATGATGCAGTAATCCAACGACGTTGGGTGCAGTGCGTACTGAATGTTGCACTCACCCACGATCCCAAAGTGACGCACCACCTGAAGACGTCAACACAAAGACGTGAACATTCGTGGAACAAACTGAGTCCAGCGGCGTGTCACCACCTCTGTAGACTAGTTTGCAACATACAAAACACGGTGAGGGCAACAGATGGGAGAGCTGGCTCGAGGTCTGGTTTGAACTGACAGGAGAATGCAATCAAAACCCCTTCATCTCTTGAGCTGTTTCTCCATCAAAGTTCACCAGCTTATCAGCAGCAATACCTTGATGGCGGTCTCCCTCAGCATGTGGTACTCATAGTTTGAAAGCGTCTGACTTGGCGCCACCACGATCGAGTCGCCTGAAGCGACAAGACAGAACCACAAATGGTCACATATCACTGACGAGTACGAGTACGGCAACAGTTTTCACATTTCGTTTCGCCACAGAGCCTTTGTGTACCGCAAAATGAACACGTGGCGCATTGTGCTCACCGGTGTGGACTCCGAGAGGGTCGAAGTTCTCCATATTGCAGACGGTGATGCAGTTGTCGGCAGCGTCGCGCACCACCTCGTACTCCACCTCCTTCCACCCGAGCAGCGACTTCTCCACCAACACTTGTGGCGAGAAGGAAAACGCCTGCAACAGAACCACAGTAGAATTGACCAACACAAAGAGGGCGAAATCAATACATCCCGATTTCGGGCTGTGTTGTCTGTGCGCTGAAGAGAATTTTCTGGAAAAATTCGTGTCAATGACCTCGCGTGAATATCGCACGGTGCATGCGTGAATCACGCGGTTTCTCACCTGCGAGGCGATTTTGATGAGTTTGTCCTTGTTTTCTGCGATGCCGGAGCCGAGTCCACCGAGCGCGTACGCGGAGCGCAGCATGACGGGGTATCCGATCGACTCCGCCGCCTCACACGCCTCGGGCACCTGCGACCATCGCACACTCTCAAATAAGGTTCCAGTTCTTGCCACAGGAGTCCTGCCTGGGATCTATCCAACGCTTCGACAATATTTTAGCAGCTTTTCCGTTCTTCCAACATCATATTCGTATGCAGACTTCATCCACTTGTGAAGCAAAGCTGGATGTTTGTGTTTTTCCAAACAAAGCAGGAACAATGAAAAGCGAGTTGCGCGGGCAGACCAGTTGTGGTCGTCACTGACCGACTCGACGGCGATGCTGGGCGCGAGCTTCTCATCGATCTCCTTCAGTTTGTCGGCGAACGTCTGTCGGTTCTCCGTTGCCATCACCGACTCGATGGACGTGCCCAACACCTTCACCCCGTACTTCTGCAGGATGCCCTTCTGGTACAACTCCACGCCTGCAGTTCACATCGAACACAATGACAACCACTTTGCACACCATGACCTTGAACATTCTCAGAAAAATTGACTGCACCAGTCATCAGTCTCGTGCTCACTCACCGACATTGAGCGCCGTCTGGCCGCCCATGGACAGCAGGATGCCGTCCGGCTTCTCGCGCTGAATCACGTCCTCCACGAACTGCGGCGTGACGGGCAGGAAGTAGACGGAGTCCGCCTGCTTCTCTCCCTCCGCGTTCGTCTGCACCGACGCGATGTTCGGGTTCATCAGCACCGTCTCCAGCTTCTCCTCCTGCAGCGCCAAGTAAAGGAGCAAGACGCTACAGCAAGCACAAAGGTTCAACAGCATGTGGCTTGCTTGTCAAGAGAGACACCGTGGATACAGAACCTCTGAGCACTCAGGTGTTTGGAACAAAGGATCATTCTCATACCTTGAGAGCCTTGATGGCCTGTGACCCTGAGTAGTCGAACTCTCCCGCTTGGCCGATCGACAAGCCTCCGCTGCCCAAAATCAGCACCTTGGACACCTGCAACCATTTGTGCTTTGGGTCAGTGTGCCGCGCCTCAAAACAAAAGGAATTCTGTACTCATAGTCTGAGAATTTTGTCACTGCTGCTTGGTAGGAACACCAGATTGAAACGTCTTGTGGTGTTGAATGGTTTCTGAACAGGTGGCAACGTGAGATACTCACATCGACCCTGTGCGAAGTTGAGGGTGCGGGGCGTGTGACCTGGGAGATGTGGCTCTTCCGTCCGCGCACCATCTCCATGAAGCTGTCAAAAAAGGTACTCGGTGCTCAGTTTGTGCTGTTTTTGAAAGAGTCAGTGACTTTTGAGGCTGACAGGACAGAGAGGAGAGCAGGCGCCAACTATCAAGCTCGGCGACACCTTGTGCCAGTGGCATCGTACAACTTTTGCTGTGAAGAGAGGAAGTTTGGGTTTTGCCTTGAGCTCCGTCAAGAGGTGCAATCAGAATTGTTTTGAACTGCTGCGAACTTTGGATTGCTGCTGATTCTGAACTGCTGTAAGATCTTTTCATCATTGCGTGTCTGAATAACATTGTGAGTCTTTTCGTCTCAAAAAGCGCTGCTTTCTTGTCACCTGTCGAAGAGGTACTCAGTGTCCGTTGGGCCGCCCCAGGCCTCCGGATGAAACTGCGCGGTGAAGATTGGTCGGTTCGCGTGCATTATCCCCTGCAACACACAGTGCAACCGTTCGCGTGGACATCGAGAAAATGTGGCAAGGTCGCTATCCTGTGATGAGAACGGATCACTGTACAAGATGGGCAGAGCGCCACAGCAAACAAGCACGCACCTCGTTCGTGTTGTCGTTGGCGTTGACGAAGAGCGGCTTCCACTCGGCGGGCAGCGAGGCGGTATCGACGGCGAAGCCGTGGTTCTGCGACGTGATGAACGCCTGACCGTTCAGCAGATTCAGCACCGGCTGGTTGTGGCCTCTGTGGTGGAGACCGGAGACAAGGCCCTCAGGCGCGCGCGTGTGTGCATGCAACTCAGCGTGGGACTGTGTGAAGGACAAGTCCTTTTCTTGTCGGCGCCTCTGAAAATCTTGTTGCAGCTCGGGTTTGACAGACCCTGTGAAACCAGCTGTTTGCTCCTTTCAATTTGGCAGAACAACACCAGAGAGATTGAGACAAATGTTTCACCTGTTTCCCAGGGGCAGTTTGTACGAAGTCGCTCCCGCCGCCAGCGCGGTGAGCTGGTTCCCCATGCAGATGCCGAACAGAGGCTCGTTGGAGCCGCGTGCGATCACCTGAAGAGCAAAAAGGCAAATTGGTATTGTGGGCAAGCAACAGCCAGAATCAAAATCAGCCAGATGTCGGAGACACATACAACACCTTGTGCGTGTTCGTTGGTGGTCGCGTACCTTTCTGAGACTCGTGATGGCGTCGCCTGCGAGGCTCGGATCTCCAGGTCCGTTGGAGATGAAAATCCCGTCAAAGTGTTCTTTGGTAATGTCGTGATTCCAGGGCACCAGCTTCACCTCCGCTCCTCGCTGTCAGGCACAGACAGTCCGGGTCATATAATTGTGAAGATAAAAAAGACGTTCCTTGAAGGCTCGGTAACGCCAGAAGTTTCTTTCAACTGTTATGGAACAAAGTGCGAGACGCTCACGCAGATAAGGTTTCTGATCATGTTGTGTTTGATCCCACAGTCGAGCGCGAGGATCTTGAACGGGTTTCCTTTTCCGAACACCTGCACCTCCTGCACAAGATAACCATCAACATTCCTTCATGGTCTACGTTGATGTTTGAGCATATTAGTCTCAACGCAAAAAGTATTTGCGCGCACAGAACTGACGGGGCTGGCGTTGCTCACTTCAGCAACAAGCTGACCTGGGTGGAGACTTCTGCGATCAGGTTTCGGACGTTCGGATCGTCGAATTCTATCGGCTGGTCACTGAACTCGATTTTTCCCAACACCGTGCCCTGAAATGTGGGAGTTGGTCAACGCCGGTAACATTTCATTGCAAATAAAATTTTTTGAACAGAATTTCGCCTCAAACGTTTGCGAACGACGACAAGCATTCAAAACAGATGCTCTAGTCTCAGTTTCATTCAATTTGTGTTGGCGTTCTTTTGTTTCAAGTCTGGTTGATGACTCGCACGACTTTGATTCTGCTTTTCGGCAAATGGGCGTTGCTACTGTCCGTCTTGGAAGCAACAAGTAAACTCCTTCACTCGGACATCAAGGACATCAATGACTTGTTTACTTCGAATTCGAGTACCTCGGTCAAGTTTCTGCCTCCAAACCCTGAAGTCGAACTGACCTTGTGTCGGATGTGTTTGGTGAGCATGCGCGTGTCGATGCCGTGCAGCGCCGGCACCTTGTCCTCCCGCAGCCATTGAGACAGCGACTTGACGGCGTTCCAGTGACTGTGATTGTGCGTGTAGTCTTGCACCAGCAGCCCAGACACCTGTGAACAAACAGATCTGCGGCAAACATGTCGCACGGGTGTTCGTTTTGTTGCTTCGAACCTCAACCTGACGTGATCGACTGCAGCGAACGCGCCTGTATCGGAATGGGGGAGCACACCAGAAACGGGTGTTTCAAAAGTCAATTTTCTTGGCCACACACGCACACACACACACACACACACACACACACACACACACACACACACACACACTTGGACGTGCTCACAACGCACCTGTATCTTGTCGGATTCGACGTATTTGAAGAGCCCGTGTTCGTCTCTCGCTTTGGTGTCGGGAACTCCGTAGTTGCCCACGATCGGGTAGGTGAGCGCGAGGATCTGACCGCGGTAGCTTGGGTCAGTCAGGGCCTCCGGGTACCTGTCACCACACGTACACAGACGATCTTTTTCACCAAAGCTGAACTGTCTCCCAGTGGAGTTTGGTGAAAGTGAATGAGTCTTGAAAAGAGACATGGAAGCCGGCCATTTCTCACCCGGTGAGGCCCGTGTTGAAGACGACTTCTCCCGCCATGGAGCGCTCTTTGCCGAACGAATACCCCTCGAACTTCTGCCCATCCTCCAGCATGAGATACGCCTTGCGTGGCTAATGTTGTATATATGAGTGAAGCCCCAGTAGTGATGTTGTAGTATAGTTTATTGTAGAGTATGAGTTGGAGCTCAGTGGTTTAGGCTACCTTCCTCTATGGTGTCTCAAGC
>JAAUXT010000445.1_pt1 | contig 12037 bp, 7 predicted proteins | sample 7278171 | NCBI WGS metagenome assembly JAAUXT01 (sample SAMN14350112, study PRJNA611818) | marine sediment metagenome | isolation source: surface marine sediment (1.8m) | place: French Polynesia: Moorea | collected 2018-08
GTTAGTAACTGTATCATCTGGCTTCAACTCTTGTGCGGGTACCCGCATTCCATTGAGTTTTCATGTTCACCCAATGGTCGTGTGAATGGACCGAATCTAAATAGTGTCCTTCCAAAATGATGAAGTCGTGAAAATAAACAACTTCATGTGTTGAAGAAACGTTGCCCATGAGACTTATCGTTTGTCCATGGTCGTTTCCGATTTCGTTTGTCGCGACTGTATCCCAAGGCGATCCTTGGTCTAGCACTTGAGAACCTCCATGTTGTGTGCGGGTCGGGTCCCAGTGGAGCTCGTCCTCACAACCACCGCTGCTTGCAGCACCGCGGTAGAGAGCAGCCTCGGCTTGGCCGGACTGCCGCAGTGGAGTCAAACACAAGCGTACGCTTCAAACATTTATTAACTCACTCCTGTCTCAAGCAGTAGCTCTCAACAGACGCAGGGTGTCATGGGTACAGCTTTAAATAGGTGGTGTAAGCTGCGAGTCCAGTGCGCAGCTTCAGCTTCTTGCAGCTCCGCTGAAGCGGCTTCATCGGTACTCAGCCCCTCGCCCAAAAGCTGGATTGCGCGCGTGGGAAGAGGCAACTCTTCCACACGACATTTGGTGTGTTCATACTCTAAAATTTGGTAAGACTGGTGGGCACACCTGAATCTTGACAGGACTGGCATGCCATGCCTCCCAGGTGCAGAAATTTGGTTTTGCGAACAGCATGGAAAAGATCCAGATCAGGTCCACCAGTTGAAACAAATGTTTCCGTCTGTTGTGAACAAAGGGTTTGAATGTCAGTCGACTGACACTGTCAGAAATCTTGATCTTAACTGTCAGAGTGCAGTCTTGTCGGGAATATTTTGAGGGAAGGAGGGGACTGGTCACAAGATGCGCGCAACACCCCGCGGAGTCGCAACGCCACCTGGTGACGCTGGACCTGCGCGCAAGTTCTTGTGTTCGTTGATTCATGAAAGAAGAAAAGCTGGATGGTCAATTCCTCCATCTGCATCCATTTGTACAAAGGTGTGCTGGGCAACAACCTTGGGGTGCCAACTTTCAAAAATTTGTGACATCCACGTAAACTACAGCTGACACAATCAGACGCTCCTTGGTCATTAAAAATCGCAATCGCCCTGAAGACGAAACTGCGTGACGTGGAGACACGTATTTCCGACCCGATCACGTCCCGACGATAGCGTCGTGCAACACGGTCACATGACGAGCCAATTAAAAATTATGAATCCGGCTTGGGAGGAACGGGTACGGCTTGGAGAAAGACTTGTCCCCCCCGGGGGGGGGGGAGGTAGGCAGTGAGGAATCATTTCATTTGAGGCTGTTGTGAACCTCACATTCTCAGAACATACTGGTGTCTCGTGGTTGGAGTTGTTGATGCCAGATGCTTCCACCCCCACCCCCCTTCTGTTTGGAAAATAGTTGGACACAGGCTCGAAAAGATCTGGCCGAATTCTGGACCAGCTGGTGAACGGTTTGCCCAAGTGCACTGCAGAACTCGGGAGATCCACCAACCTTGGTTGCCGGAAAGCGATCATAGATTCGTTGTGTCGTGACAAGAAAGTTCAGACCGCGATGAGTTGTGAGTGAAGGTCATTTTGCTGTTTTCGTTGTTCAGTGACATGAAGACGAAGCTGTGTGCGGGGCGAACACGTTGAAGCGCAGGCCTCGGCTGAAGCTGGAGCTGGAGCGTCGGCTCTGAAGGCGCCATGCGCGTCTCGGGGATGAGGGACGCAGCCGCACACGTGAATCCGCGTCACATTGAACAGCTTCGGCGGAGGCGCAGCCGTTGTTGTTGCACAACTCTCCGGTAGCCAGTCCTCGTGGCGACCCTGGACCATCTGCAGTGAGCTTCTGGATCTACTTCTGCCTGCGACCGACGGCAGAGAAAGAAAAGAGAGCTCGCTGTCGAAGTTTCTGAGGTGAGTTTGAATCTTGGATTTCACTGGTGCATAGTCCGACACTTCGCGTCTGGAGCTGGACATAAAAAGAGTTGGACTGCATCAGGTGAGTCTGGATTCGTTTTGTTTCGTAAGACTTGCTCTTTTCCTCGCTTGTTCGCGCGTCCTCCCTGGCGACGCATGCATGCAGTACCGTACAGTTACATACGAGGCCCGTCAATTATGAAACCGTTTTTCATCTGGTAGGACCCCAAAACCTTTATGAATTGCCCTGAAAAGTTTTATGTACAATCTTGACTTGCATAACTTCATTTTGGAACAGCTTTCAGTCAAATTTGGTTTTCCCTGTGGACTTGATGATTTAGCAAAAAATAGTATCATTTTGCTTATGACTATTGATTGTACACTGAGTTGTACTGAATTTAGCCTATTGACTATTAACAGTTAACAGCCACATTAAGGAAAACCAATCAATTTTGGACTTAAAATGAACTATAAAAGCAAATTTTAAAATATTTGACAATTTACTTACAAGCTGATGGGTGACTGGTCTTGTACCTGTGCAGTTTTGGTGATCATGTGAGCAATCCTGTTGTCATACCAGATGAAAAACGGTTTCTCAATTGACGGGCCTCGTACAAGACGCGTAAGATGCACCCTGATATTTGAATATATTTTTCTGGTGCCTAGGTTTGTTTTGAAGTAAGAATAATTTGTACCCGTGTACAAAGCGCACCCCTTCTTTCAAGGCGCAGTTTTGGGACAAAAATGTGCTTCTTGAACACAAAACAGCGTGGTGCTTGGTGACTCGCTTGTCAAGCGCGCGGTCCGGCTCTGTCGACAGGACGTGTGCTTGTTGTAGTCACCATGAGTCTGTGTGTATTTGTGTGGCCACTTTTGGTTGTTACCAGGGGGGGGCAACTGGACTGTCACAAAAATTTACTGGGATGGTTTTTGGGTCATTTTGAGAAACTCATTTCTGGGTACAGTTCAGTAACCCCCCCCCCCTGCAAATGGTCAACAAAACCAAAAGTTTCACATTTCACATGGCCTTGAAATGATTTTGGTGAAATTTTGCTATGGTTCAGTTACCTCAACCCCCCCTGCAAATGGCCAACTGGCCAACTGAACCGTGGTCAGAGCAACTGGCCCGCAGGAGACCGCGCGCTTTCAAGGCGATAGCCTTCTTGTTTTTAAATCTTTGTTTCGTGTTGAGAATGTGCGCTACTTTGTCGCATTTTGGTTTCTCAAGCATGCTGCAGGAGTTTGCAGCATAAGATCTGTGCGCGGCATCCTCCTTCCTGCTGCTTCCAATCCCCACACTGGGTTGAGGCAGTGCAGCGATCACCCTGATCACTACTCAGTTGGTTGGGGAGATCTCCACTGAGAAATTGCCCCTGCTCGCCAGAAATAACTTTGTGGTCGTGAGCCCCAAATTCAAGATTTGCTCGGTGCATGTGGTGATGGGGGGGGGGGGGTGTTACCGAGACAAAGTGATCACTCGACCGATGGTGATAGTGCGACGCGGGTGTGTTCAAGGCTCTGCTTTGTCAGTTGATTGAAATGAATCCAAATCCTTTCCTGTTGTCAGCGATGGCGAAGTTGCTGATTTGCTTTCCAGCGTGCAACGCATGGTCGAGTGTGAACCAAATCCTGTAGAAATAATTTGTGGAAGCCATTTCTGACAAGACACCGTACAGTTCCTTGAAAAAATGCACTTACCGGTATGTATCAAGACGCACTCTTCTTTTTGTGCCTTTTGGGGTGAAAAGGTGCGTCAATCGGAACAAAAGGCCACACTGCAGGCAACAGGACCTGCAAAAAGGGGGCGAAAACTGATCAAGGGGAGGTGAGACAGGAGAGCTCTGGTGGGGCCGCAAGTTTCGCTGTTCACTGGAACAAACAGTTGGTATCTCGGGCATCCAAGAAGTAACTTTCAGCCTTGTGCTGTGGTGCGGCTTCACTGTGCAACAAGTTGTTCTCTCAAATCTCGCGGGTGGAACATTTCTGAGAACAGCCACTTCACCAAAGACTTCAACATTTGATGCTCACACAAGAGAAGAACATGCAGTTGTGGCCATTCAGGAGAAAACGTTCAATACTTGTACCCCATTTTCTCTCCAAACAAAAGAACGTGCATTGAAAAGTTGATGTTTTCTTGTTGTTTCTTTGAAAAGTTCAACCATTTCAAGCAGGTTCCTTTTGCGCCGGACTTGAGAGGTGACAAAGCGGCAGACGCTCACGAGAATGTTTCATTCTGCCCTGAAGAGGCACCGAGTGATCAATGAATGCGCTCACCTTCTTGTTCCACAGACAACAATGGACCAACGATCGGGAGACAACGCAATGACGTCATGGGAGGCGATGCCAGATTTCTTGCGACCCAACGAGATGCCCCACAGCCTGTTCCGGGATCTGAAGCTCAAGCGGCGGAAGCTCTTCAACTCGGCGTCCTGGCTCAGCGACTCGGAGAGCACGAGGAGCGACAGCGCCGTCTACGTCGCCACGTCCTTGAGCTGGCGCGGCGTCGGCGGCGGCGGCAGTGGCGGCGGTCAGACCGGAGACGACAGCCGCTCGTCGCAGGACACAGCCTCCGCGACGTCGTGGTCGGACAGCGGGCAGAAGCAGGACGACGCCGAGGCGGAGCGCCGCTTCGAGGAGTTCACCAGCCTCGTGCGACAAGACACAAGCGGCTCGCATCGCGACCACGTGACGCCGCGAGCACGTGTTCCTCCGTCTTCATCCGCGAACGCTCAAAATAGTTCCGGCGCCATGCAGCCGTTGCCCGCAGCCTTCAACATCAAACAAGAAGCCCCGTCTTCTGACGCTTTCTCCGGAGCTGCCATCAGTAACAGTGTCTCTGTTTCTGAAACTGCACCTGCTGCATCAATGAGCAGCTCTCCGGCGGTCATGACTCCCCAGGTCGTGGCGTTTGCCCCAATGCCAGCGCCAAACTCCAACACTGCCCCGCAGGTCATGGCCATGGTCACTTTTCCCAACGGTGAGAACGGTACGACTCAGATGGTGGCGCTACCGTTGTGTAACTGGCCTTACGATCCGATGATGCTGAACCGGCTCTTGAGCACCAGCGCCTCGGCTTCTGGCCACGGAGCCTCAGCGCAACAGGCAGGGGAGAAAAGTTCGCCTCGTGGCCAGGGCTCGTCGATGCTGGGCTCAACGATGCCTCCAGCTGCGCTGGGAACTGAAGGGCAACGGGCGACGCAACAACCCAACGGACTGAAAAGAACCTTTGCTCAGGCACACACTCTGGGAACACAGAATAGGATGCCAGGGTCCCCAGCTGGTCCAGGCCCCTTCGCGCTTGCAGGGACTGACGTGAAGAATGCTGCAGCGGTGGACATGAGCCCGAACACACCCAGGTTACCTGCGAATCCGCCCACTCCAAGTCCCACCCGCCCAACACTCTCTGGTCAGCACGCCATGACAGAGTCAAACCGCAGCAGACCGTCATCTCAGAACCACCAGACCACTGACCGAGAAATCAGGGTCGACAACAATGTCACAGAGTACTTTTCACAGCAGGGGCGAGGAGGGTCTGCGATTCACCCGGGAATTGCTCCAACTGCGCCAAACCGCGCTCTGGAACCCGCGCCCTTCCGCCAGCAGGTTGTGGTGCCCTCTAGTGGGCGTCAGGTTCCAGACCCGCAGCCCTGGGTCCACCCGCCCAGCGAGGCCGCCCAGAACGACGCGGTTGTCTGTGAGATCTGCAGCGACAAGGCGACTGGACTGCACTACGGGATCGTCACCTGTGAAGGGTGAGTAGCCTGTCCGCACTTGTTTGTTTTCACGAGGTGAAAATCCGCGTTCGGAAATTGCATTACGTGGCGCCATCTTTTGGACGCCGGCTCGCTCTCCGAGATCAGCACCGCCTCCCGTCGCAAAAATATTTGTGTGGTCAGTGTGTTTTGCGTTATCCCGGAAATTGTCACCTCACATACTTCGTCTCCAAGTAAACAGTGAGGCTGGTTTCAAATCTCGCTGCCCCCCACCCCGGCAAACCCAAGAGGCTGATTTGCATCTCCAAGGACACACAACATGGGGTGACTGCACTTGGCCTGTGGCAGACATTCTCTTCTTGGTAATTCAGGAGATACGCATTTTTGTGGCCGCAGCAATCTCGTTGATCTTTGATCTTCTTGTTGTCCATTTCGCCTTCTTTTCCGACGGTCAGCTTGTCTCGTCTCTCATCTCGAAGTCTTACACCTGCGACCCACCTGGAGGGGGCTGCCTGTTTGGGTAGGTCCCACCGCCAACCCCGGACCCTGGCTGGGTCCTCCCCACCCTGAGGCGTGCTGGTGATGCCTCTGGGCGCGCCTGCGTCCAGAGCTCTGCTTTATTGTTTTGACATCTTTGCTTTCCCTTGTATGGCAGGTGCAAAGGATTCTTCAAGCGCACGGTACAGAACAAGCGTGTGTACAAGTGTGTGTCTGGAGGGACGTGTGAAGTGAGCAAGCTCCAGAGAACGCGCTGCCAGTACTGCCGCTTCAAGAAGTGCCTTCAGAAGGGAATGGTTCTCGCAGGTGAAGTGAAAACTCTTTTGTTTCAACTGAAATGCACGAGAAACGGGGTTTGCGAGACACACACATGTACACACACACACACACACACACACACACACACACACACACCACACCACACACTTACACCACACACACACACACCACCACCACCACCACCACCACACACACACACACCACCACCTCCACCACCACACCACACACATACACATGCACACAGACACACACAGACACGACATGACACACACACACACACAAACACACACACACACACACACACACACACACACACACACACACTTGGCAAACAGGCGATCTTGATTATGCGATGCGAACAGACTTCGGGAAATCAGGTTATTTTCTTCAGCTGTGAGAGAAGACAGGATGCCGGGCGGGAGGAACTCCGGAGCGCTGTACAACATGTACAAGGTGAGCACCAAGAAACCCAACACGAGATTTCCTCACCACGCTGGGATCCAACTTTGCACAGACGTTCCGAGTTTTTGGCCCGGCGAAACGGGAGCCTCTGTCGTTTTCCTTTTCGGAACACAGATGGGTCCCATGCTTGTGTGCACACAGGCTCAATGCAGTTGTGGGGTCACGGGGAGGGGGGGGGGGTCCCACGCTTGTATGGACCGCAGGCTCAACGCTGTTGTGAGATCAACTCAACAGAGGCCAAAGTGTTGGATTGGGCTCACAACCACCTCAGTTCTGAGACCACACAACCCTGAAAGCGGCACACGAAGAACACCCTCAAATGCTTGTACTTACGTGGACAAAGCAAATGCCTTGGGAATGTCGTTGTGAATGAAACAAACGAATTCCCAACGCGACGTCCTGTCATTCGCACGTCACTTGTCGCGCAGGTCAAATACAAGAAGCACAAGAAGCTGCCGTCAGCGGAGAGAAGGTCGAGCGAGCAGCGCCCGAGTAAGCGCACGCTGGCGCAGCACCTGCAGATGTACCCGGCGCCACCTGGCGGGTCGTGCTCGGACCCCGGGGTGCCGCCCCCAAGCGGCCGCGTCTCATCGCTGCTCACGGACGACTACAGCAGCGCCGACGACAACTGCGCACAACAGCGCTTCTGGTTCTCCGCGACCCGCCGCGAGCCCGAGTTCAGCCACCTCATCTCAGAACTCCTCGATTGCGAGAAATTGCTGGACTTTGTCAATTACCAGTTACCACGAAGTCATGTTGTGGACGAGAACAGCCAGAGTGACACGAGTAAGATTCTGTGCGGTTTGGGAGACCGAATTGTCTGTCAGTTGGTGCGCTGGATGAAGCATCTGCCATTCTACTCGGAGCTGCCGCTGGCCACGCACACCAAAATACTCACGGGGCGCTGGCATGAGATTTTGTTGTTGACCGTTGCTGCGCAACCTTCAGGAGACGCGGTTGTGTCCGAGCCACGACCCACACAAGTCCCGTTCCACACCAGCGACAGCCTGAGTCTCCGGAAGGACTCGAATGGCAGTCCCGGAGAGGCGACGAGCAGCGACAGCGGTCGAGCCAGTCTGAGTCCGCAGGCGAGCAACAGCAGTGGCGACAACAGCAACAGCAGTGGCGACAACAGCAACAGCAGCGGCGACAACAGCAACAGCAGCGGACGCGCGAGCTCCAGTCCACAGGCGATGAGTAGTTACGACAACAGCAACAGCGGCGACAACAGCAACGAGGCTCCGAGTCTCACACACGTCAACAACGACTTCAAGAGAAAAGACATTTTTGATCTGGGGTGCGACAGAACTCAGGAGGACAACAGGCCCCCACCGCCGCCGCCGCCGCCGCTGGGGGGCACCACGTCTCAGCTGGAGAGAAACGTGGACATGCTGCACTCGTACATGACTCGGGATCTGGGGAAGCGGGTGTCACGAGAGGACCTGGCCCGGGAGGTCGGGGTCCTGGTGGAGAAGATCACGTATCTCAATGGACGCTTCCGAGATCTGCAGCTCTCGCGCGAGGAATACGTCTGCCTGAAAATCATCCTGCTGCTCAACCACGGTGAGCATTGTGTTCTGTGTGTGAAGGTCGGGGACTTGTCTGTGTGGGTGTCGAGCAATGACAAGGTCGGTGTAGCTGCTGAATGTCAAGGCCGTCATTCTGTTGCGACAGAAATTGTGTGACCTTCCATTGTTCTGATGAATGCGCTCCAAAGATTAAAAAGTAGCTCCATGGAGCTCCCGGTGATTTGAGAAGCAACCGAAACACAGCGACCGAAATCAAAACATAGCAACCGAAACAGAGTGACTGAAAAACAGATAAGTAGATGCACAAATTATCAATTTCAGTAAAAACACTAAGAATGCACCCAAATCTACCCAAATCTACCCAAATTACCTGTATATTGAAACATTATTACCCAATAATTAATGCCTAAAGCTTGCTAATATCTTTGCCAAATATCTATTTTGAACACTTTCCTGAAATCCCAAATTTGTACCCAAACTTTGGCCCCACTTAAAAATAGCTCCAGAGAGCTCACAGTGATTTGACTGATAGAATATGAGCAAAACTTGGGCCACCAGAAATAAACACACACAAACACATACCCCCTGTCTTCTTTCACCTTACTTTGCATTTGTCACCAATAAATAATTCAGAATTGGGCAAAAAGGCCACATATATGTGAAAGCTATGACCAAAAATTTACTGTGACCAAAAATATTGACTAAAAACTTACTCAATATTTGCAGATATCTCTCTCACATGTTACTGTGACTTATCTGTTGAAAGAAACTTTCCTAATGAGTGCAAAAAGTTCAATTTGTATACTTTTCAAAAAGTACTAAAATTGGATCCTTACTTTTGGTCACCCAAAAACTGTGTTATATTTTGGAAAATTGCAAATCAAATGCACCTGAAAGATGCATCAACCAATCATCCACATTTACCTGATTTACATTTTTAAGCATGTGGTCCTGAAGTGTTATTACAACATGCTTAGTGTGACCACCATCTATCTGTATGTGTGCATGTATGTATGTATGTATGTACATATGTATGTGTGAATGTTGAGTTGGGTGGGGCAGTAACTCAATGTGGTGAAGTTTAGCCAGGATCATTTTCAGGCCATTTCAAGCATTTTTCATTGTTTGGTCATGTTGAGTTACCCCCCCCCCCAGTAACTAAACTGGGTCATGACCATTTTTTCCAAAATTGGCTGAAAATGATTCTGGCAAATTTTTAGCATGTTGAGTTACCCCTCCTAACTTAACATTGGCCATAACTCAGTGATGGTTGCCTGCACAATGTTCAAACTTACACGGTGGAGCACTCTTGTGGTCTCCCACATGCAAGTGTGTCAGGCACTATGTGGGTCGCACAGTTTAGTGGCCATCTTGGATTTCCTGGAAAAACTTAACATGGCCTGTAACTCAGTAATGCTTGCCTGCAGCATGGTCAAACTTAGATGGTGAAGTACTCTTGTGGTTTCCCACATGCAGGTGTGTTAGGCACTGTGTAGTTCATGCAGTTTGGCAGCCATCTTGGATTTTCTGGAAAAGCTTGACATGGCCTGTAACTCAGTAACACTTGCCCACAGTGTGGTCAAACTGCATGTGTACTGATGGGTACTCATGTTGTACTATTGGGTGACTTCAACTTGGACTGTGCAAACAAAACTGGACAGACATTTGTTGAAAAACTTGCCTGGAAGTACAGATTGAAACAACTCAGCAAATCTCCAACCACTTTGGCAGGGTCAACAATTGACCTTGTCTTCACCAATATGGACAGTGTCACTGCACAAGCTCTTGCCACAACATGGTAATGCACAACCTGTTGTCTGTACAGGTCCCAATGTAACCAGTTTGCAAGGTACATTTCTGTACATTTGATGTGAATATCATCCCATTTGCTTCACCTTCCCAATTTGCAACAAACATTTCCAACTGTGTAAAAAACAATTTTCAAAATAAAAAGCCAAAATCTGGGAACTTAAAGGCATTTATGAACTGCAACATTTGTATGGACCACACACTTTTAATGCATAGCATTCTTGTTTGTGAAATACTTGTACTTTCTGAACAAGTTCACATTTTCTGAAATAAAACCAATGAAAACAATATGCTCCAAATTGACCTTTTTGCACTAAAAAACTGGGCATGCTTGATTTGGATCTTTTATTTTTTGTACACCATCTTCAACTCAGAATAGACCAAATGGAACAAAAAGCCCAAAGTTACACTTGATTTTCATTTCAAAAGAGCTGTTGACAGGATTTACCCAGGTTATGCCTGAAGATGACTTTTCTGGCTTGACACCTAAACTTTGGACTACAAGAAAACTATTCAAGGAATTTTGAAAATCACAAATTGTATGTATTCAAAAGATGCATAAACTAATCCTCTACATTTACCCAATATACATCCTTCTTCAAATATTTGTACTTTCAGAGCAATTTCATATTTTCTGAAACAAAATGAGCCAAAAACCTGACCCAAATTTGACCTTTTTGCCCTTAATAACTAGCCACACTTGATAAAGACCATTTCCTTTTTTACACAGCATCTTGGTCTTATAACAGTATAAATAGACCCAAAAAGTAAGAAACTGTACTTTCATTTCATTCCAAACCCCTTGTCCACAGGATTTCTGTCCATGATGCCTTGAGGTGATTTGTCTAGGTTGACACTGTCCAGCTTAAAAAGCTGAACAGTGCCAATCTATCAAATCACCTGAAAACCATGTACAAACTTTTAAAAATATAACAACAAATAACTCTTGTGCAACACCTAATCAATAAACTACATTTCACCAATACACACCCATCATCAAATATTTATACTTTCTGAGATATCTCCTACTTCATGCAGTCAAGTCCAAAATTTAACAACTCCAAAAATTTGAACTATTTGCCTTCAAAACTACAAAAATGTAAACTTGACAAATTCCTTACTGGTGCATTATCCTTGACCCACACAAATTTTAAAATGGTGCCTGATGATGTCCATGGTGATTCAAACATTTTTTTCAAATGGCAGCACATCATATGGTCACTCTAGAAACTAAAAGTCCCAAATAGCATCCAAGACCACATCGCAAAGATTACCCTCATTCATACTCTCCAAACATCGGCAACCAGAGTTGAAATTTATCAAAAAATAACAAAGTCAAAACTGCACTTTTTGCAATTCTGAAAAAATTAAGCATGATTGATCCACAAACAAACACCACCAAGGTAGTCATAATGAGTTTGCCAAACTGCCATTTAAAGGAATTCATGATCCATCAAAAAATTTTTTCAACTTTTCTCAACCCATCAGTCCATCAAAATCCATTTTCAGACCATTTGAACCATCTTCAGAGGTCATCACACACCACATGGAATGCACTTGAGTCAATTGCATTCATCCATCCAACACCCCAACATTTACTCTTCAACTATCATCCAACATAACCAAAGTAACACACCTGTCATCATTCATCCTGACAATGTTTTCATTTTGTGACACCTCAAAATGATCCCAATTTTCATCTGACCATGCATGCAAATCCCATTTGTGTTGTTATGCCACATTGGAATTTCACAAACTTGGTATTTATCTAGAGCAAATCACATGCTTCATCACAAATCATTCAAATATCACACTGAAATAACA
>JAAUXT010112868.1_pt1 | contig 12037 bp, 13 predicted proteins | sample 7278171 | NCBI WGS metagenome assembly JAAUXT01 (sample SAMN14350112, study PRJNA611818) | marine sediment metagenome | isolation source: surface marine sediment (1.8m) | place: French Polynesia: Moorea | collected 2018-08
ACCCTGCCCACTGCCCACTTTCACCCCTGCCTTGCCACACCCCTGCCTCCCCCCACCCCACCGCCGGCCCCCCCCTCTGCTCCACCCCCCCCACCCCCTTCCCCCCCCCACCCTGCCCCCCGCGTCCCGGGTCCCCCCCCCCCCGCGGAGTCACATCGCCTCCCAGTCTGGATCCCGCACCCACGAGTTTTGCACCAACGAGCCAGATTTTCCACATCAGTCACTCCACCCATGTCATAAATTACGAAATTCTTTTTCAGTGCTTCACTTTTTTGTCCAGCTTGCTTCATGTGGACAAACCCACGGTTCACACTGGTCGCGGGACTCCGGGACAGAAAGGTTTTCACGACACCAGTGGGAACATGTGTGAGCCATTTCACGCACAATTTCACGCACAATTTCACGCACAATTTGCGCACACGTTGTGCGCGCACGGTGTTCCACCACGGACACGGAATCAGTGTCAACCAGGGCTCAAGGTCGGTCCAGGGGTTGGTCGGAGGGGTGGGCTGCCCCTCAGAGGGTGGGGAATTTCAACTTCATCAACAGACGACGGACTTGTGTCCTCCCACAAGGATCAATTTTTGGATAATTTTTCAAAACTGGTTCGGGTTCGTGTGTGTGTGTGTGTGTGTGTGTGTGTGTGTGTGTGTGTGTGTGTGTGTGTGTGTGCGTGTGCGCATGTGTGCGTGCATACACAACGCGAGCGCGCCAAACGATCGATCTTCGCGAGACGCCGCGAACAATTCAATTCAAACTGATGAAAAATTCAACTGCCTCAACTTTTTGTGGCTGATTGTTTTTTCTGTGGGGAACTTTTTTCTGGAAGAAACTTCTTTGCACTTTCGCTCAAGGTGAACGCGTGACTCGGTCGCCATGGCAGGACGCGGCGCTGTTGTTGATGTTGGTTGCCAGGGAGACGCGTGTTTATGATGTAACACACCAGACGCAACTGTCAATCACGTTGTGTGTGTTGAGACGTTCCCACGTGATGGGTCACGTGGCCTCAGCCTCACGTGATCATCAATACGTGGCTTCCGGTCTCACTCCCCAGCGGATCAAGGGACCCCAAGCACGGTCCGAAAAACCCGGAAAGCACAGATCTCTCTGTCTCTCTCTGCCTCTCTCTGTCTCTCTCTCCTCCCTCTCTTGTCTCTCTTTCGCTTCTATCTCTATCTCTCTCCCTCCCTTCCTCTCTCTCTTGCTCTCTCTCTCCTCTCTCTCCCTCCCTGCCCCACTCTCTCTTTCTCTCTCTCTCTCTTTCTCTCTCTGTCTCTCTCTCTCTCTCTCTCTCCCATCTGTCTCTGTCTCTCTCTGTTTGCTCAGTTCAGATCCTTCTGCGTCCAGTCGCGTCGTCTGTGTACAAACCCGTCTTGAAGCCCCCCCCCCAAACGAGCTTCACGTCAGAATTACGTCAACATTCAAACTGGAAAGTGGTGGACCCAGGTTAGGTCGGTGCCCCCAGGTCACAAAGTTATGGGCCCACCCCTAGGTCTTCTGACCAGATCTTGCACCACCTCTGTCTCTTCACTGAGTCTGAACTAGATTTTCACACCGACGACGCGGCGTCAAAATTTTGACGCGACGCCAGGAATTGACTGGACCTTTCTTCTGATGCGCTCCATCCGTTGGGCGTCATGTTAAAGTTGACGCCCGCACGTCAACATTTTTGACGCCAGCGTCAAAACATTTGACGCCTCCCTGCCTATGTAAAAAACCCAGTTCAGCTCCGGAGACCTGGCTCCACAAGCACAACAACAGCTGCGGTGAACAGTGCCCCCATTGTGGTGAGTAGAGGTTGTTTTGTGTTGTTTTTATCGCGTCAGCGGCAGCGGAACTGGACTGACTGATGTCGGGCCGCCAGGCGGAAGGGAACCAGCGCAGCGGCGGAGCGAGAGGAGGGGGCGGGGGGGGGGGAGTCCAGGGCAAGAGGGGGCTGGGGGATTCAGGGCAGGGGGGCTGGGGCCGGAGGGGGCTGGGGGATTCAGGGCAGGAGGGGGGCTGGGGGACCCAGGGCAGGAGGGGGATCCAGGGCAGAAGGGGATCCAGGGCAGGAGGGGGTCAGATGCCCCTGGTTCCTCCGTCTCTGGACACGCATCGGCATCCTCAAACTGGCCGAGACTGAGGTTGCCCATCCGGTGGTGCCCACCTCATCCTGACCAGGGCTGGACTTGCTGGAGTCCCAACTACCCTGATTCTGAAGCCAGATTGAAACATTCTCTTGGGCCCCGAGTCCTGAACAACAATGCACTTGGGTCCACCGTCTTCCAATGGACCAATTCGTACCCCCCGGACTGAACCTGGACCTGCAGCAGTCCACCACACCCCGATCCTGGACCTCTTTGCCCCTGAATCCACCCGACCTCTGCTCCTGGATCCGCCGCAGCCGCTGAAGAGGCGAAACAAAGCGGCGGCTGAGAGGAGGAGGCGCGGGGCGGGAGGCGGATGTTTTGTCTTCGCGCGGAGCCTCTTGTCTCGACAGCTGCGTGAGTTGCGGCTCGTCAGCTGAGGGGTGAACAGTGGGGCGGATGTACAGGGGTGAAGAAAAGTGTGTGGAGGGAGACAGACAGACAGACAGACAAAGGAGAGCCAAAGAGGGAGGGGCAGAGAGAGAGAGAGAGAGAGAGAGAGAGAGAGGCAGGAGGCAGGGACAGAGAGAGGAAATATCACGAGTGCGGCAGTCACTCTGTGTGTGTGTGTGTGTGTGTGTGCGTGCGTGTTTGTGAGTGAGTCCACCACATGGGCATCATTGATAACGCGTTCATGCACGTCAGGTTTTTCATTACGTCGTACACTGGAACAGAACACGTCAACGCTACACACCTAATCTCCCCAGCCTCAAACACCAGAACCCAAATCCAAGCGATGGAGACGTACTGTCCTGTTTGAAACGCCTCGAGTGTGTTTGTGTGAAGATTGCTCCCAGTGATGGAGAGAGACGCCAGACGGGCGAGAGGAGGAACGGGTTGGCGGAAGAACTGGATTCCTTATCTTTGGCCTGGATACTCACAAGTTCTCACAGATACTTACAGATACTCACAGACACTCATCTATGTCGTAATCACAAATGAACAACCGTGATCTCAATCCTGAATCCGCACAAGAATCGGGCAAATTGAATGAGGTCCTGTTCGGGATTTGGTTCATTTTCAAAATGGAGTCCTGAACCCCAAAGAAACGGACCCTCTGGCCTGACCCTGGGTCCTCTGACCGGACCCTAGACCTCTGGATGGACCCTGGGTCCTCCCCGGAGTCGACACTTTTGTTCCTTTGTCCTTGACTCGTTTTGCAGGTCGACATCTTGTTTTCTTGCGTAACGAGGCTGAGTATCTCTGAGTACCCCATGAGTACTCACTGAGTACTCACAAGACGTGGGTATCGCGCCTTGCATCTGAAGCAAAAACGTGTCTGTTTGACACACGAGTCTGAGTGTCTCTGAGTACCCCACCGTGAGTGCTCAGTGTACCCCTGGGTAGACACTGAGTCGTTCTGTTTGACACGTGTCTCTCTTTGTTCCTGGGTCTGTTTATCCCGACAATAGGGAGGTTCCGCAAAGTGAAAACGTTGACGTACGCGTGGACGTCAATGCAGAATCTCACAAAACTACTGTGTTTGCAGCGAAATTGTAAATTTTACTGAGAAAATATTGGTGAGATCAAAGGGCGACCCGGCCTCCTGGCTCCACCCCTGGATTCCTCACTCAAGAAGAATAAGAATGAGAGACAGAAATAGTTCGTCTGCGCGACTCTGGCTGCGGAGCCTCTTTGCCTCCGTCACGCCATCATTTCCTGCGCTGAGCTGCGTGGAGCGAAACCGTCAAAAGTCGCGCACGCGCACTGTGGAACCGGGCCAGCTCCGGGATTGGCTGGTGAGTCTTTCTTCAGTGGGCGGGGTGGTGGCTGAGAGTGGAGTGGTTTCCACACTGAGTGACGCGCGGATAACAGGGTTTTCATTCAGGCAAGGCGGCGTCAAACGTTTGGACCGCTGGCGTCAAAATTTTGACGCACAGGTGTCAAAATTGACGTGACGCCCAATGGAGAGCGTCAGAAAAACGGTCCAGCCGGCGTGTTCCTGACGTCGTCTCATTTTTTTGACGCTGCGTCGTCTGTGTGAAAACCCAAATTGCCGAGACAGTCATCCTGTGGCAACTTTCTCAACGCTCACCTCTCTGTACCAGCAACAGCACTTTTTTCACAGTGCAAAAGACCCAAGAAAAGCACAGAAGAACTCCTCCTCAGCTGGGCTGGATCGGAGGAAAGTCGCGTCACCTTTTCGTGTTCAGCATTGATCGTCAATGTAGAGATCGATACTTGTACACCGGGCGGGTTCGAAACGCCGCCGTCTGCAGTGTGGAGAGGGCAAGACACGCACACATACGCACACACACGCAGGCACACACAGGTGTGTTCACACACACGCACCCTTGCCGCGCACACACACAACCCCGTTTTGTGTCCCAAGTGAACAAACATCCACACGGGCACATCAACATACATTTGTGTGTGTGCACACGCACACAGGGCGAATGTGCACACACGCACGTGCGCACACACACACACACAGACACACACCAACACACGTCCACGTCCACGCACACGCACACGCACACACATCCACACGTGCACATCCACACACATGTGTGCGTGCACACACACACACACACACAAAGCGAGTGCCTGGTGACTGACTTCCATTCCCCTACTTTGTGGGAATGGCCCTCGCAATTTTACAGCCAAATAGCGGCGTTGTGTCGGATCAGTCCACCGGCCACGTGCACTCTCCCTCAGTGTTGCTAAACCTCCCCATTCCCCCTGTGCAGCGGCACCCACTTCTGCAGAGTGTACTCCAGGCCTCTGTTTGTGAGTACACAGCAGTAAGTACACGTAAGTACGCAAGTATCCATCCGCAGTATGTTCGTGTACGTCCTCGGGCATAGCGCACGTTCCATTGACTGGGCGTTTGTTGGTTTTTACGTGGAGACGGAGAAGTTAGTATCGAGCGTGGGGTTGGGGCCTGGAGATGCTGTCATGTGTGTGCGTGTGTGTGTGTGTTTCTGTGTGTGTGTGTGTGTGTGTGTGTGTGTGTGCGTGTGCCCAAGTGCGCGTGAACGTGTGCTTGTGCATGGGCGCGTGTCAGTATGTGGGTGTGTGTGCGTGTATGCAAGCGTCCCTTTGTGTGCGTGTGTGTGTATTTGTGTGTGTGTGCACAATTGCACACCCTCAACCTGAATTCGTTCTGTTGATCTGGATGGGAATGAAGAGTTCAAGAATCCTCCCTGCAACACACGTGTGTCACGCTGCTCACGTGACGTCACGTGTTGTCGCATAAGGGGGTGACGGACCCCAGAGCCGCCCAGAACCCCTGGATCCCCTAGAGCCCCCCGGAGCCCCCCCCCCCGGCGGAGTCTCCTCTGCTCCACCCAGGGATCAATGACCCATCCCTACCCCACGCGTCCTGACGGGGGCGGATCCAGGCACAGCGCCGCGCACCCAGTCCTACCGGGGGAGGGGGGGGGCACGTACCCAGTTCCCACGTGATAGATCCAGGGTCAAGGACGCCTGTCGTCCTGAGTGATCTGGTGTTTCCAGGATTGGAATTGGGTCCACAGCTCAGGGTCTTGACTGACATCTCAAACCCTTGTCTGAGGATGGGACAAAACCTCAAGACTTCAACACACAATTGCGTGTGCAGCGGGGGGGGGGGGTAGGACGGTGGCCGCCCAACCCATCCCTGGGCCTGCAGAGAGAACAGAGCTGTGTTCATAGTTACGCACTCAACGCCACTCAAAGATGGGGAATGACACAGGAGGCGTTCGACGCCACGATCTATTCTACCGCAGAGCAGTTGGGGATCAACCTATCAATTGGATATTGACTCAACTCACCTGATCCAGAGGCGGGTCCAGAATTTAATCAACAAAGGGGAGGGAGGACTTTCCAGTCCAATGCTTCACCCTCAAATAAACTTGCGCGTCTATGCGTGTGCGTGCGAGCCAACATAATTTTTCCTGGATCGGGGGGCGACCTGAAGCCCCCTGGCTCCCCCTGCTGATCCACGTGTTGAACGACAGAGTGCGCATGCGCTCGCCTTGCTGAACACAGTGTGTGTTGGACACGGTACAGACGACGTGGTGTCTGCCTCTCACGCGATCCACTCATTTCCTCAACAAAAGAAGTGAAATCTTGAAAACCACAGCGGAATGGGGGGCAAACCACAGGGGAGAGTCAGTGTGCGTGTGTGTGTGTGTGTGTGTGCGTGCGTGTGGTGTGTGCGTACGTGTGTGATGTGTGTGCGTGTGTGGTGTGTGCGTGCGTGTGTGATGTGTGTGCGTGTGTGGTGTGTGCGTGCGTGTGTGTTGTGTGTGCGTGGGTTTATGAATGGGGTCAAATCAAAGGAGTGTCACTTTGTGTGTGTGTGTGTGTGTGTGTGTGTGTGGGTGTGTGAGTATGTGTGAGTGTGTGTGTTGTGTGTGTTGTGCGTGCGTGTGCGTGCGTGTGTGTGCGAGCGTGGGCTTGTGAATGGGGATGTGTTGTGCACCTCGCCTTCCATTCACTCAGTGGTGACTTCAATGACGGAATGCCTCCACTCAACCGTGCTCCAGTCTGACCCACCCAGTTCACACACACACACACACACACACACACACACACACACACACACGCTTGTGCACGTACGCCCATGACGTGCATGCGTACATGCGGGCACACACACACACACACGCACACACGCCTGACGCCTTCAGTGTGAGGCAGGGCCCAGTCTTCTTCCTTGCTCTGTGTGCAAACAGTGTGTAACAGATGCCAGCGCTGATAAGGAACTGATTCTCCCATGCACAATACACACTATCAGTTCTAACGCCATATGCGCTGAACCAGAGCCAACAGCATTGTAGATCCCAACACACTGTTGAACTGCCGTCACTACACGTTAGGTTCCTCAACTGCAACTATCTCAGGGGGTGGATCTGGGGGAGGCGACCAGGTTTTGGGCAGAAACCTCAAGTTTCCTACGTGCATTTTCAAATCTGAGGTTTGGTGCCCTCAAGGGAGGTAGACCCTGGATCTGTTCCGTGGCCTCGGATTCCGTCGGGTGCAACCATGAACCAAATCATGGTGCACCCCTAGAGGGTCCACCCCTGGATGTACCGCCAGAGGACCCATCCCTGACAGGGTGCACCCGTTGGGGATGGGGATGCACTCCTGAGAGGATGCACCCCTGTAGGATGCATCTCTGCAGGATGCACCCCTTGGAGGACGCACCTCTGGAGGGTACACCCCTGGATGCACCTCTGAATGATGCACCCTGGAGGCTGCACCCCTGGAGGGTACACCGATAGATGCACCTCTGAGTGATGCACCTCTGCAGGATGCACCCCCTGGAAGATGCACCCCCTGGAGGCTGCACCCCCTGGAGGGTCCACCCCTGGAGGGCACGTTTCCAATGCTCCCAGTGCGTCAGTTCCCGTGGTGTGAAGCAGACAGAGATAGCATCTGTGGTTCTGGTGGAGTCCCAGGACACCAGCACGCAACGGGAGACGCAGCGAGTCCACACTGAACAGGAATTTTCACACAGGCAGGACAGCGTCAGAATTCTTGACGCTGGCGTCAAAAATTTGACGCGCTGGCGTCAAATTTAACCTGGCGTCACGTCCAAATTTTGACGCCGCGTCATTTTTGTGAAAACCGCTTAAAATTGAGACAGTGAAAAGCCACCAACATAGCTCCTCACCATGCAGCCATGGATCTGGGGTGGGATTCAGGGGGCAGACAGAACAAGGTGACCCATGCAACCAGTGTATAATGAAGCCACTCAAAGCTATTGAAATTGGGGAGCAGAGCCAGTGGTGAAGTTTGATATTGACAGCGATGCTCATACATAACACATAAACCTCAACAACAAAGTCCTTGTTTGTTGTGGCGACGCGAATAAAAATAATAAATTTTCATGATTGAGTTTCGCAGAAAAAGTGGCCCTGAGGTCCGAGCGCAGGACTGGGCGTGTTCGATTCGTACACTGCGAGTGCGCAGGAGTGGGCGTGTTCGATTTGTACACTGCGAGAGTGCAGGAGTGGGCGTGTTCGATTCGTGCACTGCGAGTGCACAGGAGTGGGCATGTTCGATTCGTGCACTGTGAGTGCGCAGGAGTGGGCGTGTTCGATTTGTACACTGCGAGAGCGCAGGAGTGGGCGTGTTCGATTCGTACACTGCGAGTGCACAGGAGTGGGCGTGTTCGATTCATACACTGCGAGAGCGCAGGAGTGGGCGTGTTCGATTTGTTTCACAGACCTATGATCCATTGTAAAAACGAGCATTGTGCACGCAAAATCACCCCCAGTTTCCAGGAAGCTGAGTTTATTTTGCCACGAAAGGCTTTGGCGCAAACAAGGATCAAAGAATTGAAGGCTGTCACACAAGGGACAATAGTGGGTTGAAATGCAAGTGCAGATCCAGGGATCCTGGGACCCCACATCGAAAAAAAATTTTCCCCCGAAAACACTGCAACACACTTGCGGACAAAATAGATTCCTTTCTGCACGGAAAAATCCCCCCCACATGCCCCCTGCCCCGCAAACGTTTCGTTGCTGACACCCCCCAAGGTAGCTCCACCGGTTGATAGTTGACCCCACCTCCCTCTAGAGTCCGCGCCAGGAACTTCCTGTTTTGGCGCCGCGTTCAAGAGCGGATGAATACTGTTTAAATGATCACAGAGAGGCAGGAGTGATTGGACCCCCTCACGCATGCGCGCTGTGCGATCAATGGGCAGCACACAAGAGTCCCAGGGGTGGATCTGGGGTCTGGAGACCCCCCTCCCCGCTGTCCCCTCCCCCAATATTTTTGTTGTCTGCCTGACTTTGCCACGGACACCTTGTCCACCTTGCAAGTGTTTCACCCTGATGGTCAAACCTGGTCCGGTTACAGAGCCCTGATCAAGTCGGAACTTTGTGCCTCGTGTGCGTTTGCGTGCAATTTATAACTTGTCTCGTTGAAGTCTACCTGCCTCCCAAGGGGTCGGTCGCTCTCCTTTGATCAGATCTTGATGCCTGAACACTTGTAGGGGGTCCTGGATGAGCTGGTGTGTGTGTGTGTGTGTGTGTGTGTGTGTGTGTGTGTGCGTGTGTGTGCCCTGAACAAAACGCAATGACTGATTGATTTATTTGATTTGTTCAGCGACCCCAGGGGCGGAACAATCAAATGTCCCATTCAGCCACAAAAGGTGGCCGTTCGCAATTGTCCCGGTGGAACTCGGGTGTGGGGGTGGGGGTGGGGGTGGATTCAGGAGGACCAGCCCCGCCCCCTGTCTCCAAACGATTTGCCCCACAGCTTTACAAATTTTACCCCAATTTGTATCCATTTTTTTTCAAATTTTTGAAGTGCCACAAGGAAACTTGAAAAAAAAAGTTTCCTTGGCGCCTTCTGAGGGTTGGGTCCAAGCTGAGACTCAGCTCACCCCTTCTGTGCCCGATCCTGGATCCAGTGGAGAATAGAGTCAGAATCCTGACCAGATCCAGGATTCAACAGGGGTTTTCACACAGGCAGGGCGACAACAGATTTTTTGACGCTGGCGACAAAATTTTCGCACGGGCATCAAATTTAACATGACGCCCAATGGAGAGCATCAAAGGTCCGTTCCTTGCGTCGCGTCAAAATTTTGACGCCGCGTCAGATCAGTGTGAAAACTTCAATTCCACGGACCCTCTGACCACGCCCTGGATCCTCCCCTTCTCGGCCTGCGTGGAAAAAGGTGCTGACAACTTTTGGCGGGAAATCCGCGCTATTCAGGCTTCGAGTGGCTGTCAAACTCAAACATTGAATTATTGAAATAAATTGAAACGATTTTCCGATGCCCTGGATTGATAGCTGGAATGCACGGCAACAAACAAAACTCCATGTGCACTTTTTTCCCCGCTTTTGTCCACTTTTTTCGTATTGCGCGTCGTTGGGCGCGTTCGAAATGCGTCTAACGAGCACGGCCCAGAAGAACGCATCGTGGGTCGTTCGAACTCCCGAGCTCGAATGACTCGCGGTGCGCTCGGCGCGCAAATCGAACACGCCCTTGACCAGAATAATCAGGTCAGAGACGGCAGACTAATGACAGAGAGCACGTTCGTTTTGACAGCTTCACATAATTTTGAACTCCACTGATATATATACGTCTCTTTATCAAATATTGAAGCTGTTTCTTTCAGTATCGGATCCCAATCTTCTAAAACTCCACCGGATCTAGGGGCCGGCACAGCCTGCCACCGACCCAGACTAAAATATCCCCTGCGACGCCTCCTTACGTTTTGCGTGTTTTGTGTCAAGTTTGGGGTCCGCTGGAGGGCAGCGGCGGTGAGGGTTTGATCCCCTGCAGGTATACGCCTGCTGTTGAAGTGCATCAATCACACAAACACACACACACACACACACACACACACACACAGGGTGCGTCACCGTGGTCAAATGAGCACCAGGGTACACCTGGGTACACCTGGGTACACCAGGGCTAATGTGCACCCTGGCTCACAGTGCACCAACGACAAAGTGCATCACGGGTAAAAGTGCATCCTGACCCCATGTCCATAATGCCAAAGTGCACTCTGGGGCGAATGCAGTGCACCCTGGGCCCGTGCACCTTGGGCCACAGTGCAGCGTGGGCGTTGGGAGTGCATCCTGGGCCTGAGTACAGCAATGCCTTTGTACACCAGTTATGAGCTGTAGTAAATTTTTGATGCACTTCGTGTGTGGGCTGAGGTCCCCGCGCGAGTCTCCATAGTCGCCGCAAACAGAACTGAGCGAACATCCATACCTCACCGTTCTCGCTGGATTGTTTGTTCGATCAGTGAATTGCAACGCTGCATTGAGAGTGGAACGCAGCAGGCCAATCCAATCCGCCTTGGTGTTTTCCTTCTTAAGAACAACGTGAACATATCCAGGGGTGTATCCAGGGTCCAGGGGCGTGACCCCGCCCCCTAGCCCCACCCTTGGCCCCACCCCTAAACCTGCCCTGAGCCCCACCCCTAGTCCCGCCCCTGTACCCGCCCTGTACCCATGGACCCACCCATGGACCCACCCCTGATCCCACCCCCAGACCCACCCCTGGCCCCGCCTGTGAACCCGCCCCCTGGACCCGCCCCTTGACCCCTGGACCGGCCCCTGGATCCGCCCCGCACCTCCCATACAGACCTGATTCCTCCCAGCCTAATGCCGTCACACGTCAGCCCTCCCGGGGCCACGCCCCAAACCTGAGCCGAACAGCCTGGGCTCAGTGTCCCCGAGTCGAGTCTGGAGAGACAGGCCCACAGAGGAAGGGGGGGCGATCCAGGGGGACCTATGGGCCCAGGACCCCTGAGCAAAATGCTGCGAGTTGGGCTTCTCCCATCCAACACTGCAGGTGCAGTTTTTGGGGTCCAGGGTCCCTTCATTCTCATTTCCCCCCAGTGTTTCAAAGGTGCAAGTTTACGTTTCCCGTTGTTTTGTCAAAACTGAGGCAGGTCCTCCCTGACCAAATCTTGCATCCACCCTGGGCGCCACGGACCCATCCCTGGACCCCCAGACCAGACCCTGGATCCGACCCTGGGTCCGCCCCGTGGCCCACAGAGGAACAACCGCCGAGACGACAGAATTTCGGGATCTGTTTACACTCCCACAAAAAGTCAGCTTTGCAAACTCCACTTTGATCCCTTTTTGCCACACACGGTGACGCTGATCTTCCAACACAATGGGCCGCGTCGCGAGATTTCACCTGAATAGGCTGTTTTGATATCATTCTAGACAACATGGAGGGAAGTGTGTGGCATTGTACTCCCTCCAGGTTTTGGTGAAATTCCAAGAGCCGTGAACAATCTACAAGATCCACAAACTGAGGACGTTCCTCTCGAGACTCGAACACGGGAAGTTGTGAGGGTGAACTCCCACTGGTTGCGTCATGCGTAGAGTGAGTCAGCGAGTCAATGGGAGCTGCATCCCTGCACAAGTCAATGGGTGCTGCATCCCTGCACAAGTCAATGGGTGCTGCATCCCTGCACAAGTCAATGGGTGCTGCATCCCTGCACAAG
>JAAUXT010125056.1_pt1 | contig 12036 bp, 11 predicted proteins | sample 7278171 | NCBI WGS metagenome assembly JAAUXT01 (sample SAMN14350112, study PRJNA611818) | marine sediment metagenome | isolation source: surface marine sediment (1.8m) | place: French Polynesia: Moorea | collected 2018-08
GTTCTGTTCTGTTCTGTTCTGTTCTCTCTCTCTCTCTCTCTCTCTCTCTCTCTCTCTCTCTCTCTCTCCAAACACAGATGCTGCATACTCTTCGTTGCTCTGTTCTCTGTTTTTCTCCTCTCTTTTCCTCTGCAAGGGGCATTTACTTTTTGACAAATCTTGGTAGGAAGCAGGATGATTCCACATCAAATTCCCCGAGCCCGAACGAACTGCATGGGGAGAGACGAAACGAAAACTCATTTCTCTCTGCTGGGATGGGTTCTATTCTGACAGTGCCAACTGTCCTGAGATCTGGCAAACAAAAACTGTATTTATCACTAGAACTGGGGGAACTTTGTTTGGCACGTCTCTGAAAGCATGTATTCACCTGTGATTTAAACGAGGTGGGTATTTTCCATTTCTGTGTCGGTTGTGCGTAATTCGTTGATTTTGAGAGTGAATGATCTTTGCGTAGCGTCCCGTGGTTTCATCCCAGGAGAGAGAAACGTTCGGGATGACGCCGTCCTCGGAGGGAGAAACGTTTGTTCTCCCAAGTTCCCAAATTTGCTCGACTGAGGAACCAGGGACATTTTATATTTCCCTGGGTCTGGGCATTTTTGGAGGGTCGTTGGGGGGGGGGCATTTTCCCCTGGATGTTGCTGTCCTCGATCAGGTGCTCGAGCCGCCTAACTGTGAGCATTGCATGAGGATCAAATGACAAAGGCAAACCTTTTGCACAGAACAGGTTTTGAACATTGGGAAGCGATTGTCTGCCGACACGTTGAGGGTTTCCAGCGTGTCAGTGCAGTTCTGCGCGGGTTCCCAGGGCCGGGCGCAGCGCCCCCCGCCGCCCGGGTCACGAGGGCCGCCGCAGCCTTTATTAACTCCCACCCGCACTGTGAAATCTCGATGGAGTGCAAGACCTGACAAGGTCGCATTTGAATTTGTAAACCTCAGCAAAGCAAACAAAAATTGAGAAAAATTTCTACTCTGTTCTTTATTTTCTCTTCGGCTCTTGGACATCAGCGCAAGAATTTTGTGGAAGAAGCGTGAAGGGCTGAAGTTTGTAGTGTGCGCAGGTTTCAATATGTTTCACAGTGCGCGTATTAACACGACAAACACCCCGGATGGAATCAGCGGGCCCTCAGCGCAAGCTTCATTGGACCTATGTAAACACTCACAAAATTGCTATGCACACATCCAGCGAAAATATTAGTCTACGTCCTCTTGGCTTCTTGCCTCAGCCCGAGCCCCTCTTCAGCCCAATTGCAAGTTTGGCTGCGGAGCCCTGCAACGCAGGGAGGAGCGGGTCATAAACCTATTTCTCCGCATCCATCACCCTATAATGGGACACAAACAACAGCCCTGCGCTCCAACCAGAGGAAATCACCTCTTTTCTATGCAGTCAACGTTTTGAATTCACAGAAGATTCTCTTTTTTTGGCAGGAGAGACCACAAAGTTTTATGTCTTCATTAATTTTCTCTCAATTTACGCGGCTGCCTAAAAATTCCCCAATCGTAATTTTTCGTTAGAATCTGGTTTACCTTGATTGCTTGACACGATATTCATGAGAACCTGCTGAGAAAATAACGGTTCGGAGAGGAAGAAAATGGGGACACGGGGTACGTTCTGAGATGTAAAGTTCTTGAGGAAAGCAAGTCGAGACTTTTTGTTTGTATTCAGTTGAAAATTTATTTGTGAAACAAATGAAACTTATCCAAAGTGCAACAATTTCTTTCCAAACGTTTGCGTTTGAAACTTGAATGATATTGGCTTGATAAGAACAACGTCTTTCGTTTCTGGACAAGAAAGTCGAAGAAGTTCTCGGGTGAGCCGCCAGGTGGGAGTGCCGCGCCGTGCAAGTTCTGTGCCTTTCGAGAGAAAAAATTGTGCATTTTCGTTTGAAAGTTTGCCTGGATCAACCCCAAGACCAAAGAATTCACAAAAAGCAGCATCGGAGGAGTTGTGGGAGGTCAGATTAACAACAGTGTTGCAGTTTCTGAAGACTGGGACATCCTGTCTCTCGAGAAACCAACTCCACCACAAAAGAAAGGAAACATGAACGAAACCATAAGATACAGCACGGAGAGGAGCAAAGACTTTGAATTATTACACATGTTATTTGGCTGTGACAGAGGAAGTATTGAACTTAATTTGCCCCCTGGACGGGGCAGTAAATGCGGCGCAGCGCCCGTCCATGTCAAGGCGGTGTGCGCCCTCTCGCCTGGCTGCGGAAACACTGAGAACCCTCCATACCCAACCCTCCGTGCCCCAACCCTCCAAACCCGAACACAGAGCTCAGTCACGTCTGTTTCACACCAGAGGCGCCGTGCGTTGCAACAGGTGCAAGTCCGTCGGTTGTTCCGTCGTCGCGTGCGCCGCAGCACTCTGCACCCCCCCCTCCCCTGATGAAACGTCAGCGACGCCATACTTGACGTCTTCAGTGGGAACACGCGCTTGCGACACAGCAAACTCACATCAGCGCAGGGTTGCAGCGCGTGACGCATCCCGTGTGAAACCCGCCGTCACGCCGCTGCTTTTCTGTATATTTTTCCTTTTCAAACCCAGATACAAGTTGAATGACAAATCTTCAGCAGACCGGGGGCAGAAGAGACATTGAAGGTGGAAATTTACTGAATTGACTTCTTCAACCGAACTTCATCAATCACTCGTGTTCCTTTTCCACCAACGGGACCGATAATTGTGCAAATGAACACTTTCTCTCTCTCCGCACAACGAGCGGGGCTTTTTCTCCGGCGCTGCGCTGGCATTTCGGTTCGAATCTGATGGATGGGCTCTTGATTTGCGCCGAAATATCAAAGACTGCGCCTGTTGTATATCAAAGCGAACGTGACGCTGTGTTGAGGTGACGCGGACCTCGGGACCGCGACGCGCTCAGACCCAGTTCTCACTGCAGTTCTGTGTCTCCGCCCATCTTCAGCGTTTTCGCCAAAAATTGGTTTGAATGCTGTTTACAAGACCAAAATGAGTGATTTATATCATGGCGCCTTTTGCGAACACATTTTCCCCGAATAAAATCAGTTCAAATTGGGCAACGTTTCGAATCAAGCGAATTCGGTTCAGGGGAGTCCAGCTGAGTTTCAGTGTTTCTCGCTGTTCGTGCTGCTCACTGCGTCGAACATCGTCCGCGACGTCAGCCTGACGTCGTGAAGACGTGAATCCTGCGCGGATTCTCACGGAAAGTTCCGTCTGAGCCGCTCCAACACGTCGCGTTCCCGACGCATCACGAGCGCAGATTAGAATCCCCCGAGCGGCCACTATTCAAAGCACCAGATAGACACAAAAACACATCGTAAAGCATCATAATAGAATTGATATACCCAGGTGCAGTGGATATTATTGCTTATCAAATGTGATAAGCAAGTATGCCGATGTGTCGACCCCACCCTGACGCAAACAGCGGGCACTTCGGATGAGCCTCAACCAAACACTCGCGCTGCGAACCTCCGCACCTGCAAACATCGCACACAACGGACTTTTGTTCACGCGGAGGTCGAACTGACGTCCGGAAACCCCGTCGGACACAGCCAACTTTTACTGTGTCACGTATCATCCTTCGGCCAACCGTAGGCGTTGGACGCACTCTCAGACGTCAGCGTCACCGGGCGCCACGTTCCACGTCAAATCTACCATCGGGACGTCACGTTGACGTCGTATCCACGTCAAGTCACACGTACCGCATCTGACAGTGGTAGCCGAAGGGGTGTGCTCCACTCCGTCGCTATCTGTCGGGCACCCTACTTCTGACAAAGCTATCACAGCTATCAGCACAGTTTCAACATCGCGAGACATTGCAGTATTTTTACACACTGCATTGCTCAGGCCTCGGCAGCGCAGCGTTATCCCGCAGACAAAATAAATCCTCACCGGAGGAGCCGAGGCTCAGTTCCGCCGAACTCAACGTGACTCCGTGTTGTACAGGATTCAGACTTGTGGACATTTCTGTTCACATTGGCCTCGTGCACTTTTCCTGTATTCGAATGCGCGCGACCAACACGGCCCAAAGAAGTGTGTGTGTGTATGTGTGTGTGTGTGTGTGTGTGTGTGTGTGTGTGTGTGTGTACCCGTGCATGCCACGGTTCAAGCACGATAGAGCCTCAAGCAGGTCCAAGAGTGAAGTCCGGACGGGATAAACCTTGCAAGGGATTACAACCCTCCCTTCCTCGCTCCCCTCAGTCCTGCCCCTTCCTCCCCCACAACCCACACCCTTCCTCCTCCCACAAGCTGGACCATCCATTGCCCCCATCACCTCCGCACATTTCGCAGCCCTCCCCCACACCATGGCCCCCTCGCCCCTGCCACACCCCCTCCCCTCGCCCATGCCTCACCCCCTCCCTTCACCCCCCGCCACGCCCTCCCCTTGCCCCTGCCACACCCCCTCCCCTCGCCGCCCCCCCCCCGCCCCGCCGCGACTCCCCTCGACGCTCGATCCCGGCCCCGTGTTGATTTAACCCAGCGGATCCTCGGTGCATCTCACGGCTGTTTTCTCTGCCGCTTATCTTCCCGCGATTGCCTGCCAATCCCACGATCCCGTTACCGCACAGTGTTGACAAGGAATCGCTGAGAGCGAGGCCTTTTTCTTCCAGATAAATTGCTATCAAATGGGTGCATTCTCACTCCGGGAGCTGAAATCCAGAACGGAGGTTTTGCCAGTTTGTAGATAGAGTCCGGGGCGCCGAGAACTCGATGCCTTTGAAGTGGGATCGGTTAATACGAAAAATGGATGATCATCTCGTGGTGAAAGATTCTGGATGTGAAAAAACTCAGGTGCTTGGCAGGTCAGACGCTCCAGAAGAAGGACGCGCGCCGGTCTTCCATAACTTGACGTCAACTGATCCACCTCAGAAACAAAACGAGAGCAGCTGTGAACTTGATGTTTTAAAGCCAAGCGAACAAAACCGTCTGGTAGGGTCAGTTGCACAGCGGATGCGTTTCGCGTTGCGCGTTCGGGTGCTGCATCGTCAGTCATTCCCTTGTGCATGTGCAACTCGGTGTGGCTGTGCTTGTGAAGTAAACTTGAAATGTTTTTCTTCTGAGTTGAAACTGAACAAAGTTGCGCTGCAGACGTCGCAGCTGTGCGAGCATATGGACCTTTCCACCTGGATGGAGCGAGGCAGGAGGGAGGCCCCACCCTCACCACCCTGCCTCCATTCCCTCATTCTGACACACATCCCTGTAGGAAGGCCTTCCCGTCCCCCGCGCCCTCCCCGCGCAGCCCCCTTCCAGGACTGCAGACCTGCGAGTCTCTTGTCACGTGTTGGGACAATGGTGGGCGGGAGACGCTTTCAGTTCCACCTTCGCTTCCCAGGCCAAAGTCTGCAGACTCCAATGAAGAGATAAAAGGGACGCATTCATCAATGGTTACAATGAGAAAAGAAAACGAAAGAAACAAACTCAATGGACTTGCTGGGATTTTTTGCTTGAAGATGTGATGTTATTGGGTGAAACAAAACCCGTCAGGCCTGTTTCACGCTGGGTGCGTCACTGATTCACCAGAACCACAAATGCGTTGCGTCTCCGCGGCCACAGCGTCGTCGCTTGCGGTGCGGCGCACATCCAGTGTGAAACCGCCGGATCCGCACTGCAGCATGTGTCCCCCTCCGGGGAGGGTGTGGGCGGGGGCGGGGTGAGCAGGTTTAAACACACATGTATCCGAGTACTACCCGACGATCCAGAAGCTGTCCAACTCAATCCCACAACACTCAGCACCAGCACTCTCAACACTTCCCACCGCTCATCCGACAAAGGAGGAACAGCGTCTCAGAGAAAACTTTGGAAGGTTCAAACACGCGTGTGTTGTGCGTGTTCGTGTGTCTGCCTGCAAAAGTCAAAGATCTGCCGTACCTGTCTTGAACAGAAAAGCTTTTCAATGTCGTTCTTTCTCACTTTGAATTGTTTTTGCATGACATGTACCACAAACCCGACTGAACAGTCCCGACTTTCCAGGACCACAGACCTGGAGTCGCACGTGGCACGGTTTTCCTCCCACGCGGCGCACATGGAGCAGCAGTTCTCAGAGTGCGCGCTGCGCTGCGCTGCTCGGGATGCGCTGAGTTCCCCAGTTTGACAGCGGGTAAACAGGAAGGCGTTGTCGCCTAATCGCGCCCAGACGCCGCGCCCAATTAGCGCCGACCCCGCCGCCCGATGTCAATCCGCTGCGCAAACAACGCGCCGCCGCCGCCACCGCCGCCGCCGCCGCTGCTCCACCGCGCCCGGCGCACACTGGAGGCGTCGCGCGGGGCGTGCCTGAAGACGTCTGTGGGCGATGCTGCGTTCAGCTGACGGAGCGTGCAGAGAAACCATGCCTTGTGACGCTGGAGGCACGATACCCTGCTTTCCCGCACACGTCTTGTGACGCAGCGTCACATGCGAAGACTCAGTGTCCATTGGCAAGGTGATTTGAAACAAGCCCACGGTATGTCCAGTACCACTCTTTGAACGTGGGAGCAATCTGAGCACCCGAGTGGCGCGGTGGGTCAGTTGGGCGGTGTCTTCCTGTATGAATCCATCACGGAGGTGCTGGCCTTGACTGGAGGGAACAGAACCAGTCACTGGTGTCACCGCCCGCTCGATGCTTCCGGACCACAGAAACAGCTCCGTTCTGACCACAACAGCTGATGACCTGACAAGGGTTCCGAGGACCTTGAAGGTTCAGGCCGACGCTTTGGACCTCAACAACAAACACAGAACCTCTTCTTTGCACCACCAGCCGCAGAATTTTCCTCACAGATGGGGTCTGTCCTTCAACCAAACCCAAAAAATCACTTCCCGAGCCACACGCGACTCCATGTCAGACCTGCATGTGGAACTGGTCTCATCGCGGACCAGATCCTTGGCAGGGTCCGCCCCCTGACCCTCTTGGTGTTGAACCAGCTGTTGGGTCCAGCGAACGGATCCAGAGGGTTGGGCTGCCCTCGTGACCCCAAAGCCGTTGCCGCAAAGCCGCGCCGCAGGACGCTCAATTCAGCACGATGATGTGGAGCGGACCAGGTGAACAGGATTCGGCGCTCGTTGCAACGGGTTCGGACGGAGCCCGGCGGGGGACCGTGCCCGGTACCAGCGGGGCCGCTCCCCCGCCAATTAACACACATAGAAACCAGATACGTAAACTCTTGTGCAGCCCGCGGAGTCTGAGCGAATCCCTCCGCGGAGTCCACTGAGGAAACAATGTTTCCTCCTGCAGATCGCAGTGAAGCTGCAGCGGGAGCGGCCGCTCTTCACCACAACTGAGCCACCTGAACTAAAGGGCTGTGTGAAATCAGCTCGAGTTCGTGTTGGCCCAGGTTCAGATGAGAGTGTCACAGGGTCTCTGGGCAACACGGGAACAGTCCAAAGGTCCGCGCAGGTGCTTCTGTTGTGCTTCTGTTGTTCTGTTCTGCAGGTGCTTCTGTTCTGTTTTTCTCTCCACACCAAAATCTCTCTCTCTCATTCTCTCTCCCTCACTCACTCACTCTCTCTAATGTATCTACCGTGTCTTCATCATCCCTGGTACTGCTTGTGCCGTATCTCTTCCCGTGTGTGTATGTGTGTGTGTGTGTGTGTGTGTGTGTGTGTGTGTGTGTGTGTGTGCATGTGTGTGTGTGCGTAAAGTTGCATTTTCGTGGGAGGTTGTTGCTTCGTGTTAAGTCATTCACACCTTTTCATTTTCACTTTTGGAAGATAAGTTTTCCTCATTAAAAGCTGGAGATATGAGATGCAGGAGATGGTGCAGCAGTGGGCAGGGAAGTGACGGGGCATTAACCGGTCATTAGGAGCTGTCAGCGCGTGACGCAACCGCACGTGCTTCTTCTCCTCCGCTTCCACCACCGTTCAACACGAGATTCATACTGTTTGACGCTGGATTCTCGCTTGAGGCGAAGGGCAGGAGGGACACAAGGACGCAGCGCGTTCGTGGAACGAGCCAATGTGCAGCCGCAAAACGAGCTGAAGACAGACCAGCGCGCACAACAGCACCGTGATTCTGTTCTGCTCAATCAAACCGCTGAGGATTTCCTTTGTTCTGTTCACACACCGTGAAGAGTTCGATTCTTGTTCAGCTGCTGCAGGGAGAGATTGATCACCCAAAGACGGCTGATCAAAAATTCCAACCAAAGCAGTTCAGCAAAAATCCCAGGTTTGTTGACACCAACACAAAACTTCCCGCCAAAACTTGTCGTCCCACAGGTAGTGATCACGTCCTTCACCTGTCATAACCGCACCTGACGTCATATCACTGGAATTATCTGAATAATCCACCCATCGCTCGCAGCGATAATCCGCCCCGCGTCTTTCAGAGTTAATTTCAGCTGGAAATTGAATTTCGCTGCTCGGCCCTGCTCGCGATATTGATGGCCGCGCCGGAAGCTGTGATAAGCGGGAGGCGACAGCGGTGAGGTCGGGGACGGATCCGGGTCGAGGTCGGGGGGGGGGCGACCTCTGTAAAAGGAGGATGGACCAGTTGGACCTCCGGTGCTCAATTGTGGTGGGGTTGGGGGCAGTCTCCGTGGGGTGAGATCCGACTTCAGGGTGTGGATTTTGTTTTTGCCAGGGGGCCCGGCCCCACGGTCCCAGGGCCCCCAGCCCCCCCTGCGCCCCTGTATCCGCCCCGTGGAGGCGGTGCGGACCTCGTTACCCTCCCTGATAAACGAGCAACGGACCCGCGTATCACCCGTCCGCAGATTTGGGTTTCAGTCAACAACACGTGGGCAGCAAGCAGCTTTCAAAATTTCAAAAATTTTGAAATTGTAGTTCCGGCACAGGGAGCTCTCTTCTTGTGGACTGCAAAAGTTGCAGCTGATTCGATGTGTTGAGTCACATTCTGTTCGACTCGTCGGCACTTCATTCTGAAGGCTTCACGAGTAGTTCAGGCGTGACTGCGGTGAAAGGTTTCTCAAGCTGCCGAAGTATCTAGTCAATGGGTCTGCGTGTACGTGAGCTTCTTGAGACACAGGCGCGCTGAGGTGAACCACGCGGACGCAGACCTCAGCAGAGTCCAGCAGACCTGTGGAGGGTCCACACTTGAATCCGTTCTGGTTTGCAGGGGGCAAAAACAATCCCAGCGGACTCCTGGTGATGAACCCCCCAGACGATGCCGCGTCTCAGGGGGGCGGCACGCCAGCTAATTGATTGCGTACAAGTGTCGAGGGGAGCGCCCGCGTTAAGCGGCCCAGCCCTCCAGGGGAAAGATAACAGCTGATAACAGTTGATTCGACTGATGAGGCGATCAGCTGATCAGGAGATAATTAGATGCAGGAAGGACGAGCGAGAAGCTGACAGCATTTCGGAGAACACTGAAGGCACATACACACACACACACACACACACACACACGTGGAGGGAACTGACGTACGTTGTATGTACCTGGTTCCTCCCATTTCACAGAGCATTGACACGTACCGAGTGCATTGCGTGACGCACTCAGTGTGAACCAGGCCAAGTGACGACGCAGCAATGACGCGCCCGGTGTGTGCAGGGCCTCACCTGCAGCCTCCTCATGCCCAGTGTTTACACACACCATTAGTTTCACGTGCGTTAATAGGGGGCTGCGCGGCTGCCTCCATTAACTCAGGTGTTTAATTACTCACGGATTCGACGCGGACCGCCCCGCCGCGTCCGCTGATTCCGTCAGACACGAGATAGGACGATAGGACCACGTGAGAGAGAGAGAGAGAGAGAGAGAGAGAGGGAGAGAGAGAGAGATAGAGAGACAGACAGACAGACAGACAGACAGACAGACAGACAGACAGCTGCTGCTGTCTCTCTCTCTCTCACACTCAACATTCTCATTGTGCCTCTCTCTCACGCCTCTCTTTTTTCTTTCTTTCTTTCTTTCTTTCTTTCTTTCTTTCTTTCTTTCTTTCTCTCCTGCCCTTTCGCTCTTCCGGTGCTGCCCGCGCTATTCCATGCCTTCAATTTGCGCCACCTTCACTGCAACCAACAGTGTTTTACGCGCTCGTCCTGACCTCTTGCTTCTACACCTGTCTGCTTGCTTCTACTGGTAAGTCTTATTTCCAGCCCGTCTGTTCTCTCTCTCTCTCTCTCTCTCTCTCTCTATCTCTCTCTCTCTCTCTCTCTCTCTCTCTGTGTATGTGCGTATGTGTCTCCCTCTTCGTGCCACTTTGTGCATGGCAGAGCGTACCACGCGCACGGAAGCCAAGGTGCCTCCAAAATGTTTCAGGTCACCAAAACATGCAAATGAAGGTGAAAACAGATTTTGATTGAATGTTTAATCGAGCACGAAAAGCGGACCGGTAATTGGGTGGTCTTGTTCTCATGTTTTCAGCTCGCGGTTCGAAGTCCTGTTTCTCTTGCTGGTGCTGAGTCGCACCGCCAGAGCGCAGCAGCAATACCATCACCAGACCCAGTGTCCCCCACACCTGGACTTGTGTATCACTTGTCAAAATCGGACTTGTTCTCCGGGGGGGGGGGGAATCTGGAACTGAGGTGATGAATCACACCTGTCCCATTGAACATGAACACGAGGGAGAAAGCACGTGGGGGAATCCAACAGCTTTCGCTCACATTGTGCAACATGTTGACCTACCTGCAAGAAAGGTGCACTCTTTGTGTTGGACAAAATGTTTGGAGTTTGAAATGGCCGGAAAAGAATCGTGCGTGTCACCGTGCAAAAATCCACTATTTGTCGTATGTCTACTCTGGTCTGCCGCATCTGACAGTTGCAAACAATAACACGGAATGAACGCCCATCGATAAAGAGGCGACTTTGTGCACCAGTTGTCGACCACAGTGCTTACACAAACACACACACACACACTCTCTCTCTCTCTCTCTCTCTCTCTCTCTCTCTCTCTCTCTCTCTCAAGAAAACCGACACGAAGACACAGCGTTCTCAGCCTCCCCTGGGTCGCTGCGCCCACAGTCGGCGTCCTGTGCAGCTCTGTAGGCGCTGCATCGCACTCGGTCCGTTGGATGGTGTGGGAAGCGTCGGGTCCGTAAGCGACAAAGCGTTGTGAAAGGACGTTCAGCAGCACAAAGTTTTCCTGTGGATTCGCCCGCCTTAGTAAGACGCTTACCTCCGGAGCTGGAGCACCTATCCCAGGAGCTGCTCATCTTTGGAGCTGCAGCCACCCATCTGAGGAGCTGTCACCTCAGGGGCTGCCATCTTTAACAGCTGACTGGCTGCCTTATCAGAAGCTCCCTGCTTTGGGAGATGTCCAATTCAGGAGGCACCCATCTGGGGAGCCTCTGAACTTGGGATTTGCCCATCTCAGGAGCTGTAGTACCCTCCTTGAGAGCTGCAGTACCCTCCTTGGCAGCTTCAGTACCCACCTTAGACTGCAGTGCCCACCTCAGGCTGCAGTGCCCACCTCAAGACCCTCCTCACAAGCTTCAGTACCCTCTTCAGGGGCTGCAGTACCCTCCTCAGGGGCTGAAGTACCCACCTCAGGGGCTGAGGTACCCTCCTCATGAGCTGCAGTACTCTCCTCAGGGGCTGCAGTACCCACCTCAGGGGCTGCAGTACCCACCTCAGGGGCTGTGATACCCTCTTCAGGAGCTGCAATACCCACCTCACGAGCTTCAGTACCCTCTTCAGGGGCTGCAGTACTCTCCTCAGAGGCTGCAGTACCCTCCTCGGGAGCTGCAGTACGCGTGCTCACCGCGCGTCGTGTGATTGACAGGTGCGCGGACCTGACCCGGGAAGACGATCCGCGCCGGGTAAACACGCTCCTCAGCGCGATCGGATCAGGTGGAGTCCACACCAGCGCCGAGCGCCTTGTTCACACCAGCGCCGAGCGCCCTGTTCACACCAGCACCGAGCGCCCTGTTCACACCAGCGCCGAGCGCCCTGTTCACACCAGCACCGAGCGCCCTGTTCACACCAGCGCCGAGTGCCCTGTTCACACCAGCACCGAGCGCCTTGTTCACACCAGCACCGAGCACCCTGTTCACACCAGCACCGAGTGCCCTGTTCACACCAGCACTGAGTGTTTATGATTCTGGATTGAGTGAGTTTTGAATATCTATCAATCCAAATATCCAAGTTCTGATGGCAGGTATTTCTCAAGTCATGTAGTTGGAGTTGGTCACAAATGGTA
>JAAUXT010137418.1_pt1 | contig 12035 bp, 10 predicted proteins | sample 7278171 | NCBI WGS metagenome assembly JAAUXT01 (sample SAMN14350112, study PRJNA611818) | marine sediment metagenome | isolation source: surface marine sediment (1.8m) | place: French Polynesia: Moorea | collected 2018-08
CACACACACTCACTCACTCACTCTCTCACACACACACTCACTCACTCACTCACTCACTCACTCACTCACTCACTCACTCACTCTCTCTGTCTCTCTCTCTCTCTCACACACACACACACTCACTCACTCACTTACTCACCATCTCTCACCACTCTACTCACCTCAAGAACAGATGGTAGACGAACCAGGGCCACGGCTCCACGTGCGTATCCCTACTCAGCACCCCGTACACTCCGAACATGGCGTACAGCTGCAGTATGGCGCATATGAACCCCAGTAGCGTACTCACGTACGTCACTCTTAGGGCCTTATGCAGGGTCCGGCCCTGCCGTATCCGGTACAGGGATACGGTGCCCTCGGCTGCCCGCAGCGGATAGGGCTCGTGCCCGGGCGACCCCGCCCCCGCCCCCGCCGCCTCCTCCCCCTCCTCCCCGGGGAGAGGCCCCCGCCCCCTCCCGCTGTGCTTCCAAAACCGCTTCTTGTTCTTCGGCGAATTGAGTTCCGTGTCTGCCATATACCCGCTCTCCTGCACAGGATCATCCAGGGATTTGTGGTTGCCTTGGCAACCGGTGGGGTCGTGGTTGTTGTGGTGAGTGAGCCCCTCGTTGCTGTGGTGGTGGACAAAGCCGTTCATTATGACGCAGTCCCTGTTTAAATGGGCTCGCTGGGTGAAGGGATCATCCTTGAGATCCAGGGTCGGGTTGGTGTAAGATGGCCGCAACTCAGATGCGTCACGTGATGCGTTTCCAAGTGACGTTACGTCATCGCCGTCGCGTCTCACACTGGATGCGTCACGCTCCACGTCGTTCCCAACGACGCAACGTCCTTGAAAGACGCGGCCCCCATGACCCCGCCCTGGAGTGTGGGGGTGCCGCCCCTCCCCCTCCCCCTCCCCCACACCTCGCCCCTGCCCCAGGATTCCATCACAGCGCTGATGGTCTCTCCGTAACGCTTCAGCGCGTTCCTTGTTCCCAGCATGGGTCAGATCAATACAGCCGCCGCGGACATTTGATGCGATGTTGAGTGTTGTTGATACAGGGACTGATTGATGGGGATGGGGTGCAGGGTGGTCCTGTGTGATGGCAGGGTCTGTGAAAGGGGTGACGCCCAGGGGCGCTGGGTGGTCCTGGATATGGGCGGGGTCTGCGAAGGAGGTCACACCCAATGGGCGTGGGTGGTCCCGGGTGTGCGTGTGGTTTGTCAAATGGGTGATTCCAAGTGGTGTTGGGTGGTCCTGGATGATGGCTGAGTCCACCAGAGAAGTGAGCCTTGGGGGTGATGGGTGGTCCTGAACGTGGGTGGGGTCCACTAGAGATGTCACCCGTGGGGGTGGTGGGTGGTCGTGCTTCACGTGGGCGTGGTCCATGAGAGGGGTGACGACGTCGGAGGACTGGGGTTCGGCAGAGTAGATGGCGCTGCTGGAGGAGGGTGGGGCCTCCTCACCCAGACCCAGACCCCGGGTCCGGGATAAGACCTCGTTCAGCTGAACCTCAGCCCGGACCACCGTGGAAGGGTCCGTGACGTAGTCACTCTCACTGGAGAGGTAGGGCAGTGAGTCACTCTCCCCTTCCTCCCCCACGCTACTGGTCAAATTCCTGTAGCGTCCTTTCCTGGCTGACCTCACTTTGTCCTGGGTCAGTTTTGTCCGTTTTGTATTGTTGATGTAGGCGTTGGCTAACGTGGTGTCGTCAAATATCAACGGCGCTTCATTGTAGAAGGATAGGGAGTTTGAGCTGTCGTCTGCGGAGGTTTCGCTCATGCCCGTGAGCGCCCCTCCCTCGTCCTCCAGAATGCGGAGTTTTGGCCGTGTGATCCTATGTAGAGCCAGCTCGTGTTTCCGCCCGTCCTTCCCTGTCTCCTGCTTGACCCTCTGGTAGGTAGCGAGCTGTTTCAGTACCCTCTGGGTTTCAGTGGTAAATTGGGTCATCTTGAAGCCTCCATAGACGAACCCAAAGCAGAGAATCAGGCCCCATGTGATAAAGAATGACTGACACAGCATCAACAGCCACTTCAAGTTGTTCCTATAGGCAACAGTCACGTCTATGACAATGACGATTGTGAAATGCGTAGTGATGATAGCAGCCAACACCCTGTAGTTCTGCAGCTTACTTGACCCCATGTTGACCTTGGTGATCCTCATGAAGACCAATTGGATCAGACTGTATGATGACGTCAGACAGGGGAAGGCAATCCCATAGAGGACCCTGGATAGGGGCGTGGGGAGTTTCCCCGTTGACTCATACGCGTCTATGAAGAGGAACAGGGCGCGACTGAGCCCCAGGATCAACAGGGTCCAGTTGATGACCAGGATGTACTGCTGTATCCTGAGTCTACGGCGAAACTCTAGCATGGAGAGACCTGCGTATAGGGCCAGGAGGAGGTACACTGACCCCAGCCCGTAGATGTGCACGTACCACCCCCAGGACCACGCCCTGCGCGCGCTCTCCCAGTCGGGGATGGGTTCCGGGACCCCCTCGGGTCCGTCCGGAAACACCTGGCGCCAACTGGTGGTGGTGGTGTTGGAGTCGGACATTATGCCCAGTAGCCACTGGTGGTCAGGCATGCTGGTGCTGCTGGTGTTGCCATGGTGACGGGGGTGTGGTTGTCATGGAGATGCTGACGTCTCCATGGTTTCACAGGAACAGCATTCTGCAAAACAAAACAACAAACATTTGTTCAGATACAAGCGGAGAAAATGTACTGATCAGGCACGTACAACGTTGAATGTTGAAGCTGCAAGGAAAAAAATTATTCTGTCTGAAAAAAAGATGCTGAAATGACACGATCTCACACGAGGCAGTGGGGCTGCAACCAGAAACACGTGCGCTCGCTTTTCGTGAAAGGCGCGAGCTTTCCGGCTGTCTCCGAGTTTTATGACAGCCAAGCTGCTTTTTTGCGCAATTTGAACAGATCACGTTCGAATCCCTTTGTGTCCCGTCTCGCTCTAGATACGTCCCCGTTCCGCATGATTGCACACGTCGATGCTTGGCTTGTTGAATCCCACTGGAGCGCAACCATGCGGATCATGCTCCCATCAAACAGTATCGAACAGAACGCCATTGTGTGTGGTCGCTCACAACAGTCTGAGCCTGTCGTATCGGATAGAGCTGATAAAACGCAACAGCGTTTGGGTGAAGATCCATTTGCGTCGAATCAAAACTCATTTTTGGGTGTTTTTGTGTGGATCACAACTGATCACGTGATGCCACCAACCAACGCACGAATGTTGTTTGTTGTTGTTGTTGTTGTTGTTTGTTGTTGTTGTTGTTGTTGTTGTTGTTGTTGTTGTTGTTGTTGTCGCTGTTGTTGTTGTTGTTGTTGTTCGGACCAGGTCAAGAAGAAATGTTCATTCCCACTTTCCGGGCAGTTAGCTTTGCCCCCTCCCCCCAAAAACAAATTCTCTTTTTCTTGCACGATGAAGTTTGGCAGAGAACCCCCCCCCCTCCCCCATTGTCTTGGTTTGTCTGAGATTCGCTGATTGTGGTAAGAACCGTTTTGTCTGTCCCGTTGAGACCCTTGTCAAATTTCACTTCCCCGTCCAATCACACTGAATCTGAACTGACATCCACCCATGTTGAGTCTCCAAATTTTGCTGACATCCGCCTTGGAACTTCAAATTTAGTGAGAACAATTTCACATGAATTGTGACACAAACGAGACACGCCCCCTGGAGTGAAACTGACAGATCGCGTGCGGTATTCCAGACTCACTTGACATAAAGTGGAGAAGAGCAGTCACTCCTGTATTCAACACTCTACGAGGCGGGCTCAGATAGTTGTGATAAGATGGGCGATTCTCGGACCTGGAGCGAGGAACCGGAAACTTCTTTTTGCCATCATTTACACCGGAAAGAGTTCTCCATTTTGTGTGAAAGACAACTTTGAAGAAGAATTATTTCCTGAGCAATTTGTGTCGGTAACTTTGCTTGTCGGAGATTTTGTCAATTCGGGACATGCGCATCATGCGTGCGCTGTTGCAGAACAGTTTCCTGCTGCTTTGGGTTGTGTTTGTGAGCAAATCCAGCACTTTTCTCACCTGCCACCTGGTCAACAACGTGGCCATGCCTCTGCCAAAGGAGCACCAGCGAGTTCAAGTGAAATTCATGCAGGTGATTGGACTCAAACCAGCTGCAATCAGAGCGCATCTGATCCGGGCTCATGGTGCGCAAGCGCTCTCTTTGCCAACAATTTACCGGTGGTTTCGCAAATTTGAAGCTGGGAGGACAGAAGTGACAGATGCGCAATGATCCGGACAACCCAGGAAACTGACCCCCGGAGCCTTGGCAAGGATTCAACTCATTGTGGAAGCTGACAAAACTGTGTCTCTGCATCAAATCTCAGCGCAAGCTGGACTGTCTGTGGGTACCGTGCATCATGCTTTGAAGGACATGTTGCAGCTGTCGAAGCGGCCTGCTCGCTGGGTGGCACATCACTTGAATGCTGAACAGAAAGCCAAGAGGAAAAGGATTTCTGAGGAACTCAATGACAGACTCATTGACAACATTTCCATTCTGGAGCACATCATGACTTGCGATGAAAGTTGGTTTTTCACATATGACCCAGCTTCCAAACAGGCAACCAGTTCCTGGCTGTCCCCAAATGAGCAGTGACCACCCAAACCTCGCCTGGATCGGTACAGCCAGAAGATCATGATGATCGCTTTCTTTGATGCAAATGGAATGATCTACAGGGAATTCATCCCTCAAAGAGCAGAAGTGTCTGGGGAGCGCTACCTGGAAATCCTGCGCAGATTTTGTGTCTCAATGTCAAGGAAAAGGCCGCAGAGATGGGAGCAGCAAGATTTCACCCTGCAACATGACGGAGCTCCTGCTCACAGATGTGATGAAGTGGTCCAGTTTTTGGCCAGGAACAACACAGAGGTCCTTCCGCATCCAGGGTATTCGCCAGACTTGGCTCCATGTGATTTTTGGCTATTTGCATGGATCAAGAAACACACCAAAGGCCAGAGATTCGCCTCAGTGGATGAGTTGTGCAAGACAATTGACTCTGTCATCAAGTCAATTCCGGAGTGTGACTACCACCGTGCGATTTACAACCTCCCTGGAAGCTGGATCAAATGTTCAGAAGCTGATGGAGGTTATTTTGAATAAGTCTTGACTCTTGACTACAAGTTCGGACTGTTTTTGTCTCGTTAGAAACTGTACCGGATCCAGACTGGATGACTGAGTAAGCCTCCGATGGATGTGATTCCGATGTTACTTTTGGTCATGTTAAGTTTGCTCTACAAATGTTTTCTTCTGTGTACAAATGAAACACATATTAAAGATTGCACACAAAAAATTTGGTTGAAATCCGTGCAACAACTGCGCTGAAAACCGGATTTTATCACAACTATCTGAGCCCGCCTCGTAGAAACAGCTTCAGCAACTCAAATTCCAATGTTGATATGAATATATCGCTTTTGAATTGATATTGATCAGCAAATCCAACAATGTATTGATTTTTCAGATTCTCGCCTCGTTGATCAAAGTGAGAGAAATTTTCCAGCGCGTTTAGTCAAAGCTCGCCCACCTCTCAGAAATTTATTTCAAAAACCTTGAGATTTTTTTTTACCAAAATCAATTTTCATCAGTCTGGTATTTCAATTTCCACCCAATTTTTTCCTCCACGATTTCATCAATTTTTTTGCAGGATCTCATCTTGGGGTTTGAATGGCAGCCAAAAAAACTGCAATCTCGACGGCTGAGGCTGCGAGAAAATTCTGATTCGCTGTTCACACTGGGTGCGTCACGCGTCACGCGTTGCGTCTCCGCATTTGGGAGGTTCCGCAAAGGAAAACGTGCGCGTACGCGTGAACGTAGACGTGGGGAAGTCCCAACTGTGACGTCACAGCTGGATTCTCATGAAAAGCAGAAACATGAATCAGCCATTGACAAGTTGTTTTCAACACACAAACTGTCTGAAATATTTAAGATTTCACAAGAAGGTGGTCTCTGGTTGGTGCATTTGTCCATAGAACATCATGATATAAAAATGCAGGTTTTCACATCTTGACGTGGCGAGGAACCTCACATTTCCACGTCCACGCCTACGCCTACGTTCCGCTTTCCGGAACCTCCCTATTGTCAATGAGCATTGCGTCTGAAGCGATGACGCAATAGTCTTTGGATTGAACAGCAACGGATGCTCGACGCATCCAGTGGAGAACATAGAAGTAAGTTTTTTTCAGTGCGTTGCGTGACTCACCCCGGTAGAAGTCTGTTTTGGGTGAGTCTTCCTCCAGTACTGACTGACGATGGAACAACGCCCCCAAAGCGTATCCAGTGTGAAACATGCCTCAAACGCCACAAACTCTGAGCTCCACAATGGAGGCATCACGGACCCTGCTCCCCCTGGGAAAGGGTGCTGAACCCCTGCAATCGGGCCAAAAAGCCAAGGCACCACACCGCGTCCATCAAGGGTTTTCACACAGGCTGGGCGGCGTCAGATTTTTTGACGCGCGCGTCAAAATTTTGATGCCCAGGCATCAAATTTTACATGATGCCCAATGGAGAGCGTCAAAAAATGGTCCAGTCCGGTCCTGGCGTCGCGTCAAACTTTTGATGCTGCGTCATCTGTGTGAAAACCCTATTTGACTTGCGCAACAATGCAACACGTGACGCGTTCATTGTGAATCCATTTTCTCCAACCTGTACTGGAGGGATAAAGACGAAGCAGTTGCAAAATTTTGCTCACTGCGGGGACGCAGCACAAAACGCCTCCAGTCTGAAGCAACCCTCAGCCCTCCACCCCCGAGGGTGCGGACACACTGAAGCGTTGCGTCGTGCTGTTGCATCGTGCTGTTGCGTTGCCCTTTTGGGTCAGCATTGGGCTGCTTTTGCATCACCCCAACCGCTCCAGTTGGGGCAACAGAACAGCACCCTCCATAAAACTCAATGGGGCGACGCAACAGCACAACGCAACAGCACGACGCTGGTTGCTGCGTCGCTGGGACGGTGTTCCCAGCCTCAAAGCAGCGTTGCAGAACGCTGGGAACCGAACTCATTTCCCCCACACAAAAAGGTCATCACTGACCCGAGTACAAAGCGTCTCCGGGCTGGGATGATGGGCGCGATGGAGTATGGGCAGGACGCTCGCTGTGGGTGGGGCAGTTCACACGGGACGGATCATACGCTGCGGCGTTGCGTCACTGAATGGGCCCTGGACGGGGACTGGGCCACAGGCGTTCTGAGCCCCAGGCCATTTTTTCAGGTCACGTGATTGGGTTACCGGTGTATGTTGGGAAAGTCGGTGCATATGTGACGTCATTTCAGCAAAACAAGTGTACAGGCGTGCAGAAAATTTCACAGGCCACGTGTGAACGCCAAGCATGACGCCGCCATGACGACGCCGCCATTACATTTGCACTGAATTCTTCCCGACACCCTGCTGCTGTCTTCAGTATAAAAGCACCTTGTCCACACTTCGCACATCCTGTGTCGCGGCCTGCCTTTCCTCCCAGCCCCGCTCGGTCGGCGTGTGAACGGGGCGCGGCGGTCGCGTCCTCGCGGAGGACGACGGCCCACCAGCCGCGGCGCCGCCGCCTCCTCTCCCCGGGAACAAGGGGCCGCCCGCCCTACAAATTGCGCACTTAGCGGGCGTGAATAGGCGCCTCAAGAACCGCCTCACACCGCGTGCGTTGTGCGCAGGGTCCTGTGCAGAAGGTCGTGGATGTTGTGTGCATTTGGTCCACAACGTTGTTGGTAACACAGGGATATAGCAACACGTATTTTGTTGTGCGTCGCTGATCAATACACTGAACTGGGGGCAGGTGTCGTTGGCTGTAGATAGATCTATGTTACGTCTAAGGACTGGTGGAATACTGCGGCATGCAACCAGCAGTTGAAATGCAGTGTCCTTTGGCTTGGTAAAGACGCCACCCTGCTATGTCCTGTGTCGTACTTGAAATACACGCAACAGAGCGTCTGACTTTACTGCACGCGTCCGGTGTGTCACGTGACGCATTCCGTGACGCATCTGATAACACGCGACGCAGCGCCCAACGACACAACCCATGACGCATCTGATGCGTCCACCTCGTGTGACGCGGCACCCCGTGACGCACCCAGTGCGACACCGCACACTCGAGTGTGTTCAATGGTCGCTTTCACGCGGGGTCGATTCCACTTTTCCTGCGGTTCCCCTCGGGCCCCGGGCCCCTCTCCCCCTCCCCGCCCGGCCCCTCTCCCAGAGTCGCGGGCAGCAGCTCAATGGACGACGCTGCGTCCATATCCTGCACTGTGGAACCTGGGGCTGTGGGCCTGCTGTAAAAAATCTAGTTCAATGCGTTGTGCATGGCAGGTCAATGGGACATGCGTTGAAAATTGAATATCGGAAAAAAAATGCAACAGCTGTAACTTCAGGTCAATTTTTTGCCATTCAAAACCATTGCAGGTGGAAACACACGTGCACATGCAGTGGACTCTGGCTGTGCCAAACCTGCCTATTCAAAATGATACGACTCATTGAAGGACTTCATTGGGGCGGGGTCAGAAAGCATATCAGATTGAACGTGCTGAAACAGGTGTGGTCTGACGTGAAGCCTGTGTGAACTCGGAACCATGCAGGCGTCTTGCCATCTCTGCGCTGTAATCAATACTGTATCTACGGCTCTGCCACCCAGAGAAATCACCGTGTTACATGCCGACAGATATGGCAGCTCTAATGACGGGTTCACAGCTGACGCATGCGTGGTGTCCTCGGTACAATCATGACACTGTGAGACACGTTGAAGGCAACGTGTTTACATGTTGCAGCGTCTTTTTGTGGAAGACGGATCAAGGATGGAAAAGGCTTGATTTGCAATCAATTGATTGCACTGCCAGTTGAAACTCTGTGTGTGTGTGTGTGTGTGTGTGGCAAGGGGCAAGGGTCCCAATGGATCTGTTGGAGAGTGGCACCCCAATTGCAAGGTTTGTGCCCCTTGGTATGTAGGGTCCATTTCCACGATTTGTTGCAGAGCACGAGGACAGTGAGATTGTCACGAACGGTGCCCAGCAGATCTCACCCCTTGAGCTCCAACCCTGCCATTGCCCCCTGGATCCACCACACACACCGTGGCAGCGAGTGGCAGATCTGAGACCCCCCCCCCGAGCCTCGGGTTCCTCTGACATGCTGTTGAGATGGAGTGTTCCCCCAGTGATTAGCGTGTGAGAACAGCGTGGGGTGTGGGAACAGGGGAGGTGACACCGCACCGTGAGGTCTGCCATCTCTTGTGAACGGGGAATTTCAGAATCTTCAGCACTGGGGTGGAGTGGTTTGAACTGAGGCATTTTGAAAATTTCGCCTGCCCTGACATGTTGGTCAGACATGTCAAAAATCTTTGGGATTGATGATTTGCTACAGGACGTTGAATGGCGCCTTTGTCACTGCAAATTGCAGCATCTCTGATACTTGACACAAAACAAGTCAGAATTGACGTGTCTTTTCTGTCAGTGTTTTGAGAATCTGCTGGTTGAAAACATCAGCAATTCCAATTGATTTACCCACAGGACTGGGGATGATAGTGAAGTGGGGAAAAGGTTCGAGGGGCATCACGCTTCTCGCGACTGCTGTGGTTGCCAGAAGTGTGGTGCACCCAATGTGCCAATCCTTTTGAACAGCGAATTTCATTGGAAACAGGACCCAGTAGGACCTAACAGGACCCAGTGGGACCTTCCTTCGTGTGCTGGCCCCCCATTTCTTGTGCTGCAGGGGGAAAACGTTTCAGTTCTTCACTGCTTGAAATCTCAAGGTTGAGTTTCATCAGATCGATGATCTACTGAAGAAGGCACTGCTGTTTTTGTTTGACAGACATTGTCTGTTCTTACTGGGCGGGTCTGACAGTGTCTGTTCTGAGATGGTCTGTTCTCAAGGGTCTGTTCTGACATGTTCTGACGGGGTCTGGTCTGACAGGTCTGTTCTGACAGGGTCTGTTCTGACGTGGTCTGATCTCACAGGGTCTGTTCTGACAGGGTATGTTCTGACAGGGTCTGTTCTGACAGGTCTGTTCTGACAGGGTCTGGTCTGACAGGTCTGTTCTGACAGGGTCTGGTCTGACGGCTGTTGTACCCGCCGCTGCCCGTGTAAAGCGGTGCGCTCATCTGATTGTGTGTCCGCGCGACGGCGCTCAATACGGGGCGCGGAGTGGGGCGAGGGGAGAGGGGGAGGAGAGGGGGAGATGGGGAGAGAGGATGAAAAGGGAGGAGACGGGAGGGGACGGGAGGGATAAATGGGGGAGATGAGGGGAGATGGGGGGTTATGGGAGGGGCCAATGGGGAGGCGAGTGGAGACAGCCTGTAGGAGGGGCATCACTGTGGACACACACGGGTTGTATTGCTCTCACTTGACGTTCTGCAAAGCAGTACTCCAGCAACTTGTTTGAAGGTGAAGAGGCAGAAAGTAGACGTACCCAGTGTGGACAAGCCCAGACAAGTGGCATGTCATGGACTGCGTCGTCTAGAACTGCGCAAACTCTATAGGCTCTATATTTCACTTGACATGACCCATGGCAACATCGCACCACCGCCCCTCACACTCACACACACGCATACACACACGCACACACACGCACACAAACCCAACACACACACGAACCCAACACTCACATATAAACACACACATACATAAACCCAACACGCACACACACCAACCCAACACACACACGTACACACACACACACACACACAAATCCAACACACATACACACAAACCCAACACACACCCTTCCCCACACACACTCTACCCCAACACACACCGCACCCAGTGCGCCCCATCCCTACACCTCAGCTCCCCACAGCAGAGATTGGTTCGGACGGCGCTGTGGCCCCCGGATCGCGTCCCACATTAGGAAGTCCCTCCGCGCCGGGGGCGGGATTCTCTCTAAGTCCGCAGGGTCACCAGGGACACGCGCAGAATTACTCCGCATTCAGTGGATAGGGCTGCACTGTGAGCAAGAAAGTTCTGTCTGCAGATGTACTGAGGGAAGGAGCCAATGAGACCCCCTCACACTCACACTCACACACACGCACACACGGACACACACGCGTACGCGCACACACTCACACACACACACACACACACACACACACACACACACTGTGAGCAGAAAGTTTTATCTGCAGATGTACTGAGGGACGGAGCCAATGAGACCATGGCAACACCGCATGGCACCCCTCACACTCACACACACGCACACTCACACACACGCACACTCACACACGCACACCCATACGCGCGCGCACACACACACACACACACTGTGAGCTGAAAGTTCTATCTGCAGCTGCATGGATGTACCCAGGGACGGAGCCATTGACATCCATACCCAAATGACACGCCAATGGGTCTACCACCCCATACCCAATGGACACGTGTCAGTCAGGCGTGCATGTCAACCAGGCATGTTAGACTGGGCCACTGTCTTTGTGCGTTTCTGTGCATTGCTCAGACGTTGAAATGACTGCGCCAGGGAGCGAGCCCACATCACACATGTGGATCCACAACACCCCTCAAAATCCATTCTGACCACGGCCTTATGGATCTGTCCTTCCCATCCCTCTTCTGTAGCCTCAAGCATCGCGGACCCGCTTCTCCCCAATTCACCTGCCTCTACCCTGAGATGTGGATCAAAGTTGTGTTCAACTGTGCTGCGTCAAGGCTCAACAACCCGATCCTGTGAGTCTGTCACTCTGATGTTCACCTTGCCGCCCACACTGTTCCAGTCTCGAGGATCTAGCAATGGCCTGACCCATCTCCACCTCGCCCCGCTGGATGCTCACTCCCTCTTCGTCAGGAACTGTGAATCGACATCCCACCTCGCAGCCTCAAGCAAACCCCCCCGTGATAAGCACCGCATCTCCCTGCCCTGCCCTGCCCTGCCCTGCCCTGCCCTACCCTGCCCTGCCCTGCCCTGCCCTGCCCTGCCCTGCCCTGCCCTGCCCTACCCTGCCCTGCCCTGCCCTGCCCTGCCCTGCCCTGCCCTGCCCTGCCCTGCCCTGCCCTGCCCTCCCCTGCCCTGCCCTGCCCTGCCCTGCCCGCCCTCCCTCCCCTCCCCTC
>JAAUXT010037200.1_pt1 | contig 12034 bp, 9 predicted proteins | sample 7278171 | NCBI WGS metagenome assembly JAAUXT01 (sample SAMN14350112, study PRJNA611818) | marine sediment metagenome | isolation source: surface marine sediment (1.8m) | place: French Polynesia: Moorea | collected 2018-08
GTCTGCACTGAGAAGGTGAATGAAATCAATTGTCTCGAATCAACCACCCGTGACCTTCCAGGCCGATCGTGAACATGACAATTCTCACTTTGGTTGGATATTGCCTCGTACTTGTCTGCAAACCAGGATGAACAAATTTGGGGATCTTGTCAAGCTTTGCAGTCATTCTTTCTGCAGTGCCCGATCGGCCGGCACATCGAGAAATTCCAAAATTTTGCTTGACATTTTGTTTCTGTGCCCAGCGAAATACAACCGCTTTTTTCTGAGACACAGCAAACACAAGCAGCATTTCTAACTGCTTTCGAAAACACCTCGAAAAAACACCGTCGAAGCGAACAACGCTGCAGGTGCAACAGATAAGTATTCTGGAAATAGCTACAAACGTACAATTTTGGTCTGTTGTTCTGGCAAAAGGACCCAGGAGGGAGAAAAACACAACTAATGACGTACGAGGCACGCGTAGATATCCAACCGCGATGAGACTGGTCTGTGACCGTCCGGTCACTGTCGCGGAACATGCAGAGTTGCATCGCGGTTGGATATTACCTTGTATGTCCCACAAAAACATCAAGTGTGTGTGTGGATCGCAAGCAAGGACATTGACCGCAGAAAGTATATAGAAAGCCCTGGATGTCCATATTTGGACTGACCCACACCACGTTCACGTGTCATCTCTTGCACGAAACTCCACACCGCGCACAATCGCACCGTGAATGGCCAGCTTCAAATATCTAACTCATTCATTTCTTGATTCAGCTCCAGAACCTTTGTCAGAGTTCTGAAGTCCTCAAGACGGTGGATGTTCACGGTCCGACAACATCATTCGTTGCCGGTCGGACAAATTCATTCGTTGCGAGACTCTTGGGCTTGAAGCACAACCACTGAGGAAAGACCAGCCACGCACGCCTTGCTCCCTTCTTCAGTTTTCTCGTGAGCCAATATCACCCAAACTCTTGATGCTGCCGACCAAAGACGGGTTGTGTCGGTGAACGAGGCAAGCGATGTTGCCACCTTCAGCCCGACTGCAAAAAGCCTGAGACAATCTGGGATGGAAGAACGTGTCGGACTTGATCCTGACTGATGAATAACAACAACGCTTCTCGAATATCCAGCCCCGCACAAATTCCGCGGGAGTCAAGATGTCTTGAACTCACTCAATTTGCGAGGCGCTGTGGAAAACTGCATCGGACAATACCAGGAAACGGCGCATGACTCTTGCCCTGCGCAGTTCGCTTCGCTCCCGGACGAATCAATTAGTTGTGCGAATGTCAGGAAGCCATGAGAGAGATCGGAGTTCAACGCCGACGAACTCTAACAATAGCAGCTCAGAGATAAAGCAGGTCTGTCGTAAATCGCCCGCTTAAAACCTGACACCACTTCATCCTCCGAGCAGTCCTTGTGAGAGAACCGGAAATCACAGACACGCCGGGATGAACAACCCCTCACGTCTGGCGTGAATGTCCGCAGCTGCAAGTACACTTCAACGACCCATTGAAGAGTTTTCGGGCGGTGCGGATACGCACACAAGCGAAAACGTGAGCAGTGTAAACCAGAACTGCTGGGAACACCGGAAATGCTCTGGCGGCATCCGGTCGGAGGTGGCGGCGTCGCTGCGCCGCCGGCTTCTCCGCAGGTGACGCCGCTGAACGAGGCAGGAGCCCGGGGAGACAATAATTGCACATAAAGCCGTCGGGCCGTCTGTTTTTTACTGCGGCGCGTTTAATCCGTCTTTCCTGGAACGCAGCTTCCTCTCTCCCGTCTTTTCTTCTGTCTGTATCCTCGGCGCTGTGAGGAATTCGCAATGGCAGGAGCTCGTTTCTGATGCTATGTTTGCTTCTCTTCGGATCGCGTAGTTCAAAGACCACGAAGCCTGCGTGGTGAGATAACCCTGCGTGAAAGGCGACCCACGCCCAATGATTGACGAATAAATCTCGGAGCAGAACTTTGGGTCGAACACAATGTTCCGAACCCGTCACTCAGGTTCCACGTGAACTTTGGCTCGAACCTCTGGTCAAAGAAACAAGATTGTCTGACTCCCCCAACGAAACAGACATCAAGTTGCAGTTTCCACGCAACACCTGACTCTCCTGCACAAGCACAATGTGATTGTTTGCACCACTCACAAGTTCAGTCTGTGGAGCTTCAGGTCTCTGGGTTTTTGGAAATCTGCACACAACACCTGGAAAAATTTGAAAGAACCTTTTTGAAAGGCGCAACTTTCCTGGTCGTTGTTTTTTCTTCGTGTTGCTCCAAGTCAACAAAATTTTGGTTGCAGGACCAGATCTGTGGCTCTTGCTGCACGAAGGAGACACATGCGTGTGTTCGTGGTATGGACTTGGTCCTCGGAATTGAGGAATCATCAGCAGTTGTTTCAAGGGGTCCGAGAAAGGACAAAAGGCGGCAACCACTGCTGAAGGTAGTTTGTCCTGACGGCATCCCTTGGTGAAACAGACCGTAATGTCCGAAAGACGCAAAATGTGTGAGTCTTCATCAGACAAAGCGAAATGCATCGTCTCGACAAGGTGACTTCACGTGAAGACAGACACACACGCACCCAAAGAGAAAAATGAGCCTTGAAACAATTCTTCTGACTTTCAGGAGCAAGGTGGTGTTTTGGGGGACGTGGTCCTGCAACATCGAGCCTGAATTCAATACAAGTAATTCTCCCAACAATCCAATTATCACTCCGCAAGTAAGGAAGGTTTTGTCCGGTACGACACCAAAGTCGTCACATCCAAAGCATAAAGGAGCTTCCAAACTGGTATGGACAAAGACCTGCGTACGAGCGTCGACATGTGGTGCAGGGGTGTGGACAGTACTTCGGCCTCAGGTGGAACTTGAATTGAATGATGGTGTTTGGAAGCACTCGGTGAGTGGATGGGTGGGTGGCACAGAGTTTCGAGATTCGAACGCAGGAAACTGAAGGGATGAAATTTTGTGGTGGCTGGTCAAGCTCTTGTTTGATGGGTGTAGATCTATGCAGTTCTGGATGATGATGTGGGCGAGAGTGCCGGGCCGGGTCCATGGGTGGCAACGTGTGACATGGGCGGTAGCGTCGCCCCCTTAACAGATTAGACACACAACACTCAGTTTATCGAGGCGACTCTTCTCTGGCATGCCACCCGCTTTCATTGTTTCCATAACACATCAATTTTACGACGTATTTTGCAGTGCGCTATGTTTCAGAGCTTTGCGTTTCCAAGAAGTAATCCTCCAACATTGTGTTGTATGGGTGGTATTCAGACAGGCAGGGGCAGAGCCTCTGTTTTTGTGACTTGATTGCCTGTGGACCACCGTAAATTGAGCAAAAAGCCTTCCGACAGCTCCTACAACAGTGGTGAGCAGGGTCTCGAAAGAACAGAGAACATTTGCCGCGGTGCGTTCAATCTCTCTTGCTCAAGCAGTGAAGGTGTGGATTTGGGAGAACCAAGTTTCTGAGCCACGCCACGAGACAGCCTGCAAGTCACCAGTGAAGTGGTAAGGGACCACGCAGAGACGGTCAAGGGAGGGTCAAACCTTGCTTCGCACGGCAAAACAACGAAACATTGGCTGTGGTATGATCAATTCAAGCCACAGGAAAATACACCAGTATACTCGTACACTGCACAAGAAACGTCAGAATCGAAGATAGGAGGGGATCAGTTATACACAGCAGGATATACAGCTGTTGAGGGACAGCGAAAAGGAGGACCAATCTCTCGCATAAAGCGACATAAAAATTCGCCCATTATATTCAATACGCATTTCCAAGAAACGCGTTCCATAAACAGATTGCAATGTATCTGTACGCAGACCAGACACATAACGGCCAGCCTGGAGAGAGCGTGCACAGTGCCTACGAATGGCACGATCAGAGTCCAGTGGACACAAATCTGGAAAATTACCGTGTGCAATTTCTCCCACAAAATATTAAATATGAGAACGAAATTGAATTGCGAACAAGATCTCGACACAAGTTTGCTCGTTCTTTTGACAAAATTTTCCAGAGCGCGAACACAGCAGCAGTCATGCATCGAGGATTTGGGTTCAAACTGACTGCGCAATCAGGGGGAGGGTGTCAAACTGGAGTACGAAAAGCGTGGTCAGTGTACATGTACTCGTACGACAAGATCTTTCTGGAAGTGCTGACAGCAAGAACGCTACCCGAAATCAACGTTCCAACAGAGAGGGGACACAGATCTCGGGACTCGGCAGACTGAAGCCCGACCCTCAGACGGATGGGTCCGCGGGGCCACATTGACCCGTCCAGCGTCCAGAGTACATCATGTCCAGCAGCACTTTTATCGCTATTGTTCCCGAACCGCTCTATTACACATGTGTGACCCGAGGAAACCAGGCCAATAGGGCAATAAAACAGATTCTTCAATTGCTTCGGCCGCGGCTGAAACGCGCTCCACTGATTTATCTCAACGCGTCCGTCTTATTTTCTGGGTCACTTGTTGCAGGTGCTAGTGGACGGCTTCCTTGGGCCCCTTCCAGGAAAAAGAACTCGGGAGATGGTTTGGGCAGTGTGAACAACGCTGACCCTTCAGTTCATACAGCTTCGTTCTCGCTGAAAACGTGGCAGCAAGTTGTGAATGTAGCTGCAGAAAGCAGAGACGTCAACGCCATCAGTTTGAGAGTGCGCGCGCACGTTGACGCCCGCGGGACCCATTTCCGGCAGGGGTCGAAAATCGGGACACGAACCTCATTTGAATTCGCGAGTCGTGGACTCCAGCAACAGCACCCGAGAGATCTCAAAAATGGGAGTCTCAGATAACGAGGCCGACGCAGATGGTGGTTTCCTTCCGCCTGAACATTTCGCGTCTGATGTTTCTCGTCCCCCTGATTTTGGTACAAGACTCAGTGTTGTGTACGAGGTACAACGTGGCAGATTTGGTGAACAAAATTTTGTTGTCGAGGCCTATTTCACGTGGAATGCGTCACATGTTGGGACAGATGGCAATATTGAAGAAGCTATCACGAACAACAAATTTGTTGCTGTAGCTTCATGTCAGGGACAAAAGGCCTGAAACACGCACGTAGATAGAGCGTGAAAGGGCGTTGGAAGCTGACGCCGCGTTGGCGCCGTGATGATATGCTGGGCGTGTGCGAGCCAAGTTACGTAATCAGTTGGCACGAAATTTTGCTGTGACAACCACAGCATAAACAACGACTTGCCAGAAACGCGATCAGCTCGGCTTCAAAGCTCCAGCACACCGATGCATCATCTACTCTCCATCCACACCAACCTCCCCGTCTTCTTTTGCACATTATGTTGAACAGGGAGTTTCTTTGATGACATCCTTTTGTGCGTCTGTCACTTGAAAGTTGAACGACCGTTTTGATGGTTGCAGCGAAACATCGTTGCTGCGCCAGTGTTGCTTGCACGTGGCCGATGACGGAAATGTGAATGTACTGACCTTGTTGTTGCAGAAAAGATACGTTGACCGTGTATCCGATGCGAGGCGCGTCACGTGGCCAGTAGAAGGTCAATTTGAGCAGGTGCGTGTGCGAGCGAAACTGTCTTGGCGTCAGCGGCGGTGGCGTCGGAGGGGGCAGTGTTTCTTCGTGTGCGCGAGACTGAACGTAGCAGAGTGCGCCGAGCGCGCGCTCACGTCCCGACGTCGTCACCTCAACTATCTCAACGCCGGACGTGCAGGCGTCGTGTTTATGACGGCGTTTGCCGTTTTCCTTTCCGAGTCCGTCTGTCCCCAGTTTACCAAGACCCAAGTCACATAGTGGCTGGGGTCGCGTTGACGCCGATAACTTGCGCCTTGAAGTTGAGCTGAACCAAGTGCGCGTCTGTGCTCGAGGAGCGTTGTCTGACGGAGCCGTTGATTCGGACGGCGTTCCGAGTCCGAACGCGCTCGTGAAGTTGAGGCTGACGATCGTCCGCGGGTCTGGCGCCTCGACAAAGATTTTGCAGAGGAGACATGCGCTGCGCAGGCTTCCCGCTTGTCGGTCAGGTTGCCGCTCCTGGTGAGACTCCAATTGCCAGCTGCGCTGTCCGTCCACCCGGATGTACGAGGATCGTCGCAACGTCTGCCCACATGCTGCAACAACACAAAAACGCCAACGTATGAGAAACGGTCACAGAATTTGACAATTCAATGTTCAACTTGTTTCACGCTTGCGTCCAAACGTTCTGTCAAGAACTTCTTGCCACGCTCCTGGAGTAATACTCGTACAGAACACAAGCTGAGCGCATGGACACAGATATGAAACCCACAAAATAACCAGATACTCCGTCAGAGACTGAACCCGGGACGAAAAGGAGGTGGCCACTACAGAGAGCAGTTTGAACTGCAAGAGGCGTTGTGGCCCGTGGCATCTCGGTCAAGTCGGCGCACTGCAGCCAAACGCCAAGTTGGCAACCGCAGCAAGACGTCCCCGCAAGGACACAGCAGTGGGGAGATTGATCACGACCGAAGAAGACTGACACCGCGGTTGTTTTGATCTGTCTGGAGAGCTACGTAATACAGACGCGACGGGAGGAAGTCTCAGTGCACGAAGGTTCAGGCCGGCGACCTGACCAGTCCTGTCCGACGCACAAACAATTCCTGCAGCGCTTCACTCACTGCCAATTTCGTTGAAAGTGTTTTGCCAAGAAGCGGAACATCGATACAATTGTCATCTTCGCTTGAATGTACGAGTGTACCTCGTCCCGTAACACTGTACGGATGGCTGGAGAGCGACGCTCAGACCTTCACCCCAGATTGATCTACACCTGCTTTCGTCTGCGTATTCAGTTCACCACTTTTTCCGAGTGTTTGGCACGCCAAGCCTGGTCTGTGATTTCTACCAGAAAAAGTGATTGCTTCGAATTACGTCTGTTTGGAGATTGTTTTCAGTTATGACGACTTTGTTTGCGATTCACAGTGAAGAGCTGAGGAAGAAGACACCGCAACACGTCAAACCTTTTCCCTTCCTGAGCTTGAAGGCGTTCACGCACAGCCGCTCCCGAAGAATCACGAGCCCATTCACTTCTTGAAAAACAACACTGCGGTGGGTGAGAGAAGTGAAACCAGAACTCGAAGCAAACCAACGCAACAGTGAAACACAAGCGTCAATTGCATCTGTCCCAGAGAACCTGGTCAGACGAAGGGGTCATCAGGAGAGTTTTCCACCAAAGTCCAACTTCTCCTTGAGTACCGTGACTGTGCGCACGAGGGAGGCAGCAGGACAGAAACTTTCCAGAGTCCAACTTTGTCCACGAGTCCTTTGGATGAAGGGAGATTGCAAGAGAAGGACCATCACCATATGACAGAGTTTTCAGAGGCCAAAAACTTTTGATTCTGTTTCCTCTGGTCTAAGTGTGGCCACAAAGGCAGATAGATACTCGCAAGCTGACACAACTCCAGACGCAGTTCTGAAGCTGACTCCCTTGCACCGGAATGTCATGGCAATTCTGCAATTCTGGACAAACAATGACCACACCACTTCGTACGTGGAAAGTTCTGATCCGACTCAACGCGATAACAAGGCAATGAACTCACTCCTCAGTCGGAGGAAACATTCAGCGATAGATTCAAGCTCAGACGGACATGCGTGTGCGTTCGTGTGTGTGTGTTTCGCTGTGTTGTGTTGTTGAGTTTTCGGATGACTAGTTTTCGAATGAGATTCGGATTTGTTTGGAACTCGGTTCTGCACCTGTTGTTCTGCACCTGTTGAGGATGAGTTTTCGTGTTTTGGGGCCATAACTCTCGCGCAGTAATTGTGCGTTGGGACTCTCAACAAAAATTTGCAACCTGTATTGAGCACAACAAACAACTTCACCTTTCTCTAAACATAGATTTTCTCCTCAAATACAAATTTCCGAATTTATGGGTGTTTGTCTGTTTTCCAACTTGCACCGTGAGTCATAGTTACGAAGTCATGATCTGCCTGTAAATTCTCAACTTTTTACACGAAGCTAGACCTGCTGTATTTTCAATGAGATTTGGCGAGTGGTTTGGGGTTTCGTGGCGGCTGGTTTGTTTCGGCGCAGTCTAAGTTGGTGGACCCATCAGTACGTGCCAGTTTGGACGTCAACGGAGAATTCATGAAGCTGATGTTGATCTAATTGTTGAATACCTGTTCCCTTTTGTCGACAAAGAAAATATTTTCGGCGTTTTGAAGGTCAATGGGCCCGGGCCTTTTCTTTGGATTGACCTCCGGTTCCTTCAGTACCTCAATGCGTGAAGCAAAAGCAAGTGCGGCGAAGAAAAAGTGGTGGACTTTGTAACCAAAATGGGCAACCACCCTGAGTTATGTTTGCATGTTTTACCACTTGCTCTCTTTTGATGAATTCAAATTGTCCCTCAGTCCTGCTGCCTTTTTCACACACGTCACTTGCTGTGTGTTGCCATGGAATGGACCCTCTGCGTGCATGAGCAACCAACCACTGACTCAAGGAATCTGTTGCCGAGTTCATTTTGGTCATTCAGTGTTTTTCAGGAAACTTTGGCAGACTGGCTCTGCCACCGCCGGTGACATTTGCAAAGCAAAAGCCGCAAGACAAAAACATTTGTGTGTTGACGTGCAGGGCAAACAAGCTTGAGCTTGTGCAGATTGGGGCGGTCATCCCAACCCCCGAAATATGCACACATGTTCTTGGAACAGAGTTTCATAGTTGGAAAAGCCGACGTTCAACCACAACAGCTACAAAAAGCCACAAACCACGAACGGGTAGACAGTCGTGAAAGCTGAACTTTTTTGCCTCTCTATAGATACGCTGTCAAGGTAGAAACAACAAAGCGAAGAGCAAATCCTCCTGTGAGTGAATTTGCTCTCTGTATTCCCTGGTCGCCAGTTTGGTAAAAAAGACGGTTGTCCAGAAAGAAGAAATTGAAATTGTGACTGGGGTTCTTCAAGCAACGGGGCAGTGGTCTGGTGCGTGCGACATCATCATCAAACAGGGGGCTCCAACAGATTGGATACTTTGACAATTCAAAAGGCAGACTTTGCACCAGCCATGGAGTTGGCTAGCTCCTACTGACTCAATTTCTCTTTTGACCAACCATTGCGCAACGGTGAAAAGATGTTTGTTCTTCCTTACTCGCAACGGGAAAAATTGAAGAAATTCAGCGAGTGTCCAGTTCTTACAGTGTGCGCCTGGTGTTGCGAAGAAATCCCAGACAGGTAAATATTGTGACTCAAGACGCAAAAAAAACATTGAAAAAGCGCCGTCCTTGGCACGACATGCAGACGAAGGCTTTCCTGGGATTCACGACAACCCTCACGGCCATGAAAAATGTGTTTTTCAGAGTGGCCAAATTCCGAATCAGCGGCTCGTACACGCAAAAACAAAAACCCATTGTTTGGGGCTCCAGGTTTCCTCCAGGGGAAACCCCTGAGCACGAAAAAAATGAAAATCAACCCTTCCCCCAGGATAATCACCCAGTCAAACACGGGTCAGGCCCAACCCAAGACTGAAATCCTCTCGTACGACAGTGCTTTGCCCTGAAGTGCCTTGCCTTGTCCAATGAGAAAACACTCTCCTGTTGTACGAGCGAAAGCACACGTACGAGTACTTGTTTGCTCTCTAAAATTTTGTTTTTATTCAGTGGGTCAGGCTCCCGCCCCGTCTCGTTTCGACGGACAGATGTCCTCTTGCAAGGACAATATGCATCGTGCTCGGATGGCAAACCATCAAATCAGCTCAGGACACAGGACATTGGTCTCCATGTCGTAATCTCCCGATTGCGCACGACAACGATGACACGACCGCCGCGTCCGCATCGCGCACTTGCCTTGAACTGACACTGCGTCCGTGCACGTTCGATCTGTGTCTGAAGCTCCGAACTAAAACGTTCCACGGAGCCGGTTTGTACCAAACCTGAGTGCGTCGGGAGCGATCGCGCAGGAGGCGGCACCGTGCAGTGTCGGACTGATCAATAAAGTCGAGTCTGGGCGGCGGCGGCGGCGGCTTCCGCATAATCCGCCGATCCAGAGCCGGGGATCCGGGGCAGCGCGTCGGGCACCTGAGCTTCGTGTGCGGCTAAACTGAGAAAAGTTTGAATTCCATTTCGTAAACCACTGAGACAAGACTGCTTGAGAACTCTGACGAAGGTTCTGGGATGTGGTGAGTTGTTTCTCGACGCAGGTGTGTGTGTGTGTGTGCGTGCGTGTGTGTGTGCGTGCGTGTGTGTGTGTCTGTGTGCGTGCGTGTGTGCTGAAGTATCAGTTGAGCACCCCACTGCTCTTGGAGACACCCCAGAAGTCGAATGGAAAGAAGACACCCGAGGTTTTAGAATGAAAAGTTCAAGTCCAAACTTGGCAGCTGCGGGTCCACCGATCTCAAAATCCTTCAATCTGTCTCTATTTGGACGCAACGTCGACAGCGTACGTAACAGTCGCCTTTTTCACCGAAGACTGCTGTAAACAGTGGTGTTCAAAGTAAAGATAACTCGCAACGCCCAAACGACTTTTTTGGAGGACAAAAAAGAATTGTTTGCGAAAGTGTCGCCGCCACGACTTTTTTCTCTGTCGTAAAAATAAAATTATCTCAGAGGGAGTGAATCATTCTAAGACTACTTCTTTCAAAACAGAAAAATAAATTCCCAGACATCAGACAGTTGCATCAGCGGCAGGCGCTGCAGAGTGGGTCCATCATCAAATTCTCGTATTCTCACCTGTGAGAACCCTGCCAGATCGGAAGAGCGAGCCGCCAAAGTTAATTTACCACACGAGATAACGTCAACTGCAGCAAAGGCTGGTCACACACACACCAGGTGACCAGTCATTGCAGAGAAAAGTCACAAAGCCCGAGTCGTTGAGATTATATGAATGTGTGTGTGTGTGTGTGTGTGTGTGTGTGTGTGTGTGTGTGTGTACCATCTGTCACCTTTGGAAACATCTCGAGCAGAGATCATCGTTCTCTGTTGCAAGGTAAAAAATTTCACACGGCCAAGGGCATCTGTATGCACATTCAACACGTCGATTTCAGAGTTCGACACAGACTCTCCACCCACTGGACTGAAGGCCCACGCACCTCGGTCCAATTGATCCGACGAGTCCACAACGTGAATACGTTTGCACCTGCGGGTTGACCCAACCACTGCCAGACTTCCAACACAGGCAAATAACACAGTTCCCCAAATTTCCACAAAGAATGGCACCAACTGACAGCTGTTCTGGATCCGTTTCCCGCCGGTCTAAAGATAGGCACGGTTCTAGACATGTCAATAGGGTCTGCAGCTCCTGCCTCCTGTGTGTACGCTCCGCAGAACAACAGCCGCGTCTGCGACGCCAGCGACATCGGCATTCGATGCGAAAAGTCGGTGGAGATATTGACTTGGGTAGGATACAAAATTTAAATGTAGAGCAGAGCGAAGAATGTGCTGCTGAAATCAGGCGACGGAGAAGTCTTGAAACCCTGAACATCGCACGAAAATAGCTGTTCAATGAAGATTGTCAGCGATTCATCACGAGTTTGTTGCTTCCCTGCTGTTCATGTCCGAGCCGACACGTCCACCACCCTCTGCTGAGAGTTCGTGCAGGTCAAACAAAACTCAAATTAAACGCCAACGAAAACTTGGCCGTCCTCGCGAGCACTCTTTGGGAAGGCGCGCGTGACACGTGGACATCTCAACGATCACATTTACACCCAAAACACCAGATCTTCATCCATGGATATTGTGCGGTGACCTTTCACAAGGTCGTGAATCACACAATGTTGCACTTATCAACTTGGGAGAGAGACCTCCTACGCGTCTCGTGTGATGGGATATGCCCACAACCTGTTTTTGGCGGAGATACCTGAAATTACCCGAGATAAATTGAAGTCTGCCCGACGTTGATTAGAGACCCCTGAAGGGGATAGTAATTGTTCTGGTTCGTGAACCCGACATACGATTGTAATATCATCTACACCTTTCGACCAATTTAACACTCTCAAACATGTTTCAATGTGGAGAAAAGTAAAAAGTGCGTGTTTAACCTTGCGGTTGAGGTGTTGAGGCGTACACAGACAGACAGACAGACAGACAGACAGACAGACAGACAGACAGACAGACAGACAGACAGACAGACAGACAGACAGACAGACAGACAGACAGACAGACAGACAGAC
>JAAUXT010125388.1_pt1 | contig 12034 bp, 21 predicted proteins | sample 7278171 | NCBI WGS metagenome assembly JAAUXT01 (sample SAMN14350112, study PRJNA611818) | marine sediment metagenome | isolation source: surface marine sediment (1.8m) | place: French Polynesia: Moorea | collected 2018-08
CGACAAAAGAGAAACAAACAGATTATGGTTGAAGATAACTCTCTCTCTATTTATTCCCCGAAGTTGAACATGTCTCTCCAGGAAAAATCAATAATTCTCACGTCTCAGATCATGACGTCACGCAAATCAATAATCGTGACGTTTCTTCTCGGTGACAGACATCACAACTCTGTTTACGGAAAGCAGAAAGCAGCAACAAGAACTCGATTAATCGATGAACCGATGAATAATAAAGAGATTCGGACAATGTAAGGTGACTCGACATAATAAGGAAATCATATCGAACACACCCGTGGGTGTCGTTCGATGATGCGAAAAATTTAGAGCATCACGTCTACACTGTCGCGCCTGTCAGCAATGCAAGACAAGTGCCTGCTTGTTCAATGTTTCAAGAATGTGTCTCGTGTTTGTGTGAATTTTGGTGTTTGAAGACAAACTTGCCAGAATGAGGTCCCGTTTCTCCAACAGGCAAAGGACAAGCGCGCAACTCACAACAAGCATTGTGGTCAAGGTTTCACACGAACGCTGCAAGTTCCGCCAGTCTGACGAAATGCAGGAAAACGGCAGACTTTTCCACTTTCAAGCACACTTACCGATATCCTGCGGAAGCTGGTGTCCAGCTTGTCCCATTCCACAGTCAGAAATTGATCGTAGAACACGACGTTGAATGGTGCGGCAAAACAAGCGATGTCTGGTTTTGGTCCTGTTTACTGTTGTTTGTTTTCAAGCACCAACAAGAAGATAAGGTCCTATTCCGGTTTCGTATAAAACTGCGGTAGAATCAGCACGCGTCCCAAACTTTCACCAAAAAAAAGTCACGCAAAAGGCCATTTTATTTACCAGTTTCAGACAAGGAACAGTTTCAACTGGGTTCAAATGACTCTTTCGTTTTGACATGCACATTCAAACAATTTTGGAACAGCCACAAATTCAGAAGTGCGCACTTTTTCTAACCAGTCGAAGGCGAATCGTAAGAACGGTCGTCGACTGAAACGGGCTGCAGTTCGATTTTTTTCCCAAACACCGTCAGAAAGGTACCAATAAAAACGATTTGCGCAAACAAAATAGGTGCCATCGAATCCCCGCTTCCGGGACTTCTTGTTGTGTTTAAACACTGAAGATCTGGTCAAAAGATACATGTTTGCGCGGAAACTCCTTTTTGTGCCCACACTTTCAGAATGTAGACTCCATTTCTGACACTCGGAGGTCATAGATTCAAATCAGAATCCCCATGAGACATGGCCTGTGCACCGATGAGGTGCGCCAGCGGATCCAAATTGGTGGCCCCCGCAATTTGCTTCGAAAATTTGCTGCAAAGGAGCAAATTTCATTTTTTTCTGTGCAAATTTTAAAGTTGAAGTTGGGCCTCCTCACCCCGAAATTGTGGGCTTCCAATGGTTGGATGCCAGCCGATTGAAGATTTTTTTGCAGAATAATGAGACGCAGATCTTTTCCAGATGAATTGTTGACGTTTGGATCTCGCTTGCAACGTGAACATGGCAACGAAAAGAAGTGCCTCTTCGGAGGCGTCGAGCCCTTCGGGGTCAGGCGCTCCACCAGCCAAAAAACTTATGACACAGTTTGAACCTGTCAAGATAGGGCCGATAGCAACACTGGTCAGTATGCTCCCTCTCCGAATGATACAGTGCGGCCTTTGTCTCGGAAGATTTTGAGGAACTTCTGTCACAGAGGTCGGAACTTCGAAGTGGAATGGAAAGTGCAAGAAAGCAAAACTCATTTTTGTTGCAGGACGAAATGGACATAAAAGTTCTTCAGTTCCAAAACAAGAAGTTGGTGGAGCGAATAGAGCAGCGACGTAAGGCGGAAGAACAGCTCAAACAGAGAATAGAACAACTGGAGCAACGCCAAACTACTGATGATGCTGTTCTGTGCATTGTGAACAGATATTGGAATCAGGTGAACAACGGTGACATTTTCAGGAAAAAAAGCTGGGCCATACCGTCCGTTTTCAGAGCACAGTAAACTTGCCTTGTGTTCTTTTCAGTTGGACGAAGACGTGCGTGTTTTGCTCCAGAGGTTTGACGATCTCGGGGCGGACGAAAGTGAACAGAAAGGTCAGTCCCGCGCGAATTTCTTCCTTGTTTGTTTCGTGCAAATTTTATTGAAAGCTGAGAAGGACCAGAATTTCTGTTTGTTTTTGCAGATGAAATGCCTGCAGTAACTTCGTTTTTGATTTCTCTGTCGCAATGGGACAAACAGGAAATTGAGGAGAAACTGAACCAAAGAGTGGAATTTTCAAAGAGAGCAATCGGCAAACTTCTGCAGGTTGTTTGGTTGTCTTGTCAGCCCTGTCTTCGTGTTGAACTTCAAACTTCTGCTTGCCAGTTTGCCATGGTGTTCCCCGTTGGATCAATTGTTCTCAACAGTTGAAAGCCGCAGGAAAGGAGCACTCATGGTAAAGCCTGAACCAAATTCTCGGTGTCCCTGTTGTGAGGTTGTGTTGGAATTGTGTATTTTCTACAGGCATACGACCGTTTGCTCCAGCGAAACCACAAACTGTTGGACTCCATCAAGGAAAAAAAGGAAGAAGAAGACAAAGAAATCGAGAAAGAAGAAGAAGAAGAACGTAAGCGCTTTTGAAGTTGTTTTGTCAGTCAACATGCTTCCAAGAAGTTTACAAATCATGGAGAAAACTGCTTCCTGCTATGTTTTTTGTTTTGGCTTTTTGATGTGCAAGCGGCGTTCATGGCAGGTGGCCTGTGTTGTCGGAGGCTCCGTGGACACTTTGTGAAGCGGGGAGGGGATAAAACTCGATTGCTGTCAAGACTTGCTGTCGAGACGTTTTCGTGCAACACTTTCAGTCATCTATTCTCCACTTTTCGTCAACAATTGCGGTCATACGTTTTGTCCTTGCTGTCTTCTTTTCAACTGCATCAACTTTTACTCTTGTATCCTGTCCAATTTTGCATTGTGAAGTTGTATTTCCTCTCCCCATACTTCCCCTGACACTTGCTGTCAAGACTTAGCGAAGGTGCTGCATTTCTTGGAGATGTTCATTGGGAACAGAGTGGGCATGTGAATAAACTTCAGCTGTGAAAACGGCAAAACTATTGAAGGAGTTTTCCCAATGGCCTGTTTTGTTGTAAATGGCAGCCCATTTTTTTTTCAGGATTGAAAAAAGAGGAGGAGGAGAAGAAACCAGAAGTGAAAACGGAGGTGAAACCTGAAAAGGACGAAGAGGCCGGAGGTGACGGCGAAGGTGAAGCGAAAGTTGAAGAAGTGAAGAAGGAAGTGAGTGTGTTGGCAGAAAGGTACCAACTCCAAGCGCCTCATTCCACACTCTGACATCAGTGACCACACTGCACCACTGACCCTTTGCAGGAAGCTGATTCAGCAAAAGTGGAAAAAAATGAAGATTCGAAGACCGACGTTGTGAAGAAGGACAAAGAGCGACGCATGAGCTTGAGCGATTCAGTCTTACAAGAATACGAAGAAGTGTTGAAAGAAAATAAACGGCTTCACAACTTGGTCACTGACCTCCACAAACAGCATCATGACATGAGTATAAAGGTGAGCTGTTTTTGTTCGGAACAGTGCTCGAGAGTATTCCCCAGCGTGCTGCCAGTCTGCACTGGCTTGTCCTGAGGAGGTCTTGGATAGGGAGTCGCGTCATCTTGAGTCTCTAACAGTGACTTCAAGATGTGAGTCACAGTCAAATGCCAAACTTCGCTTCGGGTCTCGAACTGAAAAACAACCTGCACTTTCTGATGTTTTTCAGAATTCGGATGTTGTGGAAAAGTTGGCAGCTGCTGAAACTGAAGTAGAGGAGTTGAAAAACAAGCAAGAAGACCTGGAGTACTACCTGGAAAACGCTACCAACAAAGTGGAGAAGTTGGACCGCTATCTGGTCGAGGCTTTTCAAAAGCTGCACACCCTCGAAGAAGGCAAGGTCACTGTGGAAGGAGGAGCGGAAGGTGTGTCCAAGAAGAAGGTAGGCACAAAAGACCGTCATGTGTGCTGGTAGACACTTTCTTAACTGTTGACGTGGTTGCCACTGCTGAACGAAATGACCACTCCCTTTTCAGTTTGACGAAACATTCCATGAGTCCGAGGAGCAAAAGGAGCTGGCAGGAAATCGACTGTCGGAATTGGAGAAACTACAGAGAGACTATCAGGATTGTTTGCGGGAGTGTGAGCAACTCCGACTTGATGTGAGTAAAACCTTGTGGTCCATCGCAAGCGACGCGATCGTGTCGCGTCAACTTTTTATTCTAGAATTCGCTTTCATTTCTGTTTCAGTTGAAGACACTGCCAGAGTCTGTGATCGTGGAGACGACAGAATACAAGTGTTTGCAGTCACAATTCTCGGTTCTCTACAACGAATCAATGCAAATGAAGACACAGTTGGAAGAAGCGCAGCAGCTTCTGCAGACCAGCAAAAACACTCACCTCAGACAGATTGAACAGATGGAGGTGAGTTTTGTTCTGTCTGGTCTGTGGTGGTACTTGTCGTCTGGTGATACCGTCTTTAATCTTCCTGTTCCACGCAGAGCGATGAGCTCGAGTGCCAACGTCAGCTGCGGACTGAAGTCATTCAACTGGAGGACCAACTCGCCCAAGTTCGAAGAGAATACGAGATGTTGCGAATTGAATTTGAGCAAAGTTTGGCAGCCAACGAGCAAACAGGTCTGTCTGTCTTGTTCAATCAGAAGAGAGTCCGGAAAAATTGCGGCACTGTGAGTTCTGATCTCTTTGGTTGGACATTCGACAGTGACTTGCTGTACGTTCCAGGTCCAATCAACAGAGAGATGCGGAATCTCATCACAAGTCTCAAGAATCACAATGAACAGCTGAAAGGCGAGGTCGCGAGATACAAGCGCAAGCTCAAGGAAGCACAAGCAGAAATTACCAAGGTCTGTTTCGAGGAATTTGAGAAATCCGTCGGTGTTGTTGTGGTTGCTTTTTTGCTGCAACACAGTCTTGTGGTTGGCCTTTAGCTCAGCTCCGTGTATTTTGGCAGTTGAAAAGTGATTCTGCCGAGACGGACTCGGTGAAGGCGGCGACGAGCAAAGAAGGGAAGGAAGAGGTGGAGTCTATACCATCACCGTCAACCAGCTCCGGCAAGGTGAAAAGTCCGAACTTTTTTAGAATCGTAAAAATATCAAATTCGTTGTCTAAGGATCGTAAAAATATCAATTCATTGTCATGGTAAAATTTGGGTGTTTTTGTGTTTCCCAGGAAGAAGACATAATCATGCTTGAAAAAGAAGAAGAGGAAAAGGAAAAAGAGAAAGAGCGAGAGAAAGGAAAAACATCGGAGGACATCATAAAAGATCTAAAAGTACAGCTCAAGTGAGTCATGCTTGTGGGACCGGCTCATCGAAGCGCAGGTTGAGGATCCCGTGATCACTTGTCGAGAACGGTTTCCCCAGTGACCAGGCAGCACCAACAAATGTTTTCGTTCATTCGTTATTTCACCTTTCCGGAAACAAAACACCTCGCCGTGCTGACGTTCTTCGTGTTTGCTTTCCACAGGAAGAGCCAAGACAGCCAAAAAGAACTGAAACTACTGCTTGACATGTACAAAAGTGTGCCAAAGGAATCCAGAGATCGAGTTCAGGTGAGAACAATAGCATAACTGGCTTTTTTCTCAGAAAGCTCGAATTCGACCACGAACAATCACGTGTGATGGTAATGTCGTTTCCAGTTGATGGCGGCGGAGAAGAAGGCGAAGCAGGAGATCGAGGAGCTGAAGGCGCACATTCGGAAGATGCAGGAGGCCGAGCGCAAGGAACGCCGCAAACTCGCTGAGGAGGACGCCATCAAGAAGATAAAGAAGAACGAAGAATTGATAGCGGATCTGCAGAAAAATCTCGCTGCTCAAAAACAGGTTTCCGTTTCTTTGTTGTGTTTCTTTTTTTCTTTTTTATTTTTTTGCCATGAGACCAAGCCAAAAATGCCACAGGAAATCGAACTTCAGCCGAGGCTTGTCGAATTGGCCAAAGTTGAAAGCCCATAAAGGCAAAGTCAGTACATTTGCCTGTAAAAAGTTGTCGTGTGTTGCAATGGCATCCCACCCGAACCCTACCCCATCCACCTGGCCACAGGTTGGACCCCGTGTCATCGAGGACTCGCCCCGGAACCATCGGTGGGACCTCCCGCCCCTTTCCCGCCACGCTTTGTGCAGCATGCTGACCCGTTTTCTTCTTGCAGGAAGAAGAGGCTCTTCTGAACGAGATGGAAGTGACAGGTCAGGCGTTTGAGGACATGCAGGAACAGAATATTCGCCTCCTGCAGCAGCTCAGAGAGAAGGATGACGCCAACTTCAAACTCATGTCAGAGGTCAGGACTTTGGCTAGAAACTGAATTTGCGCGGTTCACCTGTGTGGAACGAAGAATAGACGCATTAGTGCCTGTGTAGGAAAATAATTTCCCTCCAGGGGCCTGGATGCCTGTGAAATATTCTCCAATATTCTAATTTTATGTTGGCATCTGAAATGGAACGAACACTGACTTCTCTGAATTGACAAAAAGCACAGTCAGTTTGAGGATTAGCACCGTGAGGAATCTTACAAGAATGTTTTGGAAGGTGGCCCCATGTTGACGGACCCGCATGATGTCCCAGACCTCTCCCCTGAAAAGTAAAACTTTGCAAAGAATCAGATTCGGTGGGATCATGAAACTTTGTCACCACACCAAAATGAAACTGAGCAAAATCTGGACAGGAAATACCCATAATCCCTCTCTCCAAAACAAGGCGAATGTTTGCCTGAACAAGAGATGACTTTCCTCCCTCATAAAGTTTCTGACCTTCAGAAACTGTTCTTTACTCAAATTTTCTTGCAGATGAAGAAATCTTGGTATGACCACTGATCAGGCCAGGCTGGCGTCTGCACTCAGTCTGTTCTGCAGTTGAAACACTCAAAACCTTGTAGGAATTCCACGTGACGAACGCCGCAACGCCATTCACTCCGCATAAATGTGTTGTTGATTGTGATCTTTGCTTGTTTCAGAGGATAAAATCCAACCAAGTTCACAAGCTACTGCGGGAAGAGAAGGACGTTCTTGAAGAACAAGTCGCGACGTTTTTGCATCAGGTTGAGGCGCAGAATGTCGTGGTTCGCAAACTTGAAGAAAAAGAACGAATTCTGCAGAATAACTTGGCCACTGTGGAGAAAGAATTGAGGTGCGTTCTTTCTTTTTTTTCCGGGTTGACGGTCTGTTTCTACCGGTGGTTGCATTGGATTGGTTTCTGTGGGGTGCAGCTTTCAAATCTTGCAATGGTCACTTCCTCCAGTCTGAGAGCGACGACAGCGGACATGAACAAGAGGAAGGCTGTCGAGACGGCGCAGACGGCGGCTGACCTGAAGCTGCACCTCGACAAGTACAGCGCGCAGCTCAAGGAGATGCAGACGGCTGTTGCTGAGAAGACGTCCGCCGTGCAGCAGGAGGCGTTCAAACACAAGCGCATCCAGGTGCGTTCCTTCTTCCGGTGCCGCCCAACCGAACGTAGATTCGGACATGTCCGCTCTATTTCACCGAACAGCCGTTGAACATTTTCAGACCCATTGATGTTTGATTGCGTTGTGCGGAAATTTTCCTTCAGGAAGAAGTAGCGAGTTTACGAAAGAAAATAGAACGAGCGAAGAAAATAGAAATGGCCAGTTCAGCTGATGAAGTTTTGATGGAAGAAATCAAGGAATACAAGGTACAAATGGGGTTCAAGCAGCTTTCTTCGCTTTGGCTTTTCGCTATGTTGAAGCACTGACTGATGGAGGCCTCTATTTTGTTTGTTTGGTTAAATGTTACGAGGTTTCGTTTCAGGAGCAACTGACGTGTCCGTCGTGCAAAGTGAAGAGGAAGGACGCAGTACTGACCAAGTGTTTCCACGTCTTTTGTTTGGAGTGTCTCAAAACACGTTATGAAACTCGACAGAGGAAGTGTCCAAAGTGCAACGCCACATTTGGGGCAAAAGACTATCACAGGCTTTACTTGACCTGAATGTTTCATAAAGTGAGTGTTTCAGATTTTGTCTGGGAGAGGGGCGAGCAAGGAGGGGAAGTGTGTTCAGTCCTGCTAAAGTTTATCCGATGATGCAGAAAGACGTGTCGCGCGCCGTACGCTGATCTGCCTCGTGTTGTCTAAAGTTGTGTCGTGAAATCTCGGGATACAGATGGTTTGCACTCAGCTCGACGAGGCCTCTGCGCAGCTCCGAACTTTTTGATGAGTGATAAAATACACGTCTGAATTCTTTGCGTGTGTCACTGGAGAATAAATGGAAAATGTTCTCTCAAATCATCCCGATTGTGGTGCTCAGTGGTTTGTGGTGGTCAGTGGCCGCTGGGCGTTTTCAAAACTCTTCTCCGTGGAAATATTTCCTGTCACTTGCTGCTTGGGTGCCAGAGATGTAACACCTTTCGCGGTTTATGGGTCTGTTGCCAACTGGGTGTGTTGTTTCCGCAGTTTTGAATTTTTAGTCGCGCGAAGGCGACTAGTATTGTCAGTATGTGTCTGTCTGTGACGTGTAATGCTGAGGAACCCCCCCCCCCTGCCCCCCATTGGGAAATTTGCTGGGAGGTCCAGATCTGACCTCAAAACAATTTTGATTTTGTTAGGGTTTTTTGACTTAGAAAATATTTGGCCGATGGGACCCCCCCCCCATGTCAGGAAATTTGCTGGGAGGTCTAGATCTGACCTCAAAAAAATTTTGATTTTATTGGGGTTTTTTGACTTAGAAAATTTTCAGCTGATGGGATCCCCCCTGGTGAGTATTTATGCCAGGTTCAGGGCCTTTGGGCCTGGAAACAGCATAAGTATCATTTATGTGCTGGCAGCTGAGGAGGCAATATCTCATGTCGACTCTTAAGAGTAGTAGGGGCTGCCATTATACAGGTCTGGGGGCTGCCATTTTGTTTTGTGGCTCTACATCTCTACTATAGATATCAGATTATATGGATATGGGGCTGCTACAGCTCTGCTATGGATTTCGTCATCTACGGCTTGCTTGCGCGACATGTGACCTCCTGGTCATCTCGTTTTTTTTCGCAACACAACCCGTGTTTCTACCTTCCCGTGTAATGTTGTTCAGGCCGGGTACCACGCGGACATAAAGTTCATTGGGCACGCCTGGGGTCTTCTTCACATTCTGCTATTGCAACACGAGTTGTGTTTGCAACAAGAAATCCTGGTCAACACTCAGGTTGAGTGGGAGTCAGTCATCCGCTGGCACAGAGGCCAAAAGGAAACGCTGACACGCGTCTTGCTTGTTGCAGAAGAAATGTCGCAGCAATATAGAGATTCTGGTGTCCTTATGCCATCATAATTGCTTTGGCATCGTTTTTTATTGACACAGACTGCGGCTGAAACAGGCATGACAGCGTGACAGATCGACACCATTCGGGTGGTGTCGACGAATACTGAACAATGGCAAATCATCTGGTCGTTGTTTTCAATCCTGAAACATTCCGGACAAGATCAGAATGCCCTTTTTCAGATACAGCAGAAAGTTCACTCTTGACCGCCAATTGTTGGACGGAAGATCAAGGGTCAAATTCCCAGATGACACCCGAGAGAACAATGAATGTGACATGCCCGCTGTACTTTGCAGAATTTGTGACAGAACTGAAAAACACCTGCTCACAAAAGGAAAAGCACCATTTACGAGTTTTACGGAATTCTTCTGTTGTTCACCCGTCCGCGAAGAACAGCAACGCCAAACAGCTGCTGATTCTCTCACGAGGTGTACCCTGTGGTGACACGTTCAGCACCTGTGCACACGAAGATGCAAGCAAGCGTTTTGTTTTCGAACTGGCTGCAGCGAAACGCTTGTAGATCCACGTTCTAATATTTCAGAGGCGTGGCAAAAACCCGATCCAGAAGTTCAGAAATGTTTCCAGGCACGTACCAGCGTAATGCGTGACAGGCGAACGAAATGGTGTTGCCCAACATGCAGAACAGACTGATTGGCATCAGAGGAACTGGAACGCCCGGAATCGAACTCTTCGAGCGGTTCTTCGGGTCTGCAAGTGATAACAGACACTGAAATTCTTTTCAAATGCACGGAAAGAAAAAAATACTCGCACACCGTTCACGAGAAAATCAAAACAAACTTGTTGCGCAAGCAGTGCGGTTTGATTTGTCACGAACCTCCGCTTCCGTAACCACGGGCGTAGAAGATGCGTGAAAACAGATAGAGCGCTCCAGCTCCTGCACTGATTCTCTGCAAGAATACACGGTATGATGAGCAAGTCGTTTCAAAGCTGCAGCAATACCAGCAGCAGCATGTGGCCCAGAGCGATGGAACGCCCCTCCTCGACCCACACTTGTCTCGTTGTTCGCCCAGTGACTCAACAATTTTGCCAGACGCATGAAGGTTTGAAATGTACAACAAGTACAACATCCAAATTGCTGTTCGCAAGTAGCTTTTTTCGGAGGAAGTTGCAAAAATGACTCACTGGATATTGTAAGCCACCAACAAGCAAGAAAAACAAGGTTGTGGGATAGCTTTCCAATCTGAAATGCAATCAAAAACATTGAAAACTACAACTGTCACGTGCAACATCTCGAAGCAACGTAAGCCTTTGGAAAAAACAAGGAAGAATTTTAAAAGAAAGGATGACAGGAAAGAGAACTTGCGCGTTTTGATGGGCTCTCTGAATGCAGTTGAACTTTACGCTGTCCTTTGAGTACATGTCTGGATACTGCAACAGAAATATCACAAGTCACGTGAATGAGTGCCACAATCAGCAATTGCCAATCGCGGTTTCTCATGGCTCGCGACTTCGAAAGCAGCGCCCGGACAAACGAATCTCACCTCAACCCCAAACTCTTTGCGAGCCTTCATAACATTGCGCGACAGGTAGAAATTGTGGAGGTTGTGAGCGACAGCGACGAGGATCACGTAGCCGTAATCGTCCGGCAGAACTTCGAGCAGCTTCGAATTCACAGGCATCGTCGTTGTCTGCAAAATCCCGTAACAATTTGAGGGCGGGGCCGCGTACGGACAACACGTAGTCAAGGCTCGCTGGCTGAGTGGCTGGGTTTGACAGACGATGAGACTTGATCTCACTTCGATCGCCAGTCACATACGGTGAGCAGCCTGAAGCCCGGGCCTTGCGGTCGTTGAACATTCCCGTCATGTGCAAGACGCCGAGTATTCTTCACACGCGTGCTGAATCAGTACATGCCCAGAGCAGCTTCTAGCTTGCAGCTGTGAACCTGATATGAAGACAGCTCCTAGAGCCATCTGGAAAAGTATGAGCTAAGTTCCCTTTTGCCTTGGTACTGGCCCAGCAAGCTGTTCTTTTCAGGTGATTTGAGGAGGTTGCGCTGTTTGTGAGCTCAAAGAGCGACCTAAACAGGGCGACCCAAACAAACAAGAAGTTCCGGGCGGGAACCCTGATGGTCGCGCCGTTTCTGGTCTGGCCCGGGGGTCTGACTAGTGTGTGTGTGTGTGTGTGGGGGGGGGTTCTGGCCCAGTGGGTGGGGGAAGTTGCATTCCAAAGTGTAGACAGATGCACACATGCATGCTACTGGTTTTTAAGCCGTCAGTGGCACCTAGATGGCCGGCTACGCGACCATCAATCACCATCGCCATCGTCATTGAGTGGTGGAGAGTCAATTTTGATACGAGTGACGATGACACTTTCTCTTCTGGCGAGACTGCATGAGCACGATGGTGTTTTTCTTCACGTTCTTGTTCCCATTTGGCCAAGTCTGCAAAATAGAGTCAAGTCAAGGAGGACAACGACATGTTGATCGCAGTCTCACCAAAAGAGAAAACTTGTGTCCTCGTCACCAAAGAAGCCAATTGGCCTGTCTGCACTGAGAAGGTGAATGAAATCAATTGTCTTGTATCAACCACCCGTGACCTTCCAGGCCGATCGTGAACATGACAATTCTCACTTTGAAGTTTTGGCACCAAACGTCGCTGTTTAAACTCACTATTGCCTCGTATCTTGATCTATGTGGAGTGACTTGAACTGAACTCACCTTACTGGAATCGGGCCAGATGAATGGCCAGCGCCATTCGGATGACCAGGGTCCTCAGGGAGTGGTTGTACACGGGTGCACCA
>JAAUXT010142016.1_pt1 | contig 12032 bp, 11 predicted proteins | sample 7278171 | NCBI WGS metagenome assembly JAAUXT01 (sample SAMN14350112, study PRJNA611818) | marine sediment metagenome | isolation source: surface marine sediment (1.8m) | place: French Polynesia: Moorea | collected 2018-08
AAGATTGAGAGGTTTGTGAGGCCTTCTGCCGGAGGCAGATGTCACAAGGAAGAGTTCTGTCATGTCAAACAGTCAGGCAAATGTGGAGGGTTGTGTCAATTCTTGAAAAAAACTCAACCAAGTGAAGAAGAGAAAGCGCGACATCAAAAGGATGCATCTCAGCCTCAAATTTTGCAAAAATAAGAAGTGAACTTCACTGACAATGTCATTGTTTTTGAAAGGTTTTGAAAAATTGCACATGACCATGGTTTCCTCACATAGTTGAATACATGGTGTCAAACATGTTGTTTGACATGAGAATGCAAATTTGTGTTGCGTTTGTTCATGAGAGATAGCAGAACGCGACTGTAATTGTCGCGGAGTTCGATAACTGACTGGCGTGCTGTAGTCTCAAATAACGTGTTCAGTCACGCTGCTTCCGTCAAAAGCAGATCTCTGTGCGAATCCATACACATGGATCTGGCTGTTTTCAGCAGATTGTTTTGCGAACTGGGAAATTTTGCTCTGCCATTTGGCCTTGAAAACATTCTGAATGAATCAAGCAGGGGCTGAATTGACACAAATGTTCACAGCTTCAGAGCGGGTCCCAGACCTTTGGAGAAGGGGGCAAATAATTTTGTGCTCAGAAGGGTCCTGATTCTTCATTTTTTTAGGGTTCATGTGGTGTAAAAGTTGACATTGTGGATATTTTGGGAGGTTTGCTGGCCTTTGGCTGAAAGAAGATTTGCAAACAAGGTTGCACTTTTGTCGGCCTCTTCAGGCTATTTGAAGAATTTTTTTGTCCGCCCCTCGGAGGTGCCACCCACATGTTTCCAAATTTGTTCTTCGTCGGGGAAAAGTGCAAGACAGCAAAATTTTTGACAAAGAGAGCAGCAGCGATCAGAAGGAGAAAGTTCTACCAGATGCTGCACAAATGACATCACGTGTCTTCTATTGACAGTCAGGTGTCGTAAACGGGCGCAACTAACGATTTTCTTCAAAGTTCCGGAGAACAAGACAAAACCTAGAAACGCTTTGTGAGGAAGGCTGGGGAAAGCGATAGGGTGGAGAGGTTGGAAGGCACGCAGCAATTGCTTCTTCAAACGAGAAAACGCGCATCAAGAGAAGTTTTTGAGATGAGAGAGATGAAAGAGCTTCAGCCAACGACGCTGGAATTAGATTCGCCAACTGTGGAAACGAGACTGCGGCGCTCGCTCGTTCCACCGGCGACACTTTCCACTTCCGGTTATCGATCCGCAGACAAAGGTCACAACTGCCAACTTCTTTGACTCCGCTCTGAGGAGTTGTTTCAATGAAAATCTTCTGTACCCAAAATAATCTGGTTCCTGAGTTTCATGCAAAAAAATAGCATGGATTTGGGCGCGACCATTTTCACGAAATGTTCTGACTCAGAAGCAATATTTAATTGAGTTCACTTCATACGTCATAGAGCGAGACAAGACAAAAAAGGGAAAGTGTGTTGTGGAAAGACATGTGAAGGCTTCACAGATGGATCCAAGATTTCTCAGGGGGAAGTTTGTTTTAGCGTGGTAATTTTTGCCTCAAGGGTGGGGGCAAATCATGGACTTGCGTGGTCCTAGCCGTGGTGCTGGCTCTGGCCCTGGCCTTGGCCCTTGCCTTGAAAGCATCTGATGTATCCACTGCAATTTCTGTTGGTTACTATTACAGTTGTGCGTTTCAAAATGCAAATTTGGGTTGTTTTTCTTCCACAGACTCCAGTTGGCATTTCTTCCAGCATTTCGCCCACACTTGTCGTTGTTCAGCAAAACGGAACGGATTCTGTGTGGGCCCAGCCTCGTTTGAGTGTTGAGAAAACTGCTTGATAGCAAACGAATCTTTCATTGAAATGGGACAATTGACTCACGTGCGCAAGTACGGTGGGTAATCGTAAACTTCCCTCGACAACTTTTCTGTGGAATTGAGTATCATGGCGGAGCAGTCTGGTCTGTTGCGCACATGCATTCCTGTTGCGGATTTCGTGGGAGTGGAGCCACTTTGTGGCGTCTCCCTTGAAGATGAAAATGCCACTGTAGCAGGTGCTGCAGGTTCCTAGGTTCCGTGCACGTTGATTTTCAACCTGGCCTGCGCGACAAGGATGGCCTCAAGGACGGCGCTGTCAGCGCCAAAGGGAGACATTCGACCCTGTCAGTCACACCCGAAAGAAATGTTTCTCAAGGAGGAGACTGAAAAGTCGACGTCGCATTGTCGACAGGCCGACAAAAATAACGCCCTCGTTTTGTGGCATTTGTTTCCCTTCTGCACATTTGTGTGGCTTCCGCCATGCTGGGAGAAGACTCTCGGTTGCGCTCATCTTTTGCCATTTTCAGACAAGAACGTCCTCACGGGCAACAAGATTTTTACCTGTAGCTTTTTCCTTTGGAAACAAATTATCATGACGAGCTGTTCGTCTGACACATTTTGGACAGGTCTCGAGTGGGATTCTCTTTGTCCGTCAGACCGAAAACATCTCTTGGTCTTCAACCCATTGGCCTGCTTTCTCGCTCTACTGTTGTGCGTCAATTTTAAGTAGAATCGCCCTTTTCGAGGCCAATATTTGCCGGAGGCTGGTCCGGTTGCGCTGATCCAATTGCGCTGGTCGTGGTTGCAACTGGACCCTGAAACACAGACTGGGCCCACACCTGTGGAACCAGACCCAGGCGTGAAAAACTGGACCCACAGTATTGGTCAGTGGAGCCAGATCAGCAGAACTGGACCAGAATATGCTGGGAAAACTGGCCTGATGGAACTGGACTTGTGGAACTGGATCAGCCAGTCTAATTGTTCCAGTCTGGCTGCACTGGTCCAGTTGTGTTTGTGCAGTGGAACCAGACTAGCACAATTGAATGAGTGCAACATGACCAACTGATCAAGTTCCACCAATCCAGTTCTGTTGGGGGTTTTTTTCTGCTGGTCTGGTTCTGCAGGTCAAGTTCTGCTAGTTCTGTTTCTGGATACAGTTCCAGTTTCATGGATCGGGATCCAGCACTGTGGGTCCAGTTGCACAGGTCCATGTCAGGTTGCACTGGTGCCATCGCGCTGGTCTGGTTGCGGCCCTGTGGCAGGATCACGAACGAAGTTCCTACTTTGTACCGTTGACAAGCCATAGGTACATAAAACAACAAAGAATTACATGCAAAAAGGAGCTTTGGTGTCTGATCATACTCAAAACTTCCTTCGCTTGGCTGGTTCAACGTCACACACACACACACACACACACACACACACACACACACACACTGCCATTACAGGTGATCACACGCACCTGTAAAGTGACGCTTAACAAACATCTCCCAACGGCTGCAACTTGCTCATTGCTGGCTTCCCACGGAACAACATGATGTGAGTGATGCCCTTTCGCGACAAGAAACTGAAGACATGGTGCTATATGAGCGATGGATGAGATTCCTTGATGTTTGTGAGAGAAGCAGGAAACGAGGATGGAGGGTGCACACAAAAGGACATGGATCTGCAGTGCGGGTTTGATGCACTGTGAGATTTCCAACATCCGACTCACCGGGCTACGCTGGTTTTCTCTCCACGCTGCGAGGGCACAGCAAAAGGCGAGTTTCGGTAACTCACTGGATCTCATTTTCATGTTTTCTCTCCTTCTGTATTTCTTTCTTTCTTTCCTTCTTTCTTTCTTTCTTTCTTTCTTTCTTTCTTTCTTTCTTTCCTTCCTGCCTTCTTCCTTCCTTCCTTCCTTCCTTCCTTCCTTCCTTACTTAGATTCTACTTCCTTCCTTCCTTTCTTTCTTTCTTTCTTTCTTTCTTTCTTTCTTTCTTTCTTTTTTTCTGTCTGTCTGTCTGTCTGTCTGTCTGTCTGTCTGTCTGTCTGTCTGTCTGTCTGTCTGTCTGTCTGTCTGTCTGTCTCAATCAGTTGGTCAGTCAGCCAGCAGCTAGTCAGTTGGCCTATTCGTCACTCACTCGCTCACTCACTCACTCACCAGCTCACTCATTCACTCGTGCACCCACTGGTCTTGAACCTGTTTGGCACTCTGAAAGTTTGCTGGTGAAGCTGATGTTTCTGCAATGTCCGTTTTGGGCAAGCGTATCATCTGGTTGAAACCAAAACTATGGGACAGTTCTTGTCCGACCCTGTTGCATTCCATCGTATAACATCACATCACGTTGCGTCCCATACAGGGGCATAAAAAGTGGGAATATGAACGAGGTGCTCAAAGGTTCAGGCTTCTTGGCCAGGATGTCCCATGGCACATCGCATCATGTCGCATTGCATACAAAGGATGCACAGGGGCAAAGTGAAAAGGGGTGCACAAAGGGGGACATGAAAGGGGCGCGTAAAAGGGGTGACTGGGACATCGCACCACAGTTGCCTTGTGCACTGGTTCTTGTTTCTTGCCATTGTTACACTGGACACCGGAGAACTCGTCAAAATGCAACGCTGTACGATCAGCTGCTTCCAGGGAAACGTTGCTCGTTTTCAGAGTGGTTCGATCGGGTTCAGCGGGAGAAGGACTGAGCGATAAATCAACTACAATCAGCACCCGATCAGGCGTGCAATTAAAGGGCGCGAAGGTCCCAGGGGCCATCCTGGGCGGAGGGGAGGGAATGGAAATATCACACACGTCACTGGGACATGTATCATTTGGCAATTTTGTCAACGCAACGTGTAATGTGCAGTGGTCCCACAGGAAATGTCTGTTATCAAGCAGATCAGAAGACCCCAGCACATGCAAGCAACTTGGAAAACTGCTTTGAGAATTTTTTCTTCTTCTGAAGGTTTTGTCGTTGCAACAAAGGGTCTCTACATTTTTTTCACAGTGCACATGTAGATCTGACGTACTTCCGACATTCAGCAAAAAGTACAAAACAAAAGCAACCCAGCTTTTTGTTTGGTCTGCACACAGGAGAGAAAAAGTATCGATGAATTTTTCTGGCCGAGATATTTCCTTTCATGTGATACACCAGAAAAGAAGATCAAAAAGAACAACCACCTGACAGGCCCAATCCAAGATATTCTCAGCGATTGTGAAGGAAGCGCAGAGAAAACCTCTCCGTCAGTGTTCGCCTGTGAGTCGGAGCGTCCGGCGCCGCTCGAGCCTCGTCCCGTCTCGACTGATAAATCTGCGGGGCTGACACGACTTGTCCCCGGGATCAGTGTTTACGAGCCGGGCCCGCGGTCCGGATTAACAATCAGAATCACATCCACAAACACCGGACCCGACAATCCAGATCACCCGATAGGTGGGCGTTTTCACGAACGTGCTTCACAGGTGGCATTGGTGGTCACCTTCAAGGCGAGCGCTGCAGTGCACCCTCGTACGCAAAACGCTCCAACAACCAGGGATCAAAAGCAGCAAGAGTGGTGGGTACCAACACACAATTGCTCCACGTTCTGAAAAGACAATGTCCTTCGTGCAGGTCACTGTTTTCAAACAACCAACCCCATTTGGATTGATCGCGGAGGGACGTCTGCGCATGTTCAAGTTTCATTGCTTTCGAGCTTGTGCGGTTTGCGCCTCCATGGGCAGAGTTCGTGATAGAAAGCGGTGAGTTGGTGTGCGAAGCTGCGCACCTGTTCCTCGCGTCCCCGCGGTGGCGATGCCAAGCCTCAGTTGATCACCGATTACCGTAGTGCGGGCCCGATGGAAAGAATTTCTTCCAAGAGACTGAATTCGGCATGGGTCCAGTTCTTGGCCATTTGGTGTTGAAACTGACCTGTAGTTGTTCCTGCCGAAACCCATTTTGATATCTGAGCGTTTTTGCTTGACTCAGCCGATTATCAAAACAACTGATACTCGCGAGAAACCCGAGGATCACGAGACGGGCAAGTAGCCTTTGGTTTTCATCAGCCTCTTGGGCTTGACACATGTAACCCTGAGGCACATTCACATTTCTTGCGCTTCGAGATTGTGCAAAAATGCCAAATCCAGCTTTTTATCAAAAGGACATCACAATCCAACATTTCCTGCAATTGCTTGAATTGCCCGAGAAAATGATCAGGCAAGCATCGGAAAAAAGCCTGAAACGAGGATTTCGAGACAAGACGACTGGAAAAACTTGTCACCGCGAGTTGTAACTTTTGCACTTGTGTGTGAACGTCCTTCCTCGAATAGGGTTTCTTTGGCGCTGAAATTCTGCTCAACGCGAAATGGCCTGAGCAGTGCCACTTCTCCCGCCTGCTGAGGCGAGGCGGGCAGCTCAGCGGCTGTAAAAGCCCGGGCTTATGCTTGTGAGGCTCTGCGTAAATCTCGGCGGTGCAGAGAACGGATTGATTCCCGGTCAAAGGTAATCCGCAACATTGATGTGGCGGTGCCGGAGAGTCAGAGCAATCATGATGAATCATCTCCACACACACAATGCGAATCTCATAAGAAAAACGCCATATGAGAAGTGTCAAATGCCAGAAAAATGACCACATAAAGTAGCTCAGGAGATGAAGGTTTTGGTGGCCTGCTGTCCGAATGCAGTTTTTGTGTTTGTGGTGTGATTCCTCTCTGCCTTCAGGAGGGCAAGGACATACAAGAGCAAAGATGGTTCTTTCCAGGAACGTCGTGCTGAAAGCAGTGACGCCCGAGAACAACGCACATGTTGCTTCCCTTCTCATGAATGGGATTTGGACGCATCGGAGACATGTCTTGCTCTTGTGTCGGTGGTCCATTTGCGACAAAGAATGGGCGGACACAGAAATCTACGAAATCAGGGTCCAGCCATTGTCGCAGTCGAACGCTGCAACAAACCGCCTTAGAACCAGCCCGTCTGGGAATTGAAATATTTCCTCATCCGCAGCAGAGGATGTTTTGGTACAGACTTGAGCATGCTGTTGAGATTTAAATACACGTTGTAAGCTTCCTTCCTGTGTACGGGCTGACAGGGCGTGACGGTGCATGCGGAGTCTGCAGTGCGAGATAACGACTCGAGTTCTCCGTCTTGCGCTGCCCCGGAAACATCGCGGCTGCCGCGCCGCCGCGCCGCGCGTCGAGACGCGACTCGGTCCCGCTCAGCTTCGGGAGAACCGAGCTGCAACTCCGCAGCAGCGACAAACGCGTCAAACAACAATTGCGGTTCAGATGGATAGATTAATCTGGATGCTTAGCACCGAACAATGTTTCAGAGCTGCAAGGACTCTGCTGCCCATGTTGGGAACCTTGATTCAAATTGGTCTTGAATCCGACGTCCTTGTTGGTCGGAAGTCTCAGACAAATTCATTCTGCGAACTCTTGTTAATCACTTTCGTGACCGCATTTCCTCGTCAGCTTTTCCTACTTTCTGGGCAGGGCCACACACAGCATGAAGAAAACCAACATTGATTGAAACACCAAAAGAGACGTGAAGAAAGAGACAACCGTCCTGCACCCGATTGTCTCTGAATCACATCTGTCTCCGAGACGCTTCGGCGCGCACCGACGCACGCCTTGCGTGCCGACTCTCTTTCTCCCGAGGCAGCTCCGTTGCACCTGAACCTCGCGGAGGCTGGCAGACCCGCAGACCCTTTTGGTAAAATGTTTCTTCTGCTGGAAGTTTGAAGGAGGTGACATTTTATGCAATATGAAAAACATCGGCAGGCAATTTAGTTCTCAGCGCTTTTTGCAGCGTGAAAGCAGATTACAGGAGGGAAGTGGAGGTCCACTGATGCCGACGGCAATTTTACTCCCATTTATTTCTTGCAGTTTGACAGCTTATATCTTGGGGGAATTAGATATATGGTGTTGGTAGGAAATAGATTGTAATGTAAGGACGGCAGGCCTGAGGTCCCATAGTGGAAGTGGACTTGAGGAATATAAGCTGTAAATGCCTTGCCCCTCGTAGTGGCCCCGAGTCCCACAACAATTGATCCTGCAGAGCAAGTGCAAGGGCCACATTACCATCAATCGCACAGCAAAGTGTTCCGGGTCTCAGCACTGATAGAAATGACCCAAATCATGAGCCATACACGTGTCAGATCGAATGCATGCGTTAATCTTCCCAGATAGAGTCTGATTTCTCTCTGAGAGACTGTATGTATCAGGCGGGGTGTGTGTGTGTGTGTGTGTGTGTGTGTGTATGTCCGGATGTGTGAGTGTGTGCGTGCATGTGCGTGTGTGTGTGTGTGTGGTTGCAGCTGGCGGGTATTGAGGGGAACTGAATACAAAAAAAACAACAACAACAAAACAATGCACAAAACCCAACATTGATTTTGTATCAAGAGGTCAGTTGGTTCAAGACGTTCGGCAACTGCCTTCAATTTGTTCCCTTTCGACACGCTTTACAACACAGTGATATTTTGTAAGACCATAAGGTCACAGTGTGCAGAACACAGGAAGCAATTTCCGAAGCGCTTCCGCCAGAGAAACCTGACAGAATCAGTGGGACAGCAGAAAACCAGCGTCTCAAACAAGGGTGAAGTGCCAGCTCTCTTCCATTGCACAATTCCTGTCCGACAACCAGACAATCACAGACCAAAAAGAAGAAAAGAACCAAACTTCTCTTTTTTGTTTCTGAGTGTTTGACACGAGAGTTTCAGATGATTTCGTGTCACCCAAACCAACACCAACTCTGTTTGAGAGCAGAACTAAACACGTCGTGGTCTACTTCATCTGCTTCAGTCGTGAGATCACAGCACGAACACCCCAATGTATCTCCAAGCCAAATCACAACTTCAAAACCTTGATCCCCAACAAAACTCAGATGTTTCATTGGAGTAGCTAGCATCTCTCAAATCGGAAGGCGTCAGTTGGCATGTTCTTTCCCTTTTGGCAGAATATGAAGTCAGACTGGATCTGGTGATTCCAAACAGGGTGGCACATGTTTAATCTTGGTATTTTTGTCAACTTTGAACAATTTCCTTTTGAAACTTGACTCACTTCTTGATGAATGGAACCTTGGGTACATTGCTGAGTGTTTCCTTTGTTGACACTATCAATTTTGATGTGAACTGTTTGTGTCTTCCACAGCACAGTGTGCCTGACATTCCCCAAGAAAACAATGAACACTTTGTCATAAAAACCAGCAACAAATCAAACAATTCAAAGCCCTCTTTGTTCACACCATTTTGTGTGAATCTGAGCTGCATCCCAATGTTTCAACTGAACTGTGTGCATCATAAAATTTCAAGGAGTGACACACAAATGAATGTGATCGTCCTTTTTTCTACAAAAGCTACAGGTACTGACAGTGAGCGACAAAAGAACCAGGTTCGGTCTCGAGTGGATTCAGTTTGTAATGAGTGATTCGAGAGCGGGACGCAAAAATTCAAACCTTTGTCATTTCCACAGTTTTTGGTTTTTCTTCACCAAATGTTCACACAATGTGGTCATCACAGGTACAAACCTGAAAAACACAGAAAGAAGTCATTTCTTCTTTCTGTGTTTTTCAATGAATTTTTTTTAAAAAAGTTGTTTCTGTCCCAGTTTTGAGACAGGTGTCTTGAGACTGGGACAGCATTTTGTATCCTGGTTTGATGGTCAATTGTCTTGAGGTGCTTCAAATTTTCTGTGAATGGAAAACAGACAAGCAATGTAAAAGTGAACAAAAGAATATTTGGCTTTATTTGAAAACAAGCAAAGTCTTGAGAAAATAATCTCTTCACAATAAATCACACAAATATTTGTCATCTCTGAAACATGTTTTTGTGTCCCAGTTTGAAGAACTTTTTCAAGAAAGATGCTGCATGTTTGAACCTTAGCTAAAAACTGATCTCACACAATAGACTGACAAAACTTTTTCCTTTCAAAGAAAATGTCTTTGCCTTTTATTTCTATATTTTATCTGTTTCTGCAATAAAAAGTCATCAAGATGTGATATTTTTAGTAAAATCCAGTGAAATGACTGTCCTGGTTACAATCCTGGTTTGTTGTCCTGGTTGTTGTTTTCATGCAGTCATTATCTGCTCCTTTCTTATGGAACTAAACAAAATATTTTGTCTATTTCCTCTTTCATAAAAATACGCCTTGTGACTAATTTGGGTTTTCTCTTCTTGGTTTGTTTTGACTTCAGCACTCTTGTCCCAGGTCCAACTGTCCCAGTTTGAAAATTTTCTTTTTTATATCCCTGTATGCTTAGAAAATATGGCAAGAACTGGTACCTCACAGAATATTATACTTTCACACCCACTTGTTTGAAAAAAAAATTAAAGTCCAAGTTGAAATTTTGCTTTTGTACTGAAATTCATAAATAACATTATTAGGTCCTACTTTACTATCCTGGTTTGGCCAAAAATTTGGGGCCTCTGTCCCCTTTTCAACCCCTACCTCACTTAGTTGGGAGTGTAAGTTTGAAAAGCAACACATTTTTTGGAAGTACATTATGTGTTTGTTGAAGAAAATTCATGTGCAATAATATGCATTGATCAAATAAAAACAAAAAAAGAGAATAAGAAAGACTAAAAAATGAATTGACAGTCTAAATTGGTACCAAAAAAAAATTCAAAATAGTTGGATATACTTCTCTCTTGAGATAAGTTTTGCCCTCAGTATTTTAGTTTCCTGATATTTTCATGTGACCCTTCAAAGGTCACAGAAAATGCACAAATTGACTATGTGTCTCTTTTTCTCACTGAGCAATAATGGTTTGAAAAATCAAACTGGGACGCAAAATGCGTCCCGCTCTCGAGACATGGTTTTATTTCAAGACTTTTGGATGAGACAACGTTGACCAGCGAGAAGCAGCTGCTTTCATCGAGATGTCGCGTGAAACTGGATCTTGAATCCGCCTCCGTGTAAAAAGAATTCAGATCGACTGGTGGCGATGGTTTAAGTGGAGGGGTCTGTCTGGTTCACAGAGGAGCGCCTATTGACGTGACCAAGCACACTAAGCAGGTGTGGGAACCGCAGCACCTGATACATACACCCTGCAGGCCCAAGCTGGGATGCGCTCTCAAACAGGTGTTGTTTTGAGTGTTTCTACTACGACGTATCCTTTTGTGTTTTCCTGTGTCGTTTTGGAAGCTCATCCATCGATGACAAGGGGCGGGTGTTTCTGAGTGCCTGATGCCGACAAAAATGAGTGCAATAACAAAGACAACAACCATTCGAGAACCACTTGGGAAAGGAACAAACGTTGCACCATCTGTTTCCTGATGCCGGCTTTGAATTGTGTTCTGCAGAAGTTGCATTGAGCTGAGGTCAAAAATTGGTGGCAGTAATGTGTTCATTTGTTTCTTTTCCAGGCAGAAACTGTTTTGCAAGATTTGTTTTGTGCTGTGGCGCACTGCTGGCTTTCAGTGGGACTCACTGCTTCTCATTCGGCTTGAAGCACAAAAATTCACAGTGACTTGCTGTGAACCAGATCTCTTTGTCTTTGTCATCCAAGTTTCTGCTGAAACCTGGCATTTGTGGACATGGACGCTCAACAAAGCATCGTCACAAGCACACACAGTAGGATGCACGAAGATGCCAGAGCATGACAATGGGCAGTGCAACAGTTTAAATCCACCTCCAGGCAATAAATTCTCATCGGATGAACACACTTGCAGCACGGACAGCCTGGCTCGCAGTGTAATTTGCTCAAGAAAAGCATTGTGTGGTGCGTTTCAATAAAACATTAGTTCTGGGACTTAGCTGCAGCCAACAAAGGTCCCTCTCTCCACTGAAGTTTAGACGCAACCCGCTTTCGTATTAAAATCACCTTTCTCGTGGCAAATAGAACTTGTCTGGTGCGTTATTTTATTTCCATTTTTCATAGGCAATTGATTTGGCTATCAACACTTTGGAGTCCGCGGAGTGTAAGGGTAGAGACTTGAAAAGAAATAGGGAAACGAGTAATACTTTCTGGGTTCATGATTTAAGAGTTAGCCGCATCCTTGGAGAAATCAGCAGGAATTGAGGAGAAACAAAAATTCATCCGAAGTACGAGCAAGGAAGCAGGTTGCCGCAATTTGCCAAAAAAACCCCACTCTTTGTCGTTTGGTCTCGGCTCAAGTTGTGCTGGTCGCAAAGTAGAAATAGAAGACGGACGACTTCTCAGCGGTGAGAGAGCAGGATTTTGCGTTTTCGGGGGGGGGGGGGGGACGTTGCATAGTATAAAAGGGCTTTCATAGCGGCGGAGAACACACGAGGTGGTTCACCCACAATTCAGAGCCAAGAAATTTGTGAT
>JAAUXT010136529.1_pt1 | contig 12031 bp, 10 predicted proteins | sample 7278171 | NCBI WGS metagenome assembly JAAUXT01 (sample SAMN14350112, study PRJNA611818) | marine sediment metagenome | isolation source: surface marine sediment (1.8m) | place: French Polynesia: Moorea | collected 2018-08
AGTGACCCAAATCAGAGCAAGCCAAATCTGAGTGACCCAAATCAGAGCAAGCCAAATCAGAGCAACTGAAATTTCCTCAAATCACCGCGAGCTCCATGGAGCTATTTTTTCTTTTGAATTGTTGGTAATATATACAAATCAAATTGATAACTTGGTCAACAGAACACCAGAAACTTGTGTATATTGCACCAATATCTTGCCATCCCAAACACAGACTGCACGACAATCGAAGTCACTCCTCAGGTCACTGATACTTTACCTGAATTTGGAAACCACGAAGATTTTGATTCGAGGTTTCCATATTTGGGCCAGGTGCAAATTTTTCTTCGATAGCAATGCGCTATCATTTCGATCTGCCCAATTTCAACACACCAACTTTGACAGTCAGGTCTGCATTGGCACCCTCACTCACAAGTCATGGGCAATACAGCTGGGAAGCCAGCAAAACTGTCCTTCACAGCTATGATTGAAAACTCCAGGGTCTGAACAAGTCAACAAGAGGACCCAGTTAATCAAAGTCAACGTTGACTTGATCCTCACCTTGAGAAAGTTTTCACGCCATCTGATACAGATTTCAACGTGTCAACTGCAGGGTCCAGGCTGAATCCTGAGGTTTACAGAGATTTTTACCAGAACAAATTGTCTCTTGTTTAAGTGTTGCTTGATTTCTTCATCGACCTTTGAATCTTGGATGGAGCCTGAGATTGCCAAAAAAAAAAATGAAAATAAAAACTTATCAATACGCTGTCACCTTGACAAGAACAACTCACAACAAACCGGACTGTGCAGACCCAACTCCCTCACTGCACGGTGATCGTCATCCAAGGCATCCTTCATCTCATGCTTGGAGCCAGACACCACTCAATGCCGACCATCGTTCCCAAAACACGCAACCAGATTGCAAGGATATGCACAGATATCAGTATTTTATTGTTTCTCATTGATGAGTGGATTTTGACACCTGAACAAAGTGGGCCACTGACGCCCAGCACATATAAACAGATGTTGGATATCAAACCTATGCCTGGTATTCAGGTTGTACTCAGCAACTGCAACAGAACAATGTAAATTATTGACAGAAACCATGGTGAACAGTGAGTAAAGAGAACAATTAGTTGACAGGATCTTGAGTAGAAACACTTGATGTTCCAGTGGTGACACTGTCCACAGAGGCAGCTCTGCCACAAAGTTTCGTCATTTGCTTCTGAAAATCCTTGTATTGTGCAGCATAGATAAATGGATTCAAACAAAAATTTAGAAAAACCAAGACCACTGTTGTGTGATAGAAACTTTCTGAGATGAGAGTCATGTCAATAATTTTTGCAACATGAAGGTAATACACTGTTAGGTTTGGAGTCCAGCAGACAATAAATGTCACTGAAACTAAGGCAAGAGTTTTCAACACATTCCTCTCTATTTTGTCTTGGCCAGAATCTTGCATATGGCCAACAAAATTTCCAACTTTACCCTTTTGTCTGAGTACTTTGACAATTACAATGTAACAAAATATTATAGTGATTACTGGCAGAAGAAATTGAACCAAGAATGAAATCACACTGCCAAAAATAGACAATTCATTAGTGAGCCATTCAGAAGCAAAAAGACATGTACCATTTGAGTGTGAAGAGGTCAAAACTACAGTAAAGAAAACAAATGTGAGGTTAAAGATCCACACAAAACAAATTACTCCAACAATATGCCTCTTGCTTAGAGAAGTTTTGTGCCAAACTGGAAATGACACACCAATAAATCTTTCAATGTTTATAAAAACTAAGTTCCAAGTTGAACAAGAAGCTAAGCCCCAGACAACAGCTGTGGAACCAATAAGTTTGCAATACAGGTCAGCTGCTACACCTGAAAATGTGGCAATAACTTGCCCACCAAATTTAACATGACCAATTGTCACCAAACTAATAGAAGCTGCCAAATCAGTAGCACTCTGATTTATCAACAATATATTTACCATTTTCTTCCTCATGTTTGCTGATTTAGTAAATACAAAGATGACAAAACTGTTCCCAACAACACCAACAGTTCCAATACAGACGTAGATGACAATGGTTGTTGTTCCTTCAAAGAGATCATTCTCCGTCACTGTGGATGCATTTGTTGCATTCATCCTCACAATTTTAGGCACTTTCAATCTTGAAACATTTGTGAAAGACTGTGTCACACACACAACTGGAAAATTGCAGGACGTTTTCCCTCTGAAATCTTTCAGTTGGCTAAAACACCTTGCAAGACTTTATCTCAGAGAACATATGTGGTAAAAGACATGTGACCAAATAGAATTATTGAAACCTGGCATCAAAGTCCTTGCCCATCTGACAGAAAGCTGAGAACAAGGATTCTTTCTCTGAGTCAAGATGCTGGCTCAAGAGACTTGCTGATACGAGGAGCAATCTGAAACTTTGATGGATGCCACCAAGACATTCAAAGCAACTTTTCTTCTGATATTTGTGAATAAAGAACCTTGTACTTTGCCCTTTTGTGTTCAAAACAGACTCTGGTGCACCTGATGACACAGGCACCTGAACTCGTATGGTGGCTGGCAACTTTCACCTGTCAGGTGTCCTCCTGTTCCCCTGGTATCACACACATGCACACACACATGCACACATGTACACACACACACACACACACACACATCGGACTCCACAGGTTCACTCTTGCCAATGACAAAGACAGGGCTCTTTGTATGTCTTGTAGGACATTTGTCGCGGAAATACCCTGCCATTTCGTCCGTAGAGCCCATACCATGTTGCTTAAGAATTGGCACCAAAAAGAATTTTGTGTCACAAGTGCCTCAGCCAATCAGAATGCAGCGTCAATTATCCTTATGCTACTTATGCTCCGGGGGCCATTTGCACTGCACCCTGGCCCAAGCAAAAATGACACTCACAGGTGGGGGGATCCAACGAAGTGTCACACCAATGCGGACAGACACATACTGACAATGATATTCACGCTTCTGCGACCAACAACAACACAAGTTTGACCCCAGGACAATCTGAGTGAGATGGCACAATAACAATCTGTCAGTTTTTCCCTTGGACATTGCTGGAGCAAATTTTTTCTTCGTTTGCAATTCACTTTCACTCCCACTGCCATGTTCAACATACTAAATTTGGAAAGTCAGGTCTGCATTCTGCATTGGCACTCTCACTCACAAGTCATGGGTGATATAGCTGGGAAGCCAGCAAAACCTTCTTGTGTCCTTCACAGCTACGATTGAAAAAAACCCAGGGTCTGAACAAGTCAACAAGAGGACCCAGTCAACCAAAAATCAACTTTGACTTGATCCTCATCTTGAGAAAGTTTTCTTGCAATCTGACACAGATTCTGACATCGACAAATTTGTCAACTTCAGGGTCTGGCATGAATCCTGTGGTTGACAGAGGTTCTTAGCCAGAAGAAATGGTCTTCTTTTCAACTGTCGCTATATTTCTCCATTGACCTTGCAATCTCGGGTGGATCCTGCGATTGTTGAGAAAAAAATTGCCCGAGTGAGCTCCCGTGATTTGCGCCTAATGCCATTTTGTTTAAAGTCAACAGCACCATGACAAGAGTGAATTGAAACAGTGCCAATTTCAAAGTGCTACACACTGATCAAATTCCTTCCTGGCACCTTATCCTTGACTGAGAAGAAATCCACAGACCAAAATTTGAACACAAGGGAGCACCACACCATGGAGAAAGTACTTTTGGTAGGCAACGCCTTTGGTGCTTCCACTCGACCGGTACTCGGCCAGTGCAAATCACAAACCTGGATGCTGGCAATGCGCAGTCACTTTGCTGAGAACAATACACACCAAACTGGACTGTGCAGACCCAATCCCTTCACCAAGCCGTGATTCCCAACCCACTCAACCCAAACGGAACATCGTTCTGAAAACACGCAACCAAATTGGAAGAATGTGCACCAATATCCGAATTTTATTGTTCTTCATTGATAAGAGGTTTTTGACACCTGAACAGTTTTACTCAGAGTAAGCTATGCTTTGATTCAGGAGAACACGTCCTCACACAGAAAATGAAACTCTGACCCATGTACAGTGGGCGGTTGATGCCCAGCACATATATAACACATCTCTGCCTGAAATTCAGGTTGTACTCCGCAACTGCAACAGAACAATGTAAATTATTGACAGAAACCATGGTGAACAGTGGGTAAGGAGAACAATTAGTTGACAGGATCTTGCGCAGAAACACTTGATGTTCCAGTGGTGGCACTATCCACAGAGGCAGCTCTGCCACAAAGTTTCTTCATTTGCTTCTGAAAATCCTTGTATTGTGCAGCATAGATAAATGGATTCAAACAAAAATTTAGAAAAACCAACACCACTGTTGTGTGAAAGAAACTTTCTGAGATGAGAGTCATGTCAATAATTTTTGCAAGATGAAGGTAATAGATTGCTAGGTTTGGAGTCCAGCAGACAATAAATGTTACTGAAACTAAAGCAAGAGTTTTCAAGACATTCTTCTCTTTTTTATCTTGGCCAGAATCTTGTGTATGACTAACAAAATTTCCAACTTTCACTTTTTGTCTGAGTATTTTGATGATTACAATGTAACAAAATATCATAATGGTTACAGGCAGAACAAATTGAACTAAGAATGAAATCACACTGCCAAAAATAGACAATTCATTAGTGAGCCATTCAGTAGCTATAAGACATGTACCATTTGAGTGTGAAGAGGTCAAAGCTACAGTGAAGAAAACAAATATAAGGTTGAAGATCCAAACAAAACAAATAACTCCAACAATATGCCTCTTGCTCAGAGAAGTTTTATGCCAAACTGGAAATGACACACCAATGAATCTTTCAATGTTTATGAAAACTAGATTCCAAGTTGAACAAGTAGCTAAGCCCCAGATAATAAATGTGGAACCAATAAGTTTACAATACAAATCAGCTGCTACACCAGAAAATGTTGCAATAACTTCCCCACCATGTTTTACATGACCAACTGTCACCAAACTGAAAGAAGCTGCCAAGGCAATTACACTTTGGTTAATCAACAAAATATTCACCATTTTCTTCATCATATGGGATGATTTAGTGAAAACATAGATGACAAAACTATTTCCCATGATACCAACAGTTCCAATACAGATGTAGATGACAATTATTGTTGTGCCTTCAAACAGATCATTTTCCTTCACTCCAGATGCATTTGATACATTCATCCTCGCAACAAGTTCAAGGACTTTCAAGAAACATTCGTGAAAGACTGTGTCACACACACAACTGGAAAATTGCAGAACGTTTTTCCTCTCAAATCTTTCAATTGGTCAAAAAAACATGAACTTCGGGACATGTCAGGGCCACATACACCTTGAAAGACTTTTTCGCAGGGAGCATGTGTGGCCATAGATTTATGACCAAAGCGAATTGTTGAAACCTGGTATCAAAGTCTTTTGCCTGTCTGAAGGAAAACCCAGAACAAGGGTTTTCTGATTGAGTCTAGAGAAGAGCAGGTGCTGGCACTGGAGATATAGATAAAGCAAGAGGGAATCTAAAACCTCCACAGATGCCACCAAGATGTTCAAAGCAACACAACACCAACTTTGTGAATAAAGAACCTTGGACTTTGTGCTTTTGTGTTCAAAACAGACTGTGGTGCACCTGATAACACAGGCACCTGAACTCGTATGGTGGCTGGAAACCTTCACCTGTCAGTTGTCCTCCTGTTCCCCTGGTGTCACACACGCGCGCACACATGCAAACACACACTATAGCACACACACACACACACACACACACACAAGACTTTATGAATATAGAACAAGAGATTCTCCACAGTATCATTTGTGCCAGTGACAAAGACAGGATTCTTTGCAAGAACAAAACAAGGTTGCCAGACTTTTACCCTGGATCAAAACTAGTGATACGCTGTTAAAAAGTCAGCAATGTTTGAAATTTTGAACATGTGTCAAGCGTTCAATTGGGCTACGACTCCTGGTGTTTGACGACAGGTCTTGTTGATGACATTGTGGGCCAAGGCTCTTTTGGATTTGCAAATACCACGGGACGGGCTATTCTTGGACCATAGATCTCTACATACTCTTGCGCATGCTTAGTCCTGTGCTGTCAGGCTTGCATTGATCCATTGGTGCCACAGCATCCCTTCCCAGCACCACACCCCATCAGCTGAAGGTCCCAAGCTGTGCTGCTCACTATCTTGTGACATGTGGTGGATGGGTGGGGTGTTGCTTCCATTGCAGGAGTACCAACCTCACTGATCCACCAAACCCTGTGCTGAAGAAGTGATCCATGGAGTCACGAAGGTCTGACCCCTCTCTGGCTTCAAATTCACTGAAGCATCGGGCTTGGTGAGAAGCCGGTTATCCGGCGGAAACGTTCACTCACAACACACTGGAACAACCAAAATGCACATGAGCATGTCATTTTTTTTGTCAATGAAAGATAATGCTTGCAGGTTAAAGTTGACAGCAAATGAATACATCATGCAGATTCTGATCTGTTTTCTTCCAGGAAAAAGAAATATTTCTCTGAAACAAAGGCGAGACTTTTCAGATTGTCTCTGAAAGTGAAGGCCTCAGATCTTGACTCTAGTTGTTGTTGTTGTTGTTGTTGTTGACGATGTCAATCTGTTCAGCGAATGTATTTCTTCACAAAGGCGTCCAGTCACAAAGACAGAAAAATTGCACTGTCAGAAGAGGAACATTTTGGCAAAGTCCCATGATTGCCAGTGATGCTGTCAGTTAGATGGGTGAAGGCTAACAACACCCGTGCCAGTGCCAGATCCAGTGCCAGTGCCTGTTCCAGTACCTGTGCCAGTGGTGCTGTTTCCTGCAGAGGTAGTTCTGCCAAAATGTTTCTTCATTTGTCTCTGAAAATCCTTATATTGGGCAGCATAAATAAATGGATTCAAACAACAATTCAAATACACCAAGTAAACTGTAAAGTGAAAAAAAGAAGTTCTGATAAGTGTTGTGTTAATTTTTGCAACATATAGGTAATACACAACAAGGTTAGGAGACCAGCAGATAACAAATGTAAGTGAGACCAAGGCAAGGGTTTTAAGCACATTCTTGCTTGCCTTGTCTTGTCCAGAAGTGTTTACATTACCAATTGTAGGTTGTACTTTACTCTTTTGTCTCAGAAGATAGAAAATTGCAATGTAACAAAACATGATTGTGCCAATGGGCAAAAAGAATGAAAGCAAAACAGACACCACACTGCCAAAAATAGACAATTCTTCAGTCAGCCACTCAGAACCCACCAGACAGGTACCATTTGAATATTTAGAGGTCATAATTAGAGCAAGAAAAACATACATAATGTTGAAGATCCAGACAAAGCATATCACTCCAGTAATGTGGCTCTTTGTCAGGGATGTTTTGTGCCAGATTGGAAAACAAATTGCTATGTATCTTTCCAAGTTTACAAATACCAGGTTCCAAGTAGAGCAAGAAGCAAGACCCCACAGAAGGGCTTTAGACCCAATGATCCTGCAATACAAATCAGCTGCAACACCAGAAAATGTTGAAACAACTGCTCCTGCTGTCTTGACATGACCTATTGCCACAAGACACAGAGAAGCTGCCAGGTCTATAGCACTCTGGTTTATCAACAAAATGTTTACCATTTTCTTCATCATTTCAGATGATTTAATGAAAATATATATTACAAAGCTGTTTCCTGTCATCCCAATAATTCCAATGCAGACATAAATGATAACAGCTGTGCTTCCTTCAAAGAGATCATTTCCCATGGTTGTGTCATTTGATGCTCTCATCTCTCCAACGTTAGTGATTTTGTGAAAGAATCTCGGCAAAGATAAAACTGTCACTTGGAAGTCTCAAATCCCAAAGATGTAGAAGAAACTGAAAACAATATGTTGAAGCCTCGTGAAAAACACCCACTTCCACCTTGAGCCTTTCTGTTCCCAAAGCTCACACACTGTGAAATGTCACGGTCAACCAGCAGAAGAAATTCCAAAGGCCATCTGGTGAAGTCTTTGTCTTATCTGCAGGTTCTCAGGCATAAAAGGCTGCTGCAACACGAGCAGGTATGAGGAGGTGTCCACCGAACCTTCACCGATGTGGCAAACGTTCTTGTGCCCAGTTTTTGTGACCTTTGCCAACTGACAGCAGGGGACCAGGTGCTGTTTTTGCCAACAGCACCTCAGCGTGAATCGGTTGATGTCAGCTGATCCAACAGATCCAGGGGGCAAAGCTCGGGAGCTCAAACAGATCCCGAAAGAAATCATCCAATTTGAACCATAAGCAATCATTGTTTCCCTTGTTGTTTTTCGAATTGGAGGTCAGGCCCCCCTGACCCTCAAATAGTTTTGTCCCGAATCCCCCACACCAAATTTACTCTCTTGCACACAGATGGAAAAACACATCTTGAGATTATCTTCTGAGGGTCGCCCAGCAGCAAGTCTGCTGTGGACGGAAATAGCATCATGGATGAGAATATCTGTCATGAAGATGACCCTCTGGTTCCTGTCATCAGCCTCAGACCCCATGGGAAGTGGTGGAGCTCAGTAGTAAAGTGTCTCTCCCCTTTGTAAAGCAAGTCTATGTCTTTTTGCACCCGAGAAGCTTCCTGACTTTGGACACAGACTCGGTGTCTTTTTTCCACGTGTGCGAGGTGCAGGTGTGCGTTGAGCACAGCAAAAAGCCTGATTCGCGTGACTCAACTTCAAATGACGTGAGGTTGTATTTGCCTTGCATGTCCACCTTCAGGGTTGCAAGAAACACCAGTCCACAGCTGTGCAGTTTGGAGTTGTTCGGGTTGTGAAAATGGAGATCAAGTGAGAATACAGAGTGAGCAAACTTACATGAGCAAGGTTGTTCAACAAACATTGAGTTTCGTGTTGGAGTCAGATACTCTCCTCGCGCACATCTGAACACATTTTTCTTGTCCCAATGCCCCTCACACCAGGGCTGCGCTTTGTACTCGGATTTCACACTGGAGACATGGCTTGTTCTGTTGGGATAGGAAAATAGCCAGATGCCAGGTGTGTGTGAGGTTGGCGAGCACGCACAAACTGCTGGAAACAGAAACACAAACTTGTGGGCAAACCAAAAATACTCTCAGATACTTCATCTGCTTTTAAGGCAACATTGTAGAAGAAAAAAAATAAAACAGTTTCAATTTTCCACAAATTCCTTCCAACAGGAATAAGATTTGCCTGAACTTGTGTGCCGCCCATATGGCTCCACCAATAGCAATGAAGCAGAACGCTTCTCACAATCTTCAGGAACTCAATGTATGATGTTGTTTGGATATGGGGGGTTGGGACCCCTGGGATTCCACAACCTGCTTCACACAAAACTTGTTGTGGTGTGTGTACAGGAAACAGAGATACCATCAGGAGTTCGCCCAAGTATGGCCCTGAACTGGCCCAAAACACTGCAGACACTGCATAACATCCCCAATGACCCCTTCATCCCTTCAGAAACACCAGTTCTGCAACAAATCTTCTTGTGCACTGAGTTTTCCAAGACGTTAAATGAAAGATACTTTTTAGCTCTTCAGAGAATTTCACGAATTGAGACATTACGCTCGTTCTTCTTTGGGAAGCCACCACAGAAATTCGTCAAACCTTATTGGGGATGTGTTTTGTATCAGTGGTGTGTAGACCGCTAAGAGCCCAGAGGTCACTCTTACCTTGCCCATCTCTGGCTTGAATTTCACGGTGACACATGCTGCAATGCAGAGGACCACGCACAAACACTGGAACTGCACACAACATCCAATGTTCATTTGTCAGCAAAAGACGAGAAGTGTTTCTTGAAATTGACTGTGATGCAGGTTTTCAGGCAAGCACATTTCCTCATTTTTTTCAGTTTGACAAAGATGTCATTACAAGCACTGCATGCACATGAAAATATGAGCCTCAGATCTCGAGCCCCAGATCTTGTTGTAACATGTAATGAGGAGCACTGTTTACGGCACAACAAATTCTTGAACACTGCAGTGCCGTCCAAAACCGCATATATCAGCAGAGCAGTCAAACACTGTCATCATTTTGAAGTCCCTGGATTGTCAGTGGCACTTCCAGTTTGTAGTTGAACTCTGACAACACCCGTGCCAGTGACAGTTCCAGTGCCAGTGCCAGTTCCAGTGCCAGTTCCAGTGCCAGGGCCAGTGATGCTACTTCCTGCAGAGATAGTTCTGCCAAAAAGTTTTTTCATTTGTCTCTGAAAATCTTTGTATTGAGCCGCATAGATAAATGGATTCAGACAACAGTTCAAATACACCAAGTAAACTGTGAAGTGATAGAAAGTAGTTGTGAAAAGTTTCATGTAAAGTTTTGAAATGAACAGAAAGTACACAACAATGTTTGGAGTCCAGCAGATAAGAAATGTGAGTGAAACCAGGGCAAGAGTTTTCAGAACATTCTTTTCCAAATTGTCTTGGCCAGATGAGTTCACATTTACAACTGCAGATTCTACCTTTGTCCTCTTTCTTAAAACTCTAATTATCAGAATGTAACAAACCATCATGATGACAATAGGAAAAGTAAAGTTAACCAAGAGAGCAGAAACACCACCAAAAATAGACAATTCTTCAGTTTTCCACTCTGTAGACACAAGACAGGTACCATTGGAATATTTTGAGGTCAAAACTGCAGTGCAAAAAACAAACATGATATTGAAGATCCACTCAAAACATATCACTCCTACTATGTGCCTGTTGCTCAGAGATGTTTTGTGCCAGATTGGAAAGGATACACCAATGTATCTTTCCAAATTTACAAAAACAAGATTCCAAGTTGAACAAGAAGCAAAAACCCACAGAACTGCTTTGGATCCAATGAATCTGCAATACAGATCAGCTGATAGACCTGAAAATGTTGTAATAACTACTCCTGAATATTTGACATGACCCATTGTGACCAGACATACAGAAGCAGCCAAGTCTATGATACTCTGGTGTGTCAACAAAACATTCACCATTTTCGTCATCATCTCAGAAGATTTAGTGAAAATATAAATTACAAAACTGTTCCCCACAATGCCAATAAGACCAATGCAGACATAAATGACAACAGCTGTACTTCCCTCGAAAAGATCGTCATCCATCACTGTGCGATTTGATGCTCTCATCTCTTCAATTTACCGGCAGATTTGTGAAAGAATTTGAAGAATTATGAGAATTCCAAGTTTCCCGAAAAAGAAAGACGCAGCAAATGTTGTGCTGGTCTGAAAAATACTTCCTTCCAACTTGAGCCTTCTTCTCCCCGAAGCTACACACGCGCAAAACAAGAAAAGTCACCACAGCACTTGGGGTCTTTGTCTTCGCTGGCAGTTTTCAACAGAAGGACAGTTGTTCCAAGTGGATCAGGAGGATATATTCCAGTGTGTCAAAACCTTCACAATTGTCAGAAAAGTACCTGTTCTGTCCCCAGTTTTTTGGAGTCGCCGGACTCAGTGCTGCTTTGTTTTCTCGTATCATCAGTGTTTGAGTCTGATGAAGGAAAGTTGATCAAGAGAGGCAAAGGTAAGGGAACAATTATCTCTCCCATCCGTTATACATGCTGATCTGCCACACTCACATTCAATTCGATACGAGTGAAAAACACATTTCGAGATTAATTCCTCAGGCTACAGCTGCCCAAACAAGAGGTTTAGGTCGGCTTGTCCACCGAAATAGCATCTTGAAGAAAATATCTAGCTTGCAGCAAAGATGAAGCACACGTGCTCATGAATGAGCTTCAGGCCAAAAAGGTGGTTGAACTCAACAGCAAAACTCTGCCACTGTGCATCATATATTTGTATATGTTCCAGCGAGAAGCTTCGTTTTCTAGGAAATGAACACACTGTTCTGTCTCTACTAGTGTGAAACCGGTGAATAAAGTCCATTAATATCACGCGCAATTCCGTGTCTTTACTCAACTGTCCGGCTGTCACACTCATGTGACAGTCTTCCGAGTCAGGTGCGGCAGTCCAATAACCAATGCAGACTTTTTGTGCCATGCTGTTAGGTTAACCAGAGGAGATCGCACTCTGCACCTTGAGTACTCTTCTCAAACACTCAGCCGCTTC
>JAAUXT010004973.1_pt1 | contig 12030 bp, 12 predicted proteins | sample 7278171 | NCBI WGS metagenome assembly JAAUXT01 (sample SAMN14350112, study PRJNA611818) | marine sediment metagenome | isolation source: surface marine sediment (1.8m) | place: French Polynesia: Moorea | collected 2018-08
CAGTTGTGATGGTGATCTCCACAGCCGCTGCTAGCTCTACTCCCCCCCCCCCCCCCCGCGGGCCCACGCCGGCTTCGCGGCCCCGGCCCGGGGCCCCGCCGCTGCTGGAGCCCCCCCCGCCGGGGGGGCGCGCCCCCCCCCCCCCCCCACATGAAGTCCCAACTTCTTTGGAAGGTTTTTGGCAGTTTTCAAAGTAGCTCGACTCTCATTTGGCCCTGGAGTGAGATTTTCGCACTTCTTTCGTTTTCAGGCGGTTGCCTCTTCAAAGTTTGAACTTGAACGCTTTTAGTTCGGAAGATGTCATTCCTCAAACGTGCTGAAGGAAGAGCTGTCCAGAAGCCCTCAAAACTAGTTGATCTCCGCTTGTTTTCTTTGGTACATCTGTGCAGCACCGTGAACAAAAGTTTTTTCCGTTGTGGATCAAACAAACCGAACGCCCACCACTTGGCTATCACCGAAACAGCCCACATTCAGATTGTTGAAAACACACAAGTAAATGTGACAAAATCCGCACTGGCAAACACGAACACTTGTCCTTGTTGATACGTCTGATTTGTGCGACAAGTGCTCGGGCAGGCCTCAATGCATTCAAAACATGAGCCGGGTTTTTTTTACAACAAAGGAGCAGCAAACTTTCTCTTTTCGGACACAAAAGCAGATCTGTAACCTTGCAGATGCAAGAAAGTACCCCATCGCGAAAAATGACCAGTACACTGAAAAATTTCGCAAGACACACACGCAAGCATACACGACCACGCACGTGCACGCAAATACACGAGCACGCGCCAACACCAAAGATGAGCAAATTGCAAACACTGCTTTTTTCACTGGTCAAATTGCAGCAACCAGTGGCGGGTCCAGGATTTGGCAGGGAGGGGAGGGCAAACCCTGAAGGTGGAGCAATTCCAACAGTCAACAACAACAGGCACCTGTGGTTCCTTTCTCTGAAGGAGAGCAGAGCCCCTGGATCCGCCTATGGCAACAAGGAATTGTTTTTGACACACGCGCCACTGATGGGGAGGTTTGGATGTCTTAGAAGTGCCGCGTGCTGCGAATCCGCGCGACGTAGCGCACATTTATCCGTCCTGATTTCACTGCTTTTGCTATCACCAAATGTAAATATTTTTTGACATTTCCTTATCAAATCCAACACTTTTATCACAATGTGTCAAAAAGATCTTTTCCAGAGTTTTGCCCAGAAAGGTGACGAGACACTGGCAACCCTGGACACGCAGCGTTGCACGCAGAAACAGCCCCGCACAGCCCCGTACGGGTGACATCTAAACCTCCCCATTCTCGGTCATTTCTACTTTGCAAACATGAGATTCTCAAAACGCAACAAAAACACGGTTTGGCTTGGCAGTCTTTCCTGCAGCACATCATCACTTGTTTTGGCATTCATTTGGGTGATAAACCTTCACTGAGCAAAATTTGAACTTTTGGGCTGGATGACAAGAAGTTACACCTTGAAATCATCCTGTGGGTAATGTTGGCATTCTCAGAAAAAAGTAAAATCACTGTCACTATCGCGAAAAGCTTGTCATGACCAAACAAATCTGGAACACAAACACACGAAGAACAATACAAACGCACATGCAGTTTTGGCAATAAGACTTCTGAAACATCAGTAATATCACTTCCTTGGCATGTCTTTTTGGCAAGTAAAATACTGAAGAATTCCTGCAGACTCGAAAAGTCTTCAAGCAGTACGAACATGTGACACACAACACTTAAAGCTTTTTCAGTCACGATTACATCTCAAAAATCTTCCCTTGTGCATGAAAATACATGCGAGTGCCTATTCGATTTGACAAGAAAACACAAACGTGACTAAAAACACAACAAAAGACCAGCTAAGTACAACGTTCAAATACTGAGGTACAAGCCTTCGTGCAGCAGAAACGTTCTCGAAAGAGAGTATTGCTTAAAATTTACAACATGCAATTCCATTTCTTCAACCGAAAAAATCGGCGTGATCAAAATCTCAACTTGCATCCTGTGAGTTCCCGTATCCACCCAGTGCGACTTCAAAACCTGCGTGAATACGGTACACACTTCTCCAGAACGAGTCACAACCAGTCCGCAGACAAGGAAATCTGCAGACATCATTTTAGAACCAAAAAGTACAGTTCTGAGTGATGTAAAATCTGATACACAAAACGTGACCGACTGAGTCATGAAGTTTCCTTGCCATTCATTCTCAAATCAGTCGACTCAGATGAATGACAAACTGGCAAAATCCGAATCGTCGCTGTCGTGTTCAGAGACACCAGAGCAGGTCCAGTGCTTCTGTGGGTTGCGAGTGCTGAACGCGACCGATTCCCCGATAAGTCTTCACTGTGTGGCCTAAGCCTGGGTCTTCCTGGTCAGGATGAACGCTTCCATGTTGAGAACAGGTCTCTCCACCAGGACGTGGAGCAGCACCGCAGCCGCCAAACTCAGCGTGAGGAAGCCGCTGAACCACAAACACTGCAACACCAAATCATCGCAACTGTGCAGGCTCACAACACGTTTTCTTCTGAAAATTGTCCAACCCAACCGCTGTGAAATTTCTGCGGTAAACTCCTGCTATTTTTTATTCGGCAACAAAATTTCTTACCAAGGCGTATCCGGAGACGTGAATACTCGACCTGACGCTGCCCCAGTAAGAGTTGATGAGGAGTGGGTGCAACAGGTACGCCCCGAACGTGAGACGACTGAGCGGCTCCCAGCCCCTCCAGCTCAACAGCGTGTCCACCAAACCTTGGAAAGTGCAACAGAAAAGTCTCACAAATGTTCTGCAGGACACATGTGCGCCGCTGCAATTTTCTGGCGCTGGGGTGCCGGTGAGCGAAAATTGCACCAGTCCACACGATGCAAGGCAGTGTTGGTGTTCCCGAGAAGTTGAGTGTCGGATCCTGGTTCAAACCAAGACAGCTGCACCTTCCACTCGTTGTTGACAACACGCCTGTCACTCACCTCCGTAGCCGTGACGACACGAGTACACGATCCAGCCAAGCGCCGCTGCCCATATCACGTGACTGAGGGAGCCGTACAGCACGTTGCCTGGCGACAGCATCTCGTGGCCGTGAAACGCCCGGTAGAAACCCAGCAGCAGGCCCACCATCGTTCCAGCGCATAGAACCCAGCCAGCGCACACCCACACCTACAAATTTGAAGCCAGCTTTCGTACACACGAGCATTCGCGTGCTTCGCAGACAACTGGTGTCATTGAGTCCGAAACTGGGAATCGCGTCACCTGATGTGTCGAAATCACAGACTTCGTGAATGGCACGACATGAAATGAAGGCAAATGGGGAACACGGTAGAATCAAGGACCAAAAACCCTTTTTAATCCAGGTTTGAGGAAACAGACCGAAGCCCTTGCCTTGGGGAATCTTTTCTTGGCGGTCCCGTCAGCGTGCAGCTGGTAGCCGAGCAACATCCCGACAAGGTAGGGCGCCGCGCGGCAGTACGGCTTCGTGTAAACCACGTTCTCGTACGTTGCGGCAGCATGACTACAAACACACAACATGTGCGGTGACAGGGTGTTTCGACAGTGTGCGAGGTATGGCAAACTCTTTGACTCGGTTGTCTCTGAAGCCCTCACCTTCCGTTCACCGACAACAGCGACGCAGCGAGATTGACGTTGATGTTGAAGTGGGCACACAGCGCGGCCGTCGTCGCAACACTCGCCAGAACAGCCCCAGCTATTGTCAGGCGTCCTTTTGTCTTACTTCTGTCAGTAGAGGAAACAGGCATCTCACAAAAAAGACCTCAATTTCTTTGTCTCAAGAAAAGTCGGACACGTGATCCTTGTCGTGAAATCTGCCTCTTTTGACGATTTTCCATGCGAAAAACAGTTGTTTTTGACGTGTCTTTTCGATTGATTCTCAAGATGGGCACTCCATTCTTACCTGTGCAGAATAACAATGACCAGTGGACTGAGCAGGAAAAGCTGCATGTCGACTGCCAAGTACCAGAGCCACTCCATACACTGCTCGGAGAAAGTGGAGTGAAATTTCGTCAAAACAATGCATCTTAGAACCCAGAAGCACTGAAATAATGAGCAATTCTCCTTCCCAAGGGACAACTCGCGAAACATCCACTGCTGGTTCTGAAGCAATTCCAACCAAATTTTGAGGCGGCACTTGTTTGATGTTTCGTCCAGAAAACAAAAGAGGACAATCTGAGGTGTCGCCGATGCGTTTTGGGAAAATTTGTTCTGTGTGTGTGTGCACCACGAATCAGTTTTGTGCCCAACAATTCCTTTCCACACCAGTTGACCAACAGTCCATATTTTATCAAGTCGCGTGGCCTTCTACAGAGGCTCGTGTCGATTTGTCAATCCAATTCGTCCCTGCAGAAATCGACATTTGCGGCAAAGCGTTTTTGGGTTGCTCTTAATTCTGTACTTACAACATCGTCAAGGTGCGTGGGATAGAAGTTCTGAACATAGAGAAGGTTGGTCCACCAGTGCGCGCGGCAGGTGGAGTTGGGGTCGCTGAGCTGATGGGTGAGGGGCCCATGAGCAAAGCGAGGCAAAACAAACATCCAAAGTACCATCGTAAAGGCCACGCACGGAGTTAATCTAGAAAGGGAATGATGACTCTGAAGAAGTAAATTTACGCGGAACATCGTGGAGAATCTCGACAGACCCAACAGTTGAGGCTGACGAGATTTTCGGAAAAGTGTTCACTTTGACAGCGATTGGTAAAATCTTGAGCATCATTTGATGGGTAAATACAACATTGAAGAATGATTTATCACAGGTTGATTCTGAGACCCACAACCGAACAAAAACTTGTCACCCAAACCGCCCAACTACCCCAAATTCCTCGTGGGCCAGAGTACCAACCTCAAGTATCTGTGGAGCCAAAATCTCAGAATGCAGAACCTGCCCTCACTGGCGTGAATTTTGCAAAGAGCAACGTAGCACACCAACAGTCCACTGAAAAGACAAGAGGAAACCAAAATCCTATTGCAGGCAACATGAAAAGCGAAAACCTGACCAACATGATCAAAACGTGTGTTCCATTTTGTTCGTTTGGCAAATTTTGATGGTGAAAACAGATCCCGAGAAACAAGTCCGTGCCCATGATTCGTGGCTCTGGCAGGAAAGTTTCAACACAAGCTGTTGTCGTGGAGGGCGTATCGTCTGTTCAAGGAATATACCGACGCAGTCGAGGGGTTGGTCGGGCCACCACCAGAGGTAGCCCATGACGCCAAAGGTGGAGTGAGTTGGTCACTCACATCCACCGAAGTGGGGCCCTGACCAACCCCGAGACTTTGTAATTGGGTTTTGGGGTGGATTGGGATAATTTTTGCTCTAAAACACCAGATCAAGACAAATAAATTTGCATTGAAAAATTTGTTTTTTGCATTTGAATTTATTCTTCATTGAGTACTGAATGAGAAAAACATTTTGTTTTTTGGGGTTTTTTTCACAGAGGTTGTGGAAAAATGTTGTGCTTAAAATTTGTTTACACTTGGTGTGTTTGTATACTATCAGATGCATTTCGGAGTGGGTTGTTGCTCACAATCCACCCAAACCTGATCATAAACAGATACATTGGAAGGGCACTGAGAGGTCTGCAATTTCTTTGGGAATGGAGTGAGTAGTACCACTTTGTGTTCATCTTTTGGGTGGCACGGGAAGGGGTGCTCGAGACGAACAGAGCGACGAGGCAAACAAGTCGACAAGAACAATATCACAAATGACTTTGAATTCACCTAAGAAAGAAGAAGGTGTCTGCAGCCAGGAACGCGTTCGTCACCAGCTGACCGTCGAGGCGTCTTACAAATGTCGAGATCACGGAGGGATTCGCTGGAAATACGTTGGAATCGGTTGTGACACAACGTTGCGCATCTGAACTGATTTTCTGTCTCAGGCGTTCGATGCGTGTGTGTTGCTGTGCCGATGCGCTCAAGCCTGCTTTTAAACACAATTTCGTCGAGGTCAAAACTTTTTCTGCAACTTTCTTTCAATGCGTGCACCTGGAAACGAAACGCACGCAATTGCTGCCAAAACTGATTTTTTTTCCTGCGCGCAGATGCAAGCACAGTCGGAACCCAAAGCTATCCAGGCAACTGAGAATTGTCTGTTAAATTTTTCGTCGTTACCTATTGCTTTGGAGTCGAGGACTCCTGCGAATGTGTGGCCGAGAATGACCCAGGCCATGGAGATGACTCGCAGCCCGTGGAGACAGCGGATGGTGGAGTCTGACACGGTCGGCGCGGTGGTGGTGCTCGTCGACCACAGTCTCGCGAGGTTCCAGCTCAAAGCGAAACATCTCCAGAATTTCACGAAACTACCTGCGAGACACACAATGAGCAGTCATGACATAACGGCTGCAAATTCTTCAACCACTCGTTTTGTTGATGTCAAGAGTCGTTTGAGGACGACGCTCAACCCGGTGTTCCAAATCTGAAAGACCCTAACGTGTCTAGAAATTTCGCGTTTGCACCTGGAATGGCCTGTACCTGAAATATCCAGGTACCCGTAGTCCCAGCAAACGTGCTCTGATGTTACGAGGGCACACAACACAGGCTTGCTTTTTTGGAGGCACATTTGTGAACAATTTTGTGGCTCACAACTCCCAAGTACAGAACCTTGAGGACATCACTTCAACCAAAGTCGAGCGGCAATGTTGTACGAGTACGTCAAGAAAGGCATCGGTCAGGGCCCAAAGTCTGCCCAAATGTTGTTCTTTTCCAGCATGATTAGACTTTTTGACTCAGATATCTCACGTTCCAAAGAACACTTGTGTCCACAGTTATGACAAACTTTTGACTGATTTTGGTCGCAGCGAATTGGTTGGCATCGAGATTATTTTTGAGGCATCGTGAACCACTTTTTTTGTCCTTCCCAGACGATCGACTGGCTTCCGTGCGAAACACGGGCTTTCAAATGTTTCGCTCAGTCCTTTGGCAATGAAAGCCGAGAAAAAACTTTTCACATAGCTCCCGAGTCGTGCACGTTTTTTTCTTGAAAAAAAGTTCTGTTGTTTTCGAAGAAAGATTCCACAAGTTAATTCGGCCCAAAAAAATATTCTGGTGCTCCGCACATTTATCTCCAAATTAAAGTTCCCAAAAGCACCGGAGTAACATGGAGAAACTGCTCCAGTTAAGTCTTCTCACTGAACTGCTCAGCAAGAGCAAGTGTCACTGTCGGAAACAGACTCAATTAATTTTGTTCCCATGCATTGTGCTCTCACCAAAGTTACAATGCAAGTCCTGTTCGTAGCTTTTGCAAATTCTGGTTTTCTCAAATAATCACGAAAGAAATGCGCGCATCGTTTGTGTGGTTCTTTGCACACACAAGTCAACACAGACTGTTTTGAGAATCACAATTGGCAGAGGCTTTCTTTTTTGCAAGGAACACAATTTTCTTCGACGCAGATTTCGATTTTTGATTTTGTGGCTGGATCTGTTTCAGAAAATCATCAGCGAGGAAAAAGAGCGCCGTCCAAAGTGTCACAAATAGTGACAGCTAAAAAGTTGTCAAATTAATGTGCACATCGCTTCTGCGGCGTGGTCATCGCTCAGACAGCAATTAACGTGAGTTGTGATTTCAGTGCCCGTAAAATCTTCACACCTCAGCCATCAGCGCACAGCTCAAGCTCAACTGTGCGTGTGTCACATTTCTTGGTTGGACTATGAAAACCCCAGATGATTTCGAAAAGTCTTCAAACTTCATGCGTCTGCCCAGAACGACAGTTTGTAAAACTTACTGTTACTTGCGAAATATTGGACGACAAAACATGGACCAAGAAGCAAAGACGGAGTCGTCTGGAAACAGTCACAATGGAAGTTTCTTGGGCTTACTGGAGGTAAGGAACTGTTTTTCTTCACTCTTGTTTTGTCTTTTACAACCAGCAAGAGAAAGAAACAACGGAATGTCCCTGCGACCATCGAAACATACAGTATTTGTAATATTCTAAGTGAACGGTGGCGTCGAACATCAACAAACCGGCAATGTCTGGAAGTTTACGCATTTACAAGTGATAGTTTTTTGATTCCCATTGGGTAGTATGTCTCCAAATCTCAGCCGCAGAAAACGAATATGTTTGTTTGGAAATGGAAATCTTTCGGTTTCCAAAATGAATTTTGAAGTTCTTCTGTCGAAAAACTATCAAAACAGTGCCGACAGGCAGTTTTCGCGTCAAAAGTCGAGAAGTCTTCTCATTGGATGTCCTGCACAGTTGATAAAAATTTACGTTGGCCATACAGGCGGATTATCTGATAAGACCGCAGTTTTCACAAGTTTCGAACAACACTCTTCAGAATCAATATTCAACAATTTAAAAATCATTGCTGGAAGTAAGCTTGCGATTGGCGGTCTGGCTTTCCTTTACAAATGTTCGGGCTCTAGACAATTTCTAGCTTGTGATTACCACAAACGGAGCACAAATGCAAGAGCTCGTTGCACGAACCGCACACATCCAGTTGCGGGAACAAGTTGAGATTCTTCTTTCCCGGAGACAGGTAAGGGTTGCAATGTTTGAAAGAAGGTGGGCACAGCCTTCGTGATGTGGACTTGGCGTTGACAAGAGCTGCATATTTTGTGTCGCGTGTGCTTCACTTATGTTGGGGAAGCCCTCCTGGAAATTACGGGTTGGTTCACAAAGTTTCGAAAATGCGCTTGCTCTTCTGCTTGGGGCTGCAAATGGTCAACTTCACACAACTTGAGACTATGAACAAGCACGTGAAGAGTTGAGAGACCACGCCAATGATTCAAGAGGGTTTTTTTTTCTGAATTCGCGACAGCAACAAAATTCAGTCGCTCAACACAGTGGAACTAACGAAAATCCAGGAGTGTTCACAAAATGGAGGAACAAACGAAAACACAGAAAAGTCTTGATCTGAGATCAGCTCCTGGAGTGGTCCAATTTCAACCAGTCAGTGCCACTTCTCTGAGGCGTGAAAAGTTCATTTTCGTCGCACAAGGCGCGACTAATATTGTCAGAAAGTGTCTGTCCGGAACTCAAGGTGGCAGCCCCCCCTGTGGACAGATCTTTGACCCAACACAAGCATCATTTGGATGCTGGCAGCTGAAGAGGTAACTGTGGAGTGACATGAATTCTACTCACCCAAAGCGTCTGGGCAAGTTGCCACACCAGGTTATCAAACACCTGGTGTGGTGCTGGGCAACAGTTAAAGTAGCATGACACAGCCTGTGTCACCTGAGGATTCGTGGCTGGAAGGCCCCACTGAGTAGAAATCTCAATCAACTTCCTAACTATGTTCTGCTTGAGAAAACTTAAGAGTTCTTCTTCTTGCTGGGTGGTAACACATTGACCCACCACAGCCATTTTGGGAAAGGAAACCTTAAGGGGTCACGTGATCACCCCATGGGGGGAGGAATGCTGGGTAATTACCAGCAAAATGGTGATATTGTGATATTATGCATCTATTCCTTGTCTAATATATATAATTAATTATTGTAAAAATATTCAGAATAATTAAAATTGTCTGTAGAGGCCAGCACCCCCTGGTAGGGGAGGAGTGTGGTATGACATACCAGCTGCAAATTTAGAACCACCACTCACCAGATGTCACTACTGTACACAATAAATACGGAGGTTCCTGCCCTCAGGGACAGTCTCTCCTGAGATACCAACCAGTGTGTTTGTGATATCACTACAAACATCTATCTCATAATACTGAGGCCCTGGAATAAGAATAGCAAGCTGTTAATTGCCCCAATAAACTATCAGTTAAGGCCCTGGAGTCAGCATAAGTATCATTGAATACTGGAGGAATTCTTAGCGCTTAGGGACGGTTTGCTGTGCGCACGAGTGCATTCCTTGTTGCCAAGGGCAACATCTCAGGAACCAGTCACTTTATTATCGTATTATGGGAAGGAGGTGCTGATTGGCTACTGCAGCTTCAAACTGTGAGCATTCTGTGCACTGCACACAGAAATCTGTGCGCACCTCCAGTACCGTACAGTCTCGTGTATAAGACGCACTCAAGAAAAAGATGCACCCCAAGATTTGGTCTTATTTTCTGGTACCAAGGTTCATTAAAAACACAGTAAATTCATACTCATGTATAAGATGCACCCCCTCTTTTGATGTTCAATTTTGGGGCAAAAAAGTGCGTCTTATACACGAGACGGTACGGTATTCACTAGCGCCTCAGCGCCCTTCATTCTGATGTTGGCAGTGAACGTTTTTCTCAGCGGGCACGCGTGACACAATTCTGTGAAGCATGCTCGTTTTTGTTACTCCAGGTCATTTTCCATTTCGGGAGAATCAGTGATACAACTGCAAGCAGGACGGATTTTGTTCATTTCGAAAAGTTGATTGCATTGCCTGTCTTTCGGCACCAAGCACATTGTCTTCTGATCTTTTTGCACACCATTCACATCATTCAATGCCTCTGTGATACAACTCCGCATATGCTTTGATGCACCGCACGACCGACTTCATAAACGAAGACCACCGCACAAGGCAACAATAGAAATCACAATCAGTTGACTCTCAAGAATATTTGACAATTGATGTGTTTTTCAAATTCAACAAACTTGATTTTCTGGCCCTTCAGCTGAAAAATTCATTCACAGCTTCAAATCTGAGGGGTGGACGAACTTTGTGTGCTGCACGAAGACCTGTTTGTTCAGAATCGCTGTGGCAACGATGCCGCGTCCGACTGCGTTGATCTGACCGTTTCGGACTGAAGGACCGTTGTGTCGGGCATGAATAGCCTTGCTCACACACAACTGCTGCACTGAGATTATTCATTTTCTCTGTAGAGTTCGCCACAGCAGAAACAAGGCATTGACATCTTCAGTCTTTCGCCGAGGAACATCGACTTTAGCGCCATTGTGCAAGACGGGTTTCCCTCGTACCTGTCCACCAGCAGCAACCTCTCACCCTCTTTGGCTCGTAACACCCGTCTGTGCGCGCCGGGATCTCTCGAGCAACCAGGGGCATCAGAGCAGAACATGTTCGCTTGCCAGTCGGGTCTGAGTATCCCAGGCCCAGAGCAGCAACACCCCACGAAGAACCAGGATCAACAAGCGCCGCCGCAGTCTCCCGAGACTCGGAACACGTCGAAAAACAACGACGCGCCGACGCCATCGCCAGCTGACAGCATGGCGAACCAGGTGCTGACGTGGAGCCCGTCCAGTGGTGTGCTGAGTGGCCCACATGAGACTTCCAGTCCCTTGGACAACGCGCCTCACGACGACGAGAGACAGCGTTTGGCTGACTTGGAGGACTTTGCACAGGAAGAACCCGACCAATTCAACCAAGTCGTTCGTTCTGTTGCTGAAAGACTTGCTGACCCTAACTTCAACGACGCCGCTGAACAGATGGCCACGTCTGGTGGGACACAGTTCCATCCCTTGAACGATCGCAACCATTGTCAAAGGCCAGCTACTGCAGTCGCACCTCAACTGCAGTATCATGGAGAATATCAGCTTCTCAAAATCACACGTAGTCAATCTGCCCACAATTTCGACTCTTCTCCGCGATGTCTCAACCAAAGCCCATTTCATAATAGCCACAATAACGGACCACTTGTGACTCCCACGAACGTCGGTCAGACAAATCCTGCTGGCATCCAAGATCAGTTCAACCGCAATCAAGATTTCAGCCCGCCGCCACTCTCTCACCACACACCGAGCCCAGCTGGCGTCGTTCGCGTCAGTCCCCCTTTCACCTTCAACGCAGTTCAGCGCAGCCACAACAACGGAGTTCCGAATATGTACCAATACAGAGCAAGCCACGACGTTCATCCCGGCGTGAATCACACATTCAACCCAGCTCACCAGCAGGTGGTGAATCACACATTCAACCCAGCTCACCAGCAGGTGGTGAATCACACATTCAACCCAGCTCACCAGCAGGTAGTGAATCAGACATTCAACCCAGCTCACCAGCAGGCAGTGAATCAGACATTCAACCCAGCTCACCAGCAGGTAGTGAATCAGACACTCAACCCAGCTCACCAGCAGGTCGTGACTCAGACACTCAAACCAGCTCACCAGCACGTATCGCAGCACCAACGAAACCCAGCGCAACAGCAGGTAGGTAAAAAGAA
>JAAUXT010080642.1_pt1 | contig 12030 bp, 12 predicted proteins | sample 7278171 | NCBI WGS metagenome assembly JAAUXT01 (sample SAMN14350112, study PRJNA611818) | marine sediment metagenome | isolation source: surface marine sediment (1.8m) | place: French Polynesia: Moorea | collected 2018-08
CAAGTGTTGGGGAGCCGTCGTCCACTTCATGTCAGTTTCTTTTGATCCGCACAAATGTCTTTGTTGCGTGTGACTCTCTCTCTCTCTCTCTCTCTCTCTCTCTCTCTCTCTGTGTGTGTGTGTGTGTGTGTGTGTGTGTGTGTGTGTGTGTAGTTGTATCACAGTTTTCTGCTTTTCAAATTTTTCAGTCTTCCAATGGCAAATTTTTATGCATTTGTTCGACGAGAAGCTGGTGGCAGTTGCAGTTTGTTCACATGTTTCATCAAACATTGACAATTGGAAATTAAGACCTGGTCCATTTTCAAGCAGGAAGATGACGAGCACAAAAGATTTCGTGAGTTTCGTGACTGCAATAGATCTAAATTTGTCCTCAAAAAAATACCCCGACTGTGGTTTCGCGCTGTCAGCCTAACTGGTACAAACAAATCTAGTGTCTTCAGAGATGCGACCTGAGATTTCAGACTGGAATTCGGGAACGACGATTTGGACAACATGAAGCAGTGCTCAAGGAAACTGCTCGTACGAAGTCCCATTTCGCTGAGGTACAATCATTTTGGAGTGATTGGTTTTTTTTTTCTGTGGTGGCCGACCAAAAGGCACATCTTTCAACTTCTTGCGCACATGCCTTGGCCACACCTTGACTGAAATTATTTGAAGTGTGTGTGTGGGGGTGGGTGGGAGGGTCAGGTCCAACGGCACCTGTCCTTTTCACTCCCGGCCCTGCGGACAGAGCTTGACTGAACAAGGCACCAGACAGAAATGGCACGGCACCTCCACACACCCAGAACCAACTGCACCTGCAAAACACCAAAGACATGTACAAGAAACGGACTGTGCACGTCTCAAAATTTAGTCACGTTTTTTCACTTGAGACAAACAGGAAGTGTGAAGGACATGGCCGGCAAAGCACGTGTACGTGCACGTTGCTTGTAAAAAGCTGTCGTTTGTCCGAAACGCACGTTGGCGTATCACGTCGACTGGACAAGCGCCATTCACTGGACAAACCTCATGAAATATGGAAATCCAGCTTTGTGCTGAGAACACATTGAGCTGCGCGACTCTGCGCGCTGAAGTTGTGTGAACCAAAGAAACCTGCGACTTCGCATTCAAACTGCCGCAGCTGCACCGCACACACGAAACCTGACCAGTCAGTGATTAGTTTGTTGAAACAGGTACGTTCTCTCGGAAGTTCTATTTCCTATTTCTCTGCCGTCGAGAGAAAACATCTGAATGCTTGAAGCACAATTTGTGGACAATTTGTGGACGGCTTTGAATTTTCAAGCGCTTTTATATATTTTTTTGAAGGGGCAGAGTCATCAAATTGGATGTTTCCTTCTGCCAATTTTGATTCATTCCGCTCTCGATTTTCACTTCATGTTCACGCACACCGCATTTCAAAATTACAAACATTCCGTACGATGCAGAGTATTTCTGGAAGCATTTCACAAGTTTCTGGCGTTTCAATCCCTGTTGCGAAAAGTGTACGAGGGGCGACCAAGAGGTTTCGTTCGACGATACAGATGCAAGTCACCGAAATGCAACTTGTGAGACACAGGTTTTCTCAATTCCCGCATCAATGGAAAAAAAGACCAAAACCTGACAAAACCAATGAGAATGAGTCCTCAGACAGGAGGCCATTCTTGGCTTTCCACATTCAGTGTTGTCAGATGATTGTCAAGAACAAAGTTTTGCAGAATTTTCGTTTTCTCTTTTGATGCATGAATATTTTCAAACCGTTGAGTTTTGAGAAAGTTATGTGTGGACAATTGATCTCTTGCAATTGTGTTGACCTGAAAAAACTCCTTGTTCTGTTGCTAAAATAACACGAACTCGTACGGCTGCAAAGTCACAAACAGCGTGCAAGATCTCACGGCAAAGTGGCTTCCTTTCCCGCCGCTTACTTGGTGTGATGCAAATGTGACGTGGTGGAGATTCTGGCAGCATCAACCATATTGAACAAACTAACTCACCGAAACAAAGTTTGCTCAAACCAACAAAATCAGTGAGTGAATACCTGTATGCTTCCGTGCTGCTGGAGGAAGGTGACAAGATCCTTCTTGCTCACTCCGTCCCCTGCCAACTGCTCGGCCGAATACTGTCTTTCGGGTTCAGCCATTTTCTGAAATAATTTTTGAGCAGATGCGATTCTGGTAAAAATAAATTTTCAACGAATAAAGCAAAACGCTGCGAGATCTGGTGAAAGCGTGAAAAGCAGCTTGTAGACGAACACTTCATTTGTGTAGAAGCGTCGAGTGCTTTGGTTTATAGGCCCCTGTGCTCAGCAGAATAAAAGAAAGGCAGACAGTATCGAGTTACTGATGAAAACTTTCCTTGGCAGTCTTCATCTTGATTGTTGTGGGCACTTTCATTTTCGTTCATTTCTTCAATTTTGGTGGTTGCATTGAGGACAATGTTGTTTCAAGAGTGGCGTGGTCCATCAATGCAAAATCTTCGCAATCCCTTTGATCTGCAGAACTCGAGACGCTAAATCTTTCAGAATGTCACGTCAAACTGGTTGCTTCACAGTTTACCGTGCCCGCGGTCTGTGGACGCGAACTCAAAAGACAAGTCAAGAAAAGGATAAGGACATCAGCGAGACCCCACACGAGGTACATGATGTTGAAGAACATTTGCACTGCTCGTACAAAACTTGAAAAGGCGATTTCGGAAGTCTGATGGCGAAACAAATGCTGCTGGATACCTGGTATTTGAACGTGGATCATCAGTCCCACCTCACCAAGGGTTTCGGAACACCACTGCACTGGTACCTGCAGTTCTGCTGGATGTCAGTTTGTGCCTTCACCTCACAAGTGCTGACGGCAGCTGCTGGTTGGCAACTTCGTGCCACGTTACTTGATCTTAATCACCCCTGAAGTGTGAACCCGGATGATAGGGCTTTGGCAATCAGCAAAAGCTGTAGATCTATACAAGGATCGAAATAGGATGGACGAACTCCAGCGTCCCACTGATCCCTTTCACCTGTAGCAAATCAACACGTCTTGTCGTGACATTTTATCCAACGCTTCCAAGTAAAGGCACTGTCTGGGTGTTCACAAATAAGGACATGAATGTGCACGTGCGCACGAGGATACTCAAATTCTTGAGTGCTCAACACAATTGCACTGCACAGGTCCGGCACACATGAGCTGCATTATCGCTCAAGCAACAACATCCATGTGCAGGTAACACCCCAGAAAATCGCAATTGCAACGTGTCCCATTGTAGAGGCACACTTTCTGCAAATACTCATTTACCTTCAGTAGATGTACGGATTGTTTCGACGACAAAATTCCCACACAATTCGATTTAGTTTTCGCGCACAACTTGCGGGACGAGTCAAAACTTCGACAGGGTTTGCGCGTCAGATTACTTCGATGCGACAATTTTCGCGCCGCCGTCATGAATCCTTGTTCTCCTTTTAGGTTTCCTGCAAGACAATGCTGGCAAGAAAACTGAGCACAACAATCTTCTCGATTCTTCTGGCACAGTGCGTTGTGACTTCAAACTACGCAATGAGTGTCCGTGGTGAGTCACACATACACACACACACACACACACACACACACACACACACACACACACACACACACACACACACACGAAGTGCACTTTTGTGCAACGTGATTTTGGACTCCCCCTTCCAACACCATAAAATGTTGCTTTTGCCGGCTTGGCGGGTGTTCACATTGGAAAGCGTTCTTGTTTGTTTTTCAGGAAAAGTCAAGGTTGGCGATCAAGGCCGAGCGGACAACTTGAGAAAGGACTTCGCACTCATGCAGCGGATTCTGAATGGAGTGAACAAGAAGGACATTGAATCTGCGGGCATCCCAGTCAAGAGGCAGTCAGACGACACCCGAGGTCAATTTGACTCGGCTGGTCTGGCCAGTTTGATCAGGGACGGAGGGAGCGCGTCCCACATCAAGAGGTTTCCAGAGATGGATTGGCACCTGTGTCCGGACTCAGTGGACAGACTTGCGTGCTTCGAGAGCTACATGATCCTCTGGCTGCACATGGTTGGAGACAGAGAGGGCAAGCGAACCTACGTGGGGAAAAGATCTTACGCAGATCAACTGAAACCAAGGCTCGAGAAAAACTTGTTTGACACTTTAAACTGGGGAAACACGCCCAAGACTTTGGAACCTGGCAGTTTTGAGAAAAGCAGCGAAGCGACAGACACAGAGCCATTTTTAATCGATGCTCAAATTCGGCATTTGTGTCACGGCGAAGACAGTCCAGATTTCTGCCTGAAACTTCAACTTATACAAGCACTAAAACACAGTAGCAGGTCTACTAGGCCACACATCGAATCACAGATGCGAAAACGTGGTTTGTGTGACAATGTCTCTGACAACATTTCGTGTTTTGATCGTTACCTGGGCATGTACTATGCCACAATGGATCCTGGGAAACAAGAGGCAAAACAGTTCATTGGGAAGCGCAGTTCGAGGTAAACCGCCAAATGAACGTGTACATTTCGACAATCAGGCGAGGAAAACTCGGATCCCCACATCCCAAAAATTGGCAATGTTATCAAAATGTTTTGAAAAGCGACATTGTGTGCGCGAAAACTGTCGGCGGTTTCAGTCTCCTTGTGCATTCTTCTGTTTGAATCTGCAGAAGTAGTGTGCGTAAAATGGCAGCCGCAAACACATCGACTTTCCTTGGTTTTTTGGCGAAGTTTGCGCCAGTGTGACGCGGTAATATGAGAGCCCAGTGAAGAATTGTGACAAAGGTCCCTGGGAGCGTGAATGCAAGGTGTTGAGTTCGAATTGCGAAGAAATCGCACATAAGAGGGGGTCTTCAAAAGAAACCGCTGCAGCGCAATTTTTCGGATTTTTTTCGGAGCGGTTTCTTCATTTCCTGAGGATTGCAAGTGACCTGGTTGTTCCAAGCACATGCCAAAGATTGAGGTCAGTCCCATCAGGTCAATCAGTACGGCGAATGATGCGACATGCGAATCCTAGTTGGTTTTGTGCAGCGGTTTCTTTTGAAGACCCCCTCGTAGCAGCCAAAACATGGCAAGTTTGGCACCAAGCTGCCGATCTCTGTGAGACATCGGCGAAATGAGACGCACAACTCTCGAGACATTGGCTTGGTTTGTAAAGAGTGAAGTTTTATTCCACGGGAATTCAAAGTTCTTGTTCGACCACGGGGACTGCGTCTGTGCTTGACACGGGTGAAAGCCTTGTACAAACCTTGTAAAACCTTGTAAAGCCAGTTGCTGCAAAGATAGTTGTCTCGAATTAATTTTGTTCAAAGACAACGTTGACAAATCTCCACTTGGTCGGTGTTAATAGTGGTGTGTTTTGAAAAGTGATGAAAAACGACACACAGCTACAACTGGTTCCACCTGTAAATATATTTGTTGATTCTTTCATAGAAAGTGTGTGTTTTTTTTTCTCTCGGCGACGCAGCACAAAGACGCAGATACACAAGTTTCAAAACAGGGCCGTAGCCTGAGAACTGTGAGATCCTTCACTGAAGTGCGTCCAAAGTGATCAAATACCACCGACGTTTTTTTTCGCTGATCAGCTTCAAAACAGAAATTTGCCACTCTCACCTTTTGTCACCAAAACGTGTCAAGTCAGGTTGAAACAATTTGGTCTGAGCTGCAGGCAACTGACAACTTTTCACCAGTTAAATTAATTTCGTACATTGTGCAAAATATAGCAAGAGTGGGCACAAAAAGAGCGCAAGAAAGAACAACGTTTTATCACATCTTAACAACCTGCAAGTCAAAGCTCGCTGTTTTTTGTTTTGGAAACACAAACACAACCATCGAATGTGATGACAAAATCCACTGTGAATAGAATTCCTCAAAATCCTTCGAAAACACCGCGCCACACCAGGTTTTACAAGCAAACGCAAAGCAGGGCAAACCAGTTGTAGACCTGGCGGCAGAAAAGCTCATTCCATTCCAAAACCGACCAAGTCAAAGATATTTACAAAACTGCTTTCATGTAAATCTGCTGTTATTGTGGCTTGCAAAACTTGTCACAAAAAACTAACCATCGGGACAAAACACGTCAAAACTGTAAGTTTGTCAGTGACAGAATCAGCCCAGGTTGAGCACCCGAGTTACCGGATAAGAAACACTTCTCGTGCTCCAAACTGTTGTGTAGTGGCGTGAGCTGTGTTATCATTGTACCAGACCTAAACTACTGCAGAGCAATTTGTGGCCGATCTGAGAGCAACTTCAAGCGAAAACAGTATCCATCACAGCAAGTCTAAACAATCCGTACGTCCGAACATACGCAAAGGCAAAAGGCACACGCGCTGAAGGCTGACACATCGTGTACAAGATGGGGACTCCCAAGCACATATATTTCGAAACATTCAGTCTGATTCGACTGGAAACGGACAAAAGGCAAATCAAACATTGTCACATTGGCAAGCCGACTTCCGCGGACCTTACCAATCCGTAAAGACAATGGTCCTGATGTGAAGTTTCGAAGAATCACAGAAAGAGTTCACAAATTCAACAACAGTAACAACTACATGTTCTTCGCAGCAGTGGACATGACTGTACTGCCTGCCTGCCTCCCTCCGCTCTCTCTCTCTCTCTATCTCTGCACACACAAACTCTCTCTGTCACTTACACACACTCATACACACACAACGCTGCGAGTACTCGTCGAAAAACGACACTGTAAGTTTATGGTCCTGACTGCGGCAAGGCTGAGGCGGTCACGAGATGCCTCGAATCTAGTGGACGTTGCTGAAGTTTCCAAACTGTGCCGGAAACATTTGAACAGTACTTTTTCACAACACTTTCTGCTGACTGACCTGTCATTTCGACGCGGAAGCGACGCACGGCCTCCCTGAAATTCCGATCAACACCGACCAACTTCTCCACTCGCGAGTCCGTCGCGCTTTTCGCACGCCCCTCTGTTCGCCGAGTCCCTTGAACTTTGGTTGTTTCTAATGGCTTGGTCGTCGTTTTGACCAGGCGAGCCTGTCCTCGATGGTTTGCGCGACGCTGACGAGAGAGCAATCGCGCAGGTGTTTGAGCAGCAGCTCAAGCGTCGCTTCGCGGCCGCGAATCTGTCTCCAGTCGAGCAGCGCTTGGTAGGATTGCTCCCGCAGCTGCCCCGGGTTCTTCTGCTCTATCTCCTTGATGATGATCTCCGACTTGAGAGGGTCGTAGACTTCCAGGTCTCGAAACACCATCTTCCAGTCCAGACCCAGCAGATCGGAGGCGACGCGACAACCTCTGAAGAAAAACCGCTCCTCCTGCGCTAATTCTTCGTGACTCAAGGTGGAGTCCGTGTCTGGAACATCCATTGGATCAACCAGGTCAACTTGAAGTTTTATGACAGGAACGGGTCGAGTCGGGGAGATTTTGTTTCCCTCTTCAGCCTTTTTATCGTACGTTCCCAACGGATAACCAGCAGGCCAAATTTGACGGAAAATGAAGTCTTCTTGGCCTTTGAGGTTGCTGAGTGACTGTCTGAGAAGACCCATCTCTTGGACCTGACCTTGCTGATCTCGCTTGTGAATGGACAACTCCAGGTTGTCCAGTTTGAGATTGACGTCCAACCACGCCTCCTCCCGTGGGTTCACCTGGGGCGACGTCTCAACCGCAACAGACGCGTGCTCGTGGCTCTCTGACAACATTGGTGCGTCGACATCGTCTTTGTCAGGGAAGAACACTCTGGATCCAGAATGCGGAAGGGTGGGCGACCCTCTCGGAGTGGATTTCCCCGAATGTCTCTTTTCTTTGATGGCGGATCGAAGCACGTACCACACACCACTCTGCGGCTGGGAGTATTCAAGTGGTCTGTTCCCGTCTATGTCTCTCAGGGTCGGATCTGCACCGAATTCAATCAGGATCTCGGCAACTTTCGCGAACCCGTTCCTGGCAGCGAGGTGCAACGGCGTTTCAAATTTGTCGTCGCAGATGTTGGGATTCGCGCCGTTCTGCAACAGCACTGTGACGACGTCGCAGCGTTTCTTCTTGTCGATTTCATTGATGAAGAGCACATCACTGGGTGAGGCACAGGTGAAGTGTAAGGCGCCCCAGCCGCCGGAACATTTGGCATCGACGTCCATGACGTACTTGAGCAGCATCTGCACAGTTCTCTCCGGGATGTCAGACTTGCAGATCGCCCCGTGAATGGGAAGAAGTCCAGACTGAGTGTCACCAACAGTGACGCTGGCACCACCTTCCAACAAAACCTTCAAAATTTCCAAGTCCTCTTCAGTCCGACAACCGCACCTGTCTCAGCAGGCCCAGGTTCTTCGCCCGCTGCAGATACTTCTCTGATGACTGTAGCGAATCTCTCCGGATGGAGACAAACAGCGCTTCTGTCAGCTCCAACACTTCTTTGGCCTTTTCTGGCGACTGCTGCAGAAACTCTTCGTTGTCCATTGACATTTTGCTGCAAAGACAACGAACACGTTTTCAGGTTTGACACATCCGTGTCTGTCTGACGCATGATGTCATCAACACACCAACTGAAGGCAGACACACGTGCACTCGACGGGTGATAAGTTGGGGTCTGTTGTGTGATCAACTTAGAACCAGGCCAAAGAGGCACTTCGTGGACTCCGCTCGCTTCACACACACACACACACACACACACACACACGCACACACACACACAGAGTTTCAAATGACCCATCGGCCCACAAGTTGGTGAAGTCAACTGCAACAGTTCAGAGCCTGTGGTGGATTGAGGTGTAAGGCCTACGTCTGTTCGATCTCAGTTTCGAAGACTCGATCGGGTTCAAGTAAATTTGTTGCCTTCAACGCTTTCGGTCGTGAATGTAAATTCTGTCCCAGTTGACTGGTTGCTGGAATCGCGAAAAGAGAAAACCATACAATACCCACGATTATTCGTCACAACATCAGCCAGCTGGAGAAGGTACTCATGGTCAAATAAAATGACGTGTCAGTGTGAAAATAAACAAATTGAAAAATATTTGCCTGTTCCGTGTCAAATCTGGGTCAAAGTGAGCGAAGTTTCCTGCTGCGCGAGACGAAGAAGTCGCTGTATTATCGCTCAAACAAGAACAATCCGGTCGATCTGATGTTTTTTCAACATTCGGGCCATCTTTGACATTGAATGAAGGTAAATTGACTTACAAAAGAGCTTCAGTAATATTGCAGATTCTAATAACATTTTGAAGTTGTGTGTTTTGTTGATGGAGATATTGGTCAGAAAGTCATGGAAACAGGAAAGGATTTGAGTCGCTCGACGGGAGACTTCCGTTTCGTGTCATCTTGCGATCCTAAAGTTCTGTGACAAACCTGACGATACTGTCCACTGTATTCGAACGTGATCTGGGGTTTCGTGACGATTCCTGAAGAGATGCTGACCGTCCGTCATGTGACAAACTGAGGGGTCAAGGTCCAACCCTCTGGTTTTGTTTGCTTAAAATTGTCCAATGTGGAGTGACTTGAGAACCACTCACCTGTTTTTTACTGATCGTGGGCGATTGCCCACACCAACCGGTCGAAGTGTTGGTGGCTCGTTGGCCCCAAATTGAAGTGGGCCACTGTCGCCTGCACCACTCGAGGGTGGGTTTTGGGCCTGCCTTGTCAATAGGCCTCAAGGGCCAATTTTCATGCAATATTCTGATGGAGAAAGCTCAGGATGTCTATCTCTTCTTGAGTGATCATGCGCATACTGGTGCTGTTTGACGCCATGACAGGAAAGAGAGAGCCAGAACCACAAGGGGTCACGTGATCACCCCATGGGGGGGGGGAGGGATGCTGGGTAAATTCCAACAAAATAGCAGAATTTTGATATTATACATCTATTCACTGTCTAATGTATATATTAATTAAATACAAAAATATTTGGAATGTAAATAAATTGGCTGAGGCCAGCCTCCCCCCTGGTGAGGGAGGAGTATGGTGTAACACACCAGCTGTGAAATTAGAACTACTACTTGTCAGGTGGCACCACTGTGTACCCAATAAAGCAAGAGATTCGCGCCACCGGGGCAGTCTCACCCGAGATACCAACCAGTGTGTTTGTGATATCACTACATTGCCCGCTCGCGTGGAAGGCCTCAGTTGAAACACGTGACGTCCTCTCGTTTGTGCAGGGCAAGTCTTCCGGGCATGCGCCGCCGGCTCCAGACGCCGGCCTCTCGTCCAGCGTCTTCAACGAGGAGCTGCAGAGCAAGATCGAGGAGAATGCCATGCTGCATAGAAAGGTGAGAGAACCGTGTCGTGCTGGTACAGGAAATGGAACTTCGTTTTGAAGAGAAAGGCGAGGGAGCCAGGTCGTGAAGGGACAGGAGAGGGATAACCAGGTCGTGAAGGGACAGGAGAGGGAACAAGGTCTGCAGACCAGTGAGACTGGTTCCCCTATCCGTGGAGGAAGCGAGCAGATCCACATTCCATGCAGAAGACAAAGAGAACTGCATGGAGGGACAAGCAAGCACGGTGCAGGTGTTGGAGGCTGACGATGCAATCCGCAGTTTACTGGAGGGGCTGCGTCGCCGTCTGTAGCACCACGAGTACTGCACGTGGTCACGAGCGATAATGAGGACTCTGGCCATGCTGCAGGTGCACGAGGCAGACGAGACGCACCGCGGCACGATCGAGTCGCTGCGGAGCCGCCTGCAGCGCCTCGAGGCGGACGCCGCGCGGCACCAGGAGGCGCTCGACTCGACCTCCGTCTCCAACAAACAACAAATCGACAAACTGCACCAGGAGAAAGCGCTGCTTGAGGTGAGGTGGGAGGGGGTGCTCTCACGTTGGAGTCGTTCTTAGCAGCGGCCCAGATCCGCTGCACACTGGAGGCATTCTCGTGTTATTTTTCGTTCGGCTCATGCCGGTGATTTTCGTCACAATGCGGTGGTGGTAAAGTCCGCCTCACTGGAAGTGTTCTTCCGGACGCTGTTGTGGCAGTCGGCGCCGCATCGTGGATGGCACGCGGCCGACCTTACAGTCGGGATGTTCGGACAAACGCTGATGTCTGACGCGTCTTTGTTTGATTGAACAGATCTGCACGAAAATTGGAGGTTTTTTTCGAACAGCCACATGTATCTTTTTTCTGGCGCAGTACTCTCTCAAACATTTGCTTTCGAACGTTCAGTTTTGCCAAACTGCCATCGGGTCCATGACGTTCCTCGCTTCTTGGGAACTGACCCCGCCCTCCACTTGTCCTGAGATCACATGCAGTTCTGCACGTGTTTCTCACACACAGATGCACGCAACGTTTGTCGTATCTCCTTCAGGTGAAGCTGCAGAAACAGGAGAAGGACGTGAAGGAAGCGAAGAGCAGAGCTGAGTCAGCGTGAGTACAGAGCTCCCAGTGCGAGTACTCCATTCTCTTCACGTCACGTCAGCACAAAGGGAATCTCTATGAGCACAGGAACATGGATGGGTACACGTGGCATGCGAACAGCACACGCAGTGCTGCAGGATCTTTTCACACTCAGGGTGTCCAGCGTCCTACTTTGTCCTACTATTTCATGCTTGTCCTACTTTGTCCTACTTTTTTGAAAAATGTCCTACTTTGTCCTACTTTTTGAGATTTTTCAGCAAGATTAGTTAAAAGTTGGGCTGAAGTAGGCTTATTGAAGTAGGGATACTCAGGGGTTGAGTTGGACTTCTGCATTGGTCTGTGTCATGGTGGTGTCTGGCATCTTCCAGGCATTCTTTGGTCCAAGAAACTCCTATAAGCCACTTCAATGGTGTAGGGAGTTGCTGGATACTTGGCATGGTTAATTGCAATTCCCAACCCCTGGGGAAGAGGGCCCCAAAGCTGGGGTCCTTGGTTGAGGCCAAAACTACCAGGTGGTTCGCAGTTCATCCTGCTGTAATCATCCTCCTGGGTTATCAAAAGTTAGGCAAGGAGGGAACTATGCCCAATTTTTTTTCAGCAAAGAGGAATTGCAAGAAGAAAGACAAAGTGACAGCTTGAATAGTCTTTCTTATTACTTGTATTGTTTATTCTGTTTGCTTTGTTGCTTATTTCTGTTTGCTTTTTCACAAGGGTCAATTTGAAAACATCTTACAGAATATGAATGGGTGAGTTGGAGTCAGCCTACTCATGGCCTCCCTGTCAA
>JAAUXT010114458.1_pt1:0-7500 | contig 12030 bp, 15 predicted proteins | sample 7278171 | NCBI WGS metagenome assembly JAAUXT01 (sample SAMN14350112, study PRJNA611818) | marine sediment metagenome | isolation source: surface marine sediment (1.8m) | place: French Polynesia: Moorea | collected 2018-08
CCCCGACCTGAACCTCCCTCCACCCCCCAGGCTCAGCCCTCTCTTCCCCGGAACTCCTGGTCCCTCTCCCCGTGCCATCGGCACACTTCGCTCCACCTCAGTTTACATACGTTGTGCCGCATCTCTCTCTCATCTCTCTCCCGCAATCTCGACTCTGTTGACACGGACTGTGTAAACACTATGTCTCTCTCTCTCCCAGTAGAACAGCACGGGCAGCGGTACGTGCCGCTCCAACCCAACCGCGACGATGGCGACCCTTCCTCCCACGTGACATCTTGCCCAAGAAGTCGAGATTACAATATGGCAAGATTTTCAACTTTGAAGTTTTACAAAAGATGTTCTGTGTCTCTCGAGAAAAGCTGAGATACTGAGTTGCGTGGGTCGAAGCTGGGTGCGACCACGTCAAGGACAGCTTTTGGCCATTCTGAAAAAAAACTTTGGATTTCCATTTCCAGACGACTCAGCGTCTCGCTTCCAGTTTCTTATCCTCATCACTGCAGTGAGGTCTCATTTCACACTGGACATGATTTCAGTAAGGATTCACACGCGCTGAAAAAATCCTGTGAAAACACACAATGACTTGTCGAGACCTTTGGTTGAGAAAAGAGTTGTGTTTTTGGACAGGAATCATTTTCGAGTGTGTGAGCTCCCCTTGACGTCACATAGGAGAGGCTCTGTGACCGCACTGCTGGAGAATCACTCGTCACATCTCAGCACTGGCGGTTCACGCTGCAGGGACGGCGCCCTCGGGACTGTGCTGCAGGAAGATTGTCAGTGGGATAGCGCTGCAGGGACAGCGATACGGGGGCATTACTGCAGGCTGCAGGGATGGCACTGCATGGACAAACGGACCAGGTACGTTGAAGACTCCACTGCAGAGAGGTTCATAAACACACTGCTCCAAAGACAATTGGTCTTGCATGCCTGGCCTGGCTGCAGGGACGTGACTGCAGGGACGTGACCACAGGGACGTGACCACAGGGACGTCGCTGCAGGGACGGCACTGCAAGGAAGGCTCTGCAGGGACGGTGCTGCAGGGATGGCGCTGCAGGGACGGCGCTGCAGGGAACTGGCTGCCGGGACGTCGCTGCAGGGACGGCGCTGCAGGGAACTGGCTGCAGGGACGTCGCTGCAGGGACGGCCTGTCCTGCGCGCAAGCTCTGCGGGTGGAGGGCGCCTGTGAGGACGCTGTTGGGCGTGTCTGCGCATCCGTCTGCGCAGCCAGTCAGAGCGAGGCGGGCGTTCACCCCGTGGAAATCACTCGTCATCAAATTGCATGCAATCCAAACAAGTTTTTCCCACAAAACTTGAGAAAGTTGTTCAAAGAACACAACTTTTTCACAATTGCATTCTCCTTTGCAAATTGGAGTTTGGGTTGTTTTTGCAAAACTTGAGACATTTTCTCAAAGAGAAGAACGTTTTGCAACAAAACATCCATTTTATTCCCAATGCACTCATTTTGCACCCACTCAGTGTGGAAACAATGCCTTTTGTCTCAATCTTTTGTGAAGCAAGCTTTTTCTCTTGAGTTGTTTTGCTTCTTGGAGATTGCAATCAAACGAGCCGTGCTGAAGCAAGCTACTGTGAGCATGACATGGAAAGTACGAGTGCCATGGTGGCTCTGGAAATGCACAGGTCCTCTCACAAGTTGTGACAACTATCCATCATCTGAATTGGCGATCTTGTGGGCAAGCGCGTCTACGTGTCACGTTGACCAGGGAGAAGTATTCAAGTATTCACGGTGGTTTTTTGCCCTCAGGAACGGGGAAGGAGTGATACCTTTGACCCAGAAGGGGGAGTGGTGGACAAACTGTGCGAAACAGGAATGGTGTGTTCGCGATGCCTGCCACACCAACATGAGAACCACACGTGAACGCGTAAAAATCGTGATTTGCATCTGGTTCCGTGAAACAGTCGTCTGTGGCACAAACTTGAACTCACACACTACGCACAGAAGTGGATTTCCACACAGGGTGTTCACACACCTCTTACTCTCCTTTCACACTCATTCAATGTGAATTGGTGTGTGAACAGGGTAGAAAACCGAACTGATTGCTCTGTGCTGATAGAAGTGTGATCATACCACCGCACTTATCCTGCCGTGGACAAGCACAACAACACTTCGCTGACCACTAGAATATGAAAACAACAGAAATGAACGAATGTGACAAGAACTCAATTCAGTTGGTGCTGCTGAAGTAAATGCATCAAGAGTCTCAAGCGTGATCAGAACATTGTTCTTGATCTTGATCATCTGAGACAACGCCTTGAATGTGGTGAACAAACTCAGTTCTGACGCGTGTCCCAACATTGGTCTTATCTACAGCACGTTGACCATGTCGGACAACACGGTGATTCTTACCTTCAGTTTCCTTGCCTCGTCTGTTTCCTGTGGTAATGACACGAGAACTCGTCGCACAGCTTATCCTCAGTACTCAGCGCTCCCTCTCACTCCAGCACTAATGAAAACGCTGAGGACCTGCTGGTCTAATTAAGGCCTCAGGGTCTCCTCACAGTGGACGCGTCACGCACTGCGTCCCTGTACACGTCAGCTGAGGCAGCGTCGTGCAAGACGCAATGCAACTGGAACATCCAGTGTTGAAGAGGTGTTTGGTTATCGCACTGGATGCGTCATGCTTTGCGTCTTTGCGTCGTCGCTTTTGACGCCCAAACGCACTGACTCAAAAAAGACACAACGCATGCGTGAAGCATCCAGTGTGAAACCAACTTCCGCAGCCGCTGTTGCGCGCTCTCCCCGAGACTTGTGATGAGGGTTTGCTGAGGCGAGCGAGCGGCGAGCGTCTCTCCAGCGTCTCTCTTCACTGCGCATGCGCCGGAGTCGCGCAGTCTCACTGAAGCCGTTCTCCCATGGAGGGACGTGGCGCGGGTCCAGCGGCGCCGTCCTCTCAGTCTGAGACAAATTTCTGCTAAAAGCCAGGCCAATTTTTGAAATCAGACACTGGCCTCGCAATTGTTGAAAGCAGAAGTGCGCTCTGCCACACCAAGAAATCAACTATCATGATTTTCATAAAACATTTTTCCACACGCATTTTTTCTCTGTAGTCGCCCTTGATGCATGAAGGCCTGGATCCTGGCTCAGACTCGTTGGGTGATCTTGCTGTGTGGGGTTCCCTTCAAGGTTCCGGGTCCACTATGGCATGAAGCATCTGGAAACAACGAAGCGAGGACGGCATCGCAATACGCGGGTCCTGAGAGTCGTTTTGAGTACTGTAGCCCCGCAGATTCACAGCTTCACATCACGCGGCGCATTCTCAAACCTCCCAAACCTTCTCCTACCCTCAGGTCCCAGTCCCCTCCACTACGGCTGGGAACACACTCCCAGCGACGCAGCAACCAGCGTCGTGCTGCCCCATCGTGCTGTGGCATTGCCCCATTGGGTTTGTATGAAGCCTGCTGTTGCGTCGCCCCAACCACTCTGGGAGCAGTTGGGGCGACGCAAATGCAGCCCAAAACAAACTCAATGGGGCGACGCCACAGCACGACGGGGCAGCACGACGCAACATTCAGTGTGTCCGTACTCTACATCCACGCACAAACCAGCTCCAAACACAGGGGCCGCGGGTCTGTGTGTTTGGAGGGCGGCTCCGCATGGCGGGGGGAGCGCGGGGACGCGGAGGGAGGTGTCTAATTCCGAGGATTGGCTCCTCGTTAGGCTGATTGATCCACAAAGCAAACAGCCGGGGTTGGAGGCTACGGTGTAATGAGGGACGCGGGGCGAGGTTCGGAGAGTACGACGGGATGGGGAGGAGGGTCCAGGGGAGGCAGGGTGGGACGGGGAGGGGGCAGGGGAGGGTGTGGTGAGATTGGGAAGGGGTCCAGGGGAGGGAAGAGCGGGATTGGGAAAGGGGTCCAGGAGATACCCTCATGATAAGGAGGGGTCCATGTGAAAGAATGGTGGGATTGGGAGGAGGAGGGTCCGGGTAGCATTTGGCGGGATAGGGAGGAGGGTGTGGGGGAGGGGACGGTGAGAGGGGAGTCCAGGAGAAGGAAAAGGCCCTGATTCCAAAAAAGACACCAAGACACCTTTGCGAATGGAAGAGGAAAAGTGATTGGGCTCGGCTTTGGCCCTCGTCCCTTGACTCCGTCCTTGCCCCCCAGATCCGCCCCAACCCCTGGATCCGTCTCTGGATTCACTGCGGATTTGCCTTCGTGTGAGTCAGTTTCAGGCGAGGATCTGCGATGTTTGTTGCCGTCGGTTGATTTCAGCAGTACTTATACACTCTGTGTGTGGTATAAATCCATGAAGCCGTGTGGTTTTCCCAAGGCAGACCCGAGGGCCTCTGGAGCAGATCCAGGATTCGGTCAGAGTCAGAGGCCCCGATCCAGTCCAGACTGGATTCTGATCCTCTTGGGGGACCCATACAAACTCGTACGCTCAGGATTTGGCGCAAAGTGTTGCATCTTGCAGGGTACAAGCACACGTGTGCTTGACACAAAGGCCAGCAAAAGAACAAAGACTTCGGATGGTCTCAGGTCGAGCCAGAGGGAGACACTGCAGGACGAACCGCCTAACGGACCAAAGACTCATTCAGGGGGTCAACAGTGGCGCAACACACACCTTCTGAAAATGCCATTCACAACGGTCAGACCAAACGTGAGCGTGGGGCAAGGAAGCATCAGCACAAAATAGAGAAGCAAACCAATTTTTGTTGCTGTCCAAGGGTGAAAGCAAGGATCCGAATACGTCCAGAACTCTCAGACTCCGTCCTTCGCGAAGGTTGCTTCTCGTGCGCTTTTCCCTGGATCACGGTGAAATGTGCGAGGTCGCGTTTTACGCTGGTTGGGCACGAACGCCTTGAGCCGCAGGTGTGAATTGGGTCCCTCATCAGTGGGATCAGGGGAACGTCGACAGGCTGGGGCTGCGACGATGGATCCAGGGGCACGAAAGGTCAGTCACCCTGAATCCAGCCGCCCCTTCCCACATTTTACATTTCCCCGATACGCAAAATGTGTTTTTGTTTCCATGCCTGATTGTCCCAAATTGGAATTAAGTCTCTTGGAGTCATGGTTCAGGGTCAGGGTTGTGGGTGACAAAGACGCAGGATAGGAGAGGAGAGGGAGGGACAAGAGATAGAAAGGTGGGATAAAGAGGAAAATCAGGGAAACGAGGGGAGAGACAAAGATGGGACAAAGGAGAAAAGAGGAATGAAAGAGGGGGGCAGAGGGAGAGAAAGGCAGAAAAAAGAAATCATTTCAGCGAATGTCTGAGTGGCAGACAGACAGTGACTTTCAGTCTCTCCATCATTCAGTGTAAGAACTGACCACAAAAAGAAAGCAGAAAACACTGACGGAGATACTGGGAGACTTTTTGCCCACCTTCCCGTCTGTGTTGACGCCGTCCTCTCCACCGCGCGTCTCCTGCGTCGTGACGCTCGTGTGATCAATCTGGTGCTGCGGCCGCCTTCACGCTGCGTGCGTCACGCGCTGCGTCACGCCCCACGTCAATCCACGGACGCTGCGTCGTGACCTTCACTCCCACAGTGACGCGACGCGTGACGCGCCCAGCGTGAACCTCGTTCTGAGGAATCGATCATTTAAAGAGCAATTAGCAGTAAAAGCGTACCGATCGATTCCGCCCCAGATCCAGCCCCCTCTCCGCCCATCCGCTGTCGGTTTCATCAATCTACGCTGTGTTTTTTCCTTGGACTGCAGTGAGGACACGTCTTGGATGCAGGCACACGTTGATTGATTGAAACCTGTCCTTTTTGGAGTGCTCAGCTCGATTTAGACGAGATGCGGAGAGGAAGAGATGAAGAGAGAGAGAGAGAGAGAGAGAGAGAGAGAGAGACACACACACACACACACACACACACACACACACACACACAATCACACACACACTGAACCCTGTTGATGTTGTCCCGTCTCTGTCTTTCCTGTGATCAACCTTCATCAAACAATAATTCGTGAGCAAAGCTTTCAGGGACGATTCTTGACAACGGAGAGTGGAATCTTGATCCCGAGACATTCCGTGCACCTCAGCTCCCCATTTGCACCAGGCGGAGTCACAACCATCGAGTTCGTCATCACCACAGAAGCACCGAGCCACCCATCGCACACAAACGAAACGCTCCACTGTCTGGCTTTTGCCACAGTGGGAAAAATCGAAGTCCTATGCGTTTTTCAACCCGTGCCTGCTGGATGGATTTGGCTCTTTGTGATGGGAACAGTGATGGCAGGAAGTGAACCTACACACAGATTCTGATTCTGGCTCGTCATTTTCCAACTCAAAATTCCCAACGCAATGGAATCTTGTGGCTTCAAGGCAAATCAGTTGGTGAGACCCGTTTTGAATTTTGCACTCGACCGGGATTTTGTTTTGCACCCATTAACGAAATCCTGGTCAGCCCCAGGAGGAGGGCAGAGGACGAAAGCAGACATTCCGCCTGTGGCAGCTCAAAGGGCCTGGTGAGTCAGGCACAACCTGACCCTGAAAAATAAATTCACCCCTGCCGAAAAATTTGAACCTCCGATGGTTGGACCTTGGCCCAGACCCCAACCCCTGTGCTGAGTTTTCGGTGAGGGGGGGGGGACACAGGCGTCGGTCCAGCGGGGAAAGACCCACACAAATTGAGGTCCAGTGTAATTTGGCAACAAATAGAAAATGGCTACTCTTGCACCTGAGGGCAGGAGAGGGTAAAAAGTTTTCTCGGTGGTCAAGGGGTTGTTAGTTCCCAAGGCCCCTTTCTGGAGTCACCCAAAAATCCACAGGAAAAAAAAATTTGCCGGATCTGCTGCTGCGAATCTGAAGAGGTTCAATCGTTAAATCGGCCTCGTTAAAATTCATTGAGGTTTGAGTGCGCAACAGCCTGATGTATTGCGTCTCCTCACGCGCCCATTCTCCCGCCATTCAGCCAGATTCCCGCCATTAAATTCCCGCCATTCAACCCGTCAAACTCCCGCCATTGAAGCGGCGCGCAATCCATTGGAAAAGTCAACATTTCCCGTCGCAGTGAAAATGGAAACATTGACAGCTCTGTATTGACTCGGGAGACACAGTAGAGCATTGGAAAAATTCCTCGTTTGCTGTATTCAAAGTCTGCGTCGCTTTTTCTTGCATCAATAGAACTACTGAGGAGGACTTCACATTCAATGCGTTTTCTGTTGTGTTTTCTGTCGTTGGGGCCGAAACCCCTGGAGCTGGGTTTTGTGAAAGCAAGGAACGCGTGACTCACCCAGTGTGAATGAACCCCACACTGAAGACGTTATCCACGCAATCAATGTTGCTGCGTTTTTTATCGGGTTTTGATGATCGCGTTTCGTGCCGATTCGAAGCGTTTCTTGCTTGCTCGGTGAGTTTCACACTGGGTGCGCCAAAATGCTCCGTTTGTGCGAGCGACGAACGCAACGCCCATAGATCTGCGCAGAGACACGCCGGCGATGCAGTGCCCAATGGGCGCGTTGTATTTATACGTGCGGCTGGCCAGCGGCAAAGTCGCACCACTTCGCCCCTGGGTTGGAGACAAGGCGAAGTGGGCA
>JAAUXT010152572.1_pt1 | contig 12029 bp, 12 predicted proteins | sample 7278171 | NCBI WGS metagenome assembly JAAUXT01 (sample SAMN14350112, study PRJNA611818) | marine sediment metagenome | isolation source: surface marine sediment (1.8m) | place: French Polynesia: Moorea | collected 2018-08
ACCAATGACATCATCCTTTCATCTTTCCACTTCACAGCCTTCTCTTTGAAATACCTCAGACTTCTCAAAAGTTCAACATTTTTCATTGGAGGTTCTGCTTCTGGATCTGGTTGGTTATCATCTTGGCCCTCTTCATCTTCTTCAACTTCTTGCCCAGGTGTAGCTTCTGTTGGGTGAATGATTTCATCACTCTCAACCTCCACAAATTCTCTGAAGGAACATCAATCAGGTTTTCCATCTCAGGAGTGACACCTTCCCCAAGGCCAAGGTCTGGTTCAAGCTGCTCTTCTTGTGATAGTTCAAGTGTTTGGTGAAACTGCTTGGAGCCAACTTTGTTGAAGCACTTCTAAATGGTTTTTGCTGCAACCTGCTACCAGGCCTGTGACACCCAATGAATGGCAGTGAAGACATCAATTTTCTTTGTTGCACCCTTTTCATATTGTTTGATGACTTGTACTCTCTACTCCAAGGTGAGTGACTTCACTGCTGAGCTGTCTTTGGAAATCTTCTTTACTGGTTCAGTGGTGTCTGGGTTTACTGTCTTCCTCTTTGAAGATTCAGCCATATCTGCTACAGTTAGAAAAGATAGGATAGCTTTTTGAGGATTTCCCTTTGCACACACTTTGACTGAGGATTGCTTTTCAAATACAGCTTTTTGAGGATTGCCTTTCAAATATAGCTTTCTGAGAGTTTCCTTAAACAGTAGCGTTTTAGGGATTTCCTTTTGATGTGTACAGTTTGCTGTCAAAAGCAAATTGAACCTTGGACCAGATCTATACCATAACTCATAAATATTCATGAACCAAATGTCCTTGGCTATAAAGGCCAAGGTCAATGCTGTTTACTGAGCAAATAACCTTCACCTTCAAGACTTTCTGGCCAAGCTCATTAATATTCATGACTCTCCTTGAGGTGGACACTCTGTCAACTGTGGACAAAAAGCTATGTACGCATGGGTATCCACAGTAAAGAGAGTCGACTGTATAGCCGTAACCACGTTGGCAATGCGTTCAAATGACTCATCCAGAACAACGTCTTACAGAAGTATTTTCATTTGGCCCGAGATCAGTCCCCCAACCTTGTCCCCGGGACAAAAGACTTTTGAAACGTTGAAAGTAGTCACGTGAAACCTCGGGTGCACGTGAAACCCACGTGACCCAATGAACGTTAAAAATTGTCCTGCATAAAAATTCCCCCGTGCTTGAGTTACTTCAGGTCCTGGCCATCACACACGACCCTAAAAACGGTTTTCACATGGGTGTCAAAAGGGGCACACATATCAGCTTCAATTTTGGACCCTGCCACTGTAAAAAAATTGTAGCAGAATCCATTCCTGACGTCACGCGCCACAGCCAATGTTAAAACTCTCAAAAGAGCACAGTGGAATAATGCCATGAGAGAACCCGAACACGCTCCACGGCTCCACGTGACCCGCGCCTGTGTTTCAGGGCGTTTGACCGGTTCGAGCGCTGCTTCCGGTCGGCGGCGAGCGGCTGCGGCACGGCGGCGCGCCTCACTATCGACTCGATGGACGCGTCCGTAGACTACATCTGCAAAAAGGCGTTCAACGGTGGGGCCCCCTGGTGGACACGCATACTCACGCACACTCGCACTCACTCACACACATGCACACACGTACATACAAACACAGTGACTCACAAAGGCACACATGCACACACACACACACACACACACACACACACACACACACACACAGAACTCCACCAGGTCGTCCATCACCTCCAACAGAGAGGAGGGAGGGTCAGCACGCATCCCACACACAGACACAGACACACACACACACACACACACACACACACACACACACACACACTGAGTCCCCCCTTCAACAAGGTTACCACTCGGTCTGAGAAATGTGGAAATTTGACAGAAAACTTTTTCTGGTCAGGGAAAAGTCAGAGAAATTATATCTTTGGGTGGACATTTTCGAACGGTCAGCGAAAATGAAAAATGGGCAAATTTGGAAGAACAAAAAGATTGACACATTTTCAAATTTCTGCTTCACAGACCACATTCTGAATGGTCAGTGGAACACACACAAAGTGATTCATTTGTTTGCTGAAAGACAGTTGCATATTTCTCAAATTCAAGTACACCCCAAAGTTCTGTGGCGGCCACCCAAAAAAAAAATGGCAAGAGCTAGTTTGGAAAATGGAGAAAATATCTGCAAAAGTCAGGGGTAAAACAACCGTGGGCAAAAAGGGGAAACCCTTCCTCCAACTGGAGGGTCGTTTTCTGTGCTGTTGGAATTTTCTGTCAAGTTTGAACTGGTTTGAAGACATTTTGCACATGACGTTACAAATCACCGCGAGGTCCCTGGACCAATTTTGTATGTTGTTGAGAAACACGTTGTCACGTGACGTTTCAGAGCACGTCAAGCATGCGCAGTGCATGATGAAGCAGACGAGCGTCCAGGGCGTCAAGAACTGCGTGGCGACCGTCGAGAGCCGGAGTCAGAGGGCCCGGAACCAGGACCAGCTCTGCGAGTGAGTGTGAGAGGAGGGGTCAAGGGGCAGACTGTGGTGGGAGACCAGTGGGGGTACCCGGAGTGAGAGGGCCCGAAACTAGGACCAGCTCTGCGAGTGAGTGGGAGGGGGGTCGGGGGGTCAAGGGGAAGACATGGGTGGGAGCCCATAGCGGGGTGGAGTCAGAGGGCTCGGAACCAGGACCAACTCTGTGAGTGTGTGGGAGTCGGGGGGTCAAGGGGCAGACAGGGGTAGGAGCCCGGGGGGGGGGGGGTAGCCGGAGTGAGAGGGCCCGGAACCAGGACCAGCTCTGCGAGTGAGTGACGGGTGATACGTTGGGGAATCCCAGAGGGGATGCCCAAGGGAGGGGGACGTGGGAAGGGTCCACTGGGAGGGGGGCGGGTACGGGACGTCAGGGGACCAGTCACCATGGGAACCAGCGGATCAGGACGGGAAGGGCTCAGCGGCGCACGGGGTCAGCGCGAGTTCCGGGGGCATGAGGGGAGACCCCGGAGGCGGTGGTGGAGCACGGCGGAAGAAGCTCGCACAGGAGCAGGAGAGTCCCGGGGGCGGGGGAGCCTGCGTGACCTGAGGCAGGGAAGGGAGGGAGGGAGGGAGGGGACGAGGCGAGGGGAGTCAGTCAGCATCTGTAGAGGGCCAGCTGGGCCAGTGAGTGGGTGGACCTGGGGTGGGGACGCAGGGACAGGTGCCACTGAGGGAAACAAAGGGAAACGGGACTCAGGGTTTTCGCTGCGTCTTAAGTCTGGAAGGGACCGAAGGATCTGGGTCTTGCTCTGCAGCTTCGCCCACAGGCGGAGTTTCCAGATACGTGTGGAGTCCCAGTCTTTGGGCGATTTCTAACGCTGAGTCTCGCTGAATCTCGTCCGCAGCATCCTGAACGACGGGATTTCGTGCTCGGTCGGGGTGATACAGCGTGAGTGCGGGGACGAGGCGGCGGAGCACCGCCGTCAGATCGAGCTGGCGGGGGCGCGTCCCGTATCGAGTACTATCAGCTGTAGCCTCAGTGAGTATGGTGTGTGTGTGTGTGGGAGGTGTGCGTGTGGGTGGGTGAGAGCTGGTGAGGGCGCGTCCCGTAGTGAGTACTATCAGCTGTAGCCTCAGTGAGTATGGTGTGCGTGGGTGGGAGGTATGTGTGCGTACGTGTGTGGGTAAGTATGTGTGCGTGTGGGTGGATGGGTGAGAGCTGGCGGGGGACCGGCCCGTAGCGAACACCATTAGCTGTCGCCTCAGTGAGTATGGTGTGCGTGGGTGGGGGTATGTGTGCGTGCGTGTGTGGGAAGGTATGTGTGCGTGCGTGTGGGTAGGTGAGAGCTGGTGAGGGCGCGCCCAGTAGTGAGCACAATCAGCTGTAGCCTCAGTGAGTACGGTGTGCGTGGGTGGGAGGTATGTGTGCGTGCGTGTGTAGGGTATGTGTGCGTGTGGGATGGTGACAGCTGGCCGGAGCGCGTCCGCTAACCTCAGTGAGTGCGTGTGTGTGTGTGTGCGTATGCTGTACATAACAATTCGCTGATTTTTGTGCACAGTTCAACAATTGATCAGAACCGAACACAGCTGGGTGCACGACGCGTAAACCTTCTTTTTTCTGTTTGCCGTTTCTTCATGTTATCTTTTGCTTTGTGGTGTCATTTTCTTCCGAGGCATTCAGGTTCTCAACCCCGCGACCAAATAGTTGTTGTTGTTTCGCTTCGTTCCACAACATGTCATCACAAACCATTCATTGAGAAAAGTATTTTGTATGTGAAGCGTTTCCACATTGAGTGACGCGCGGTCGTTTTATGGGCTGACGTCAAAAATTCCACCATTGGGTTCAATGTAGCATTTGACGCCGACGTCTAAAAATTGACCGCGCGTCGCCCAATGTGAAACTCTCTTGTTTGGTGTGCAAGTGAGGAACGCTCGAGAGATGTTGCTGTTTCAATTGAAAACAATACACGCGCAACGAGACACCTTCGCTGTGACTAACGTACTGATTGCTTTGCTCGTTGCAGGTGGAGGCAGCGGTGAGTACACATGATAATTCCAGTCTCTTCGGGGAATCCCACGGTTGCAAAGTCAAGCAAAAATCCTGAAAGCGATCGTTTTGTTTCGAATCAAATTACCACACCGATCGATTTCGTCTGAGTTCCATCGATTTGTCGCACTCTCCCTCTGCCTCTCGTGCGATAAGTCACGAGATATTGGCAACAGAGGAGCGAGGCGGGGGCGGTACGAGGGTTCGGTCCATGGGACCCGACTCCCTTGGCGGGCGGGGGGGCCCTCACTTTTTGTGCAAAATGTTTGGTTATTCACATGAAAAAGTTTTTCTGAATGTGGCACCAAGACGTTGGGCGAAAACTTCTTTTTTTTTCGGGGGCAATGGGTGGAACCCGAATCCCTCGGGGGGGGGGGCTCACTTTACGTTGAACTTTTGGTGGTTCTTTACATACAAAGCCTTTCCTCATGTGGCGTTGAATCGCGTGGGTCTGAGACTTTTTGGGGGGTTATGGGGCCGACCCTGAGGCCCCCACCCTTGAGAAGGTCAGGGTGGTATCTTCTGCAAAATTTGGGTGCAGAGCCAAATGAAGGATTTGGCCAGTGGGGCTCATTTCATTCAAGACGAACCAGATTCTGACCAGGAAAATAATTTTGCTTCTCAAAACGTTGGAGGCGTATTATTGACCCCCGTCCGCCCCCCCCCCGATCGAGCATACGACCGTGACCTCTGACGAACGTCGTGTTGTTGCAGCCGCGACGAAAGGCCTCTCGGTGTCGGTGATGACGGCTCTCGCCCTGGCCGCGCTGGCGCTGACCAGGCTCTGAGGCTGAGAGCAGTGAGACTGGTGAGTGTGAGGAAGCTCTGAGACTGAGACTGATGAGACTGGTGAGTGTGAAATGGCTTTGAGACTGAGAGCAGTGAGACTGGTCAGTGTGAAATGGCTCTGAGACTGAGAGCAGTGAGACTGGTGAGTGTGAGGAAGCTCTAAGACTGAGACAGGTGGGACTGGTGAGTGTGAGGAAGCTTTGAGACTGAGACTGGCAAGTGTGAGCGCATTCTGAGATGAGTGAGACTGGTGAGTGTGTTCTGAGATGAGTGAGACTCATGAGTATGACCAGGCTCTGAGACTGAGACCAGTGAGACTGGTGAGTGTGATGAATCTCTTAGACTGAGACTGGTGAGTGTGAGGAAGCTTTGAGACTGAGACTGGTGAGTGTGAGTGCATTCTGAGATGAGTGAGACTGGTGAGTGTGTTCTGAGATGAGTGAGACTCATGAGTATGACCAGGCTCTGAGACTGAGACTGATGAGACAGGTGAGTGTGAGTAGGTTCTGAGACGAGTGAGACTCATCAGTGTGACCAGGCTCTGAGGCCAAGGCGAGTCAGGCACGTGAGTCTGGGGAGGTGCTGAGACTGAGACCAGCCAGAAATCTGGTTGTCTGCAGGGAGGCCAATTCGTACATCACACGCTTGAAATTCACGGCTGCTAAAGTGAGGTTGGTCCTGGAAATCCACACGTGTGGCATACCAAATTGCAGAGAGGATCCATCGCTGCCGCGTTGGATAAAACGAACGCGCTCCAAACATATTGTTTCCTCTTTGCAGATGAGCGTGCCTTGATTTCCCATAACAACGCCACCACCCTGCAGAACCCTGCGCATGCGCACCCAACACCTGACCTGCCGTGCAGCACACACCGAACCACGTGGCGCGCAGAGTATAGTGGTGGCCATGCGTGGCCTGATTCCAGCAGCTGATAATTCCAGAAAGTTTGTGTTCCGGTGAAAGACGATTCCTTGTTTACCCAACCCCAACCCCACATGGACGGGGCAAAAGAGAAGGTGTTCTGTGACGACGAATCTTTGTCTACCCCATGCAGTAGAAAACAACGAATCAAACATTGCGTGCCCCGCCCACCCGTAGGCCTGCCACCTTGTTGGCCCGTCGAACTCAAAAATTTTTTCCTCGCGTGACAATGTTTAACATTTGGATTCAGCGCCCAAAACCGCTCAAATTTCTCAAAAACGGCCCCCTTGTATTCTGGAATCACTGTAGCCACTGACGTTTCCCAAATGACCTGACGCCCTCCACTAACTGCGTAGAGCAATCGAAACCTGCTTTGCATGTGTTTGTCCAGTGATCCAGATCAGACGGTACGGAGATTGGTCCAGGCGCTTTACACACCACGTGATTGCTTTCTATAGAAGTGCCATATTTATCCAAAAAAACTTGTCATTGAACATGTGCGAACTTGAGAAAATTTTTGTGCAATTGTTTTCACAATGCCAGATTCTTGCTGATTTTTTGCGTGTTTCTCGTGCATCTGAGAAAGTTGGGGGACAAGTAGAACACTACTCGTGCGTGCAGGCAGAGAAGAGTTTTGCTTTTGAAAAAAAAAAAAGTTTTTTGAAGGCAGACTGCAGAGAGAATTTGCATGTCAGAAAACTGAGAACTTTGTGCTGTATGATCCCCCGTAAGGAATGTGAGTGTGTCTCTGTGCGTGCGTGTGTACCCGCTCTCTTGTTGATAGTTGCAGAAAAAAAACCGCTTCGTGCCTGAAAATTAGCTTTTTGTTGGTGTCCAAAATTCTGAACGAGAAAAATGTCACAGCTCAGGGGTGGTTCCCGGGGTGAGGAACACCCACCTGGGCCGGTTCTTCCTCTCCAAATTGAAATCCTACTCTCGGGGGCGTGCACATGTTTGGTAAACGTTGGTTCCACCACTTTGACTAGCTCAGGAGGCGTCGCTTTTGCCACATTCAAACCATTTTTTTTTCTCATTCCAAAAAGCAAATTTGATCCACGTTTTAGAAAGACTTGTGTTGATCTGAAGGCGCTCGGCGGGTGAGGTTGGAACCAAGACATTCTCCAGCAAAATGTTCAAAATTGCGACATATTTGACCCGCAAACTTGACAGAACATTGCGTGCGTACATCCGTGTATTCGAGTGAGTGCTGAAAATCTGTGTTTAAAATCTGTATTTTGCGCGGTGTGTCACCCAGAGAGACATTGCGTGTTGATTCCGCCAATACGAACGAGAAATATTTCTGAACACGTAATGAAGGCCTTGATGGAAAAAAAAGCCGGTCGTTTGAAACCTGCATGAATGTTGCTCATGTACACTGTACACCCAATAAAGAACTTTTTTTCAGAGAAAATTGCTGACTTGCGCGTCCAAGCGAAGAAGTTTTTAAATTCATACGGCGAAGCGACAGACGCGAGGTACCGTGTCAATTGGAACCCACAGTGAAAAAGTCTCCTCACACCACGTTACAATTACGTACGTGAGTGATGAGGAAACGTTGCCTCTTGCTGCACTCAAGATTGTAGTCACTGGTGTGTGCAGCCATTTCTATTCACAACAACAAATGTCCGCAAAAATGAAAAAACAAACAAGTGAACGGAAAAAAGCGCGCAGATCTAACTTGCGGTCAACATGCACTTTTGATTTGGGCTGAGAGGCTGGGTTCAGCGAACTGAAAGAATACCAGTGGCTCCAGAATTTGTTTTGAGGGCCATCTCAAAAATTAATTGAACGATGGACAACCAGAGAAAAATTGTTCGGTGGGGGGCAAAGATCCTGCCCCCCCCCCCACGTGTGGCAAATTTTGGTCTTTTTGCTTGAGCTCAGTGAAACTCGAATTTTGCCCAACCTACACAAGTCATCATGGTGACTATAAAAGCAACGAATGCAAAGAGAGCATCAAGTGGTTCAAGTTCATATATAAATTAATATTTTTATGCAGCCCATGTTGTGTCTGCTGAAAAACTATCTTCAAAGGAGAAGAGATGGAGAACGCTTGCTTGACTTGGAGCTCAAAGGTGCGCTCAACCGTTCTGTCCCCGACACCAAAGAAATTGGCACATAACTTTGCGTGAAAAAATCACATTTTTGGCTCTGATTTCTCAGTTCATGGTCCTCTAGTCATGGCTGTTCGATGTTTAGCAGGTGAGAAGTCGCTTTTATTCTGGCTTTATCTTGGTTTTCCTGCAACAAAAAAGCATTCAAACTGTCAGGTGTGTGGTAACGCTGTGTGCGTGCATGAGTTGTGTTTTTTTCACGCACGCACACTTTTCAGCAGTACACACACGAGTCTTGGTTCTGGTGGGTAACCCTTCATATACTCAGCGTCGTAAATGCTGAGATACTTTACTCAAAACGTGCTCAAACTTTTTGTCGTAACGTTGGATCTGAACGGAAACATTCAGAGAGCATTCCGATTTGAGTTCAGTTTGAATCCAAAATCAATCAATTTACGCGCGAGGCTGGTGGGCGGCGAAGTGACGCCACTTCGCCCCTGGGCGGGGAGGTGGGAGGCAAAATGGGCGAGATCAGCCATTTTGGCTCACTCAGCCAGCCGGCACGCGTAAAATTTATGGAACAAAGGGAATAAACATTCCACGAGGATGGGGTAGGTAACAGACCAAAACAGAAATTTGTCAGCGGTGCCGTGCAGATATATTCCATGCACCGCTGACGTCTTGACTGGCTACGAATACAAGCTTGACACAGCAGTTGTAAACAAGAAGGCTGTCTGCTGAAAAGCGCGCGGTCTTACGCCAGTTCAGAAAAAAAAAGAATTCACCCGAAAGATTTTTTGGCCATTTCAGAAAATTTTGAATGTTGAGTTGAGCCAGCAGCCCATGTTGAGTTGGAGGGGGCGGTTACTCAACATGGCTAAAAAATGAAAAATGCTTGAAATGGCATTTAAAAATGATCCTGGCGAATTTTCAGCATGTTGAGTTGCTCCCCCCCCCATAACTCAACAAGTCCACACACATACAGACTGATGGTGATTACAATAAGCGCGCGTCCTATCGAGGACCGCGCGCTTAAAAACTGACGAAGACGACTCACCAAAATCAAACGCAACGTGCATTCACTTCAGACAAACATATTTATGTGAACAGGTAGAATTGTGGTCTTGTTTTCTCTTCGAGGGGGGCAATTTACCCGCGTACCCCACAAATGGTCGGTCTGAACAGGATCCAACTACCGTGAGAAACAGCACTTCTTATCGTTCGTGCAGCAGAACATTTCGACGTAATAGCCCCTCTAAAAGCAAAGTCCTGTTGCACCTGGTGACCCTGCACACCTGGTGGGAAGCAGTGAAGAGGAAAGATTTGAATCAATAATTGGTTTGTGGGAATGGTCGCACGATCCACTCCAAAGAGTCTCGTTCCGTGCCGCAGCACCATAAGGGGTATTTCACACAGGCAGATTTTTAACTCCAGGGGTTTTCACATTGGTGACGCGCGGTCGTGTTTTTGACGTCGGCCTCAAAATTCAACATTGAACCCAATGGTAGAATTTTGACGTCAGCCCAAAAAACGACCGCGCATCACCCAATGTGAAAACCCCTAGAATCTGGCGTCAAAAATTTTGACGCGCGGCCGTCAAATTTAACATGACGCCCAATGAAGAGCACCAAGAAAACGGCCCAGTCCATTCCTGGCGTAGGGTCCAGCGTCAAAACTTTGACGCCGCATCATCTGTGTGAAAACCCCCAAAACCCGTCTGCTTTCAGACGGGAAACTTCAGGTCAATTGTCCGTCACAACGACCAAAATGTATGAAAAGGAAGTTTGCGCCCGTCTCAGCCACAGCAAGCGGAGGGGTTGTTCTTGCTGCCCAGATTGGAAAGCAGGTTTGAGTGAAACCTGTTGTCACAGGTGACTGGTCGGGTCGGTGACGGCGCAAGGCTGTGACATGGCGGCGGTATGTTTCGCCATACATCTGAAGGGGTTGGCGCCGTCGGCATTGAAAAAATTGACGTCGACGTCAGAATTTGATTGCCGACGTCAATGCCACCGACGCGCACGCGTAAATGGGAATGCGCCCATTGTTTGTTGATTGTTGAGTGACGCAGACTGCGTTTTGTCCTCTTGCAGGGCTCCTTCTCCTGGTCGGGTCGGTGGTGACGCAAACCTGCGAACCTACAGCGGTGGGTTTGTTGTACCCCAGGTCAATTGTTATTGTCATTTTCTTACCTTCTGGCACCAAAACCTTTGTAATTCCAGGGCGCGAAAATTTTTGTTGAAGATCAAAACCAAGTGGACTGTTTCTTTCCGAGTCCACATCTAAGCTGTTGTTCCTTCTGTTTTTGTTTTCTCTGGATTGTTCCTCACCCCCGTCAAAATGTTCAGCCCCCCCCCCCCTCTGGCCTGTACCTCAATTCTTTGAGGGTTTTCACACAGGTTGGGCGGTGTGAGAAGTTTTGACGCAGTTTTGGCCTCGCGTTAAAATTTTGACGCCGCGTCATCTGTGTGAAAACCCTATTTCTGTATCGGAGGGACATCGCATCCGCAATTGCCTCTGTCTCTTGTTCCCTCAGTTGTTCGAGTGCGCACAGAACTTCGCGACCAACCTGGGCGTCAGCCTGGAGGACCTGCAGAACCCGTTTCTGAACACAGACACTGAGGAGAACATAGACGCCCTCTGCCAGTCAGTGTCGCGCGGTATTTTGGTGTCACGCACCAACGACACCCCACAACACACCAAACACCCAGCCTTTTTTGTGTGTCCTAATGATGCACGTCAGAGATTCGTCAAAATGACTTCAGTCTGTTTCAACACGAGATGCAGAGAATAGATGCAAAGTCCTTTGTTTCTCCGAGTGTGAACCTTGGAGTTGAACAGTTTTGTTTGCGAACCAAACGTCTTCTCTGTTTTCCCATTAAACCTCTGTTCCTGAGTACAGTCAGAATGAACACGAAGATTCCGACAGGTATCTCACACTCAATGCGGTCTGAGAAGTCCTGCTCAGCAATGTCAGGCGAAAAAATTCACAACAGTTGAGTTTGTCAAACTGGAGTGAAATTTTTGAGTCTGAAGTGGTGGGAAAGCACTTCTCAGACCGCATTGAGTGTGAGCTGCTGTTTCTACAGCAAATATCAGATTGTCTCAAAAGCACTTGTGCAGTTGAGTTTAGTGTGAGAATCGCACAACTGACACTGTTGCGGTTTCTACCACCTTCAGGGCAGGAGAAACACTGAACGCGTGCTACGGAACAAGGTTGGAAGGCTGCCCCAACTTTGAGACCTCAATCGTTCCACACGTGCAGAAAGCGACTTACGACTACACGTGTTCCACGGAGGGCAGGGCCGGTGGGTATCCAGGGTATGGTCCAGGATATGGTCCAGGGTATGGTCCAGGGTCCGCTCCAGGGTACGGTCCAGGGTATGGTCCAGGGTATGGTCCAGGGTCCGCTCCAGGGTCCTAAACCCAGGGTATGGTCCAGGGTCCAGGGTATGGTCCAGGGTATGGTCCACGGTACGCTCCAGGGTCCTAAACCCAGGGTATGGTCCAGGGTCCAGGGTATGGTCCACGGTATGGTCCAGGGTATGGTCCAGGGTACTCTCCAGGATATGGTCCAGGGTCTGGTCCAGGGGTGAGCCATGCCCTGTGGGTGTGGGGGGGGGGGGGGCTAACGTCAACGTCATAAACTGGGTATCACAGTGGTAAGCTTTGTCTGGCTTCGACGGCAAATTTTTGACCAATCAAAAATGGTTTGGCCCATTTTCTGAGGCCCACCCATTGGGTGTGAGG
>JAAUXT010030357.1_pt1 | contig 12028 bp, 14 predicted proteins | sample 7278171 | NCBI WGS metagenome assembly JAAUXT01 (sample SAMN14350112, study PRJNA611818) | marine sediment metagenome | isolation source: surface marine sediment (1.8m) | place: French Polynesia: Moorea | collected 2018-08
AACGACAGGGGTCACGTGCTCAGCCCCTGGGGGGAGGGAATGCTGGTTAATATCCAGCAAAATAGCACAAAATTGATATTAAGCATCTATTCCCTGTGTAATGTATGTAAATATTTATTGTAAAAAATATTTAGAATATTTAAAATTGCCTGTAGAGGCCAGCGCCCCCTGGTAGGGGAGGAGTGTGGTGTGACACACCAGCTGCGAAAACAAAACCACCGCCCGACAGGTGGCAGGACTGTACATACAATAAACACAGAGATTCGCGCCACCGTGCCAGTCTCACCCGAGATACCAACCAGTGTGTTTGTGATATCACTACAAAAGGTCCTGCAGTGTGCAAAGATTGCCGCTCGCGCTTGTCTTGTCGACACGATTTTCCCATTCTTGAGGAGCGGATCACAATGTGCCAAAAATTGACCTGACGTTGGAAAAAATGTTGTTGCGTTCACGAGTGTCTGTTTCGCCTGGCAGAACTATTTTCTTCAAAGACGAGGTCAGGCCATCAGGGCGCCCCTTCGACCGTATCCTGGACGTCTTCTGTGGCCCAATCCTGGGGGTAACCGAAGCCTGGATGTGCCCTTTGTGCCCGAAATCTGGATGCGCCCCAAGTGAAATAACCCTGGATGTGCCCTGACCGGGGGTGTGCCCCCTGTGCCGAACCCTGGACGTGCCCCCTGTACCAGAACCCTGGCTATGTCCCCCTGTGCCAGAACCCTGGCTATGTCCCCCTGTGCCAGAACCCTGGCTATGTCCCCCTGTGCCAGAACACTGGATGCGCCCCCAGTGAAAGAACCCTGGATGTGCCCCCCACTCGTACACCAGGCCGAGAAGAGACGGGAAAACCTCTCAGAAGGAGCGGCGCAAATGTATCGCTCCGAGCACTGTATTGATATGCGGTGGAGCCGGGTTCACGGCGGAAGCGTCACGAAAAGTCAGTGCGTATTGCGTCACTGAGGACGGGAGCACACTGGATGCGTGGAAGTACGCCACACAGCACGCGTCCTGTGTGGCGTACTTCCACTGCATGTACAGGGCGCAGTGAGAATGCGTGGCTTGTTCCGGGCGCCACTCGTGGCGTGACCAACGTGAAACGGGCCTGACGCGTGTCGTCCCCTGTACCTCTCAGCCGACGCATCCGCGTCGTGTGTCCGTACCGCATTGATCAACACAGCGAGGTCGTTCCCTGTGAGCCCCGCGCGCGGGGGGCGGGGGCGCCGGAAGCGCGCCTCATCGAGCTGCGGCCGCGCGGCTGCGGAGGTGCCCCGAGCCGCGGTCACGCTCCGTCCACGTTCTTATCAGCTTTCCTCATTACACTGCGCGCCTCGCGCCCCAACCCACCGCTGCATGCCTGCAGCATGACGACGGGAAGAGAGCGACACATTCCAACAGGCTGCAGAACCCTCAGTTTTTCTCAACGCCCTTGTGGGTGCAGTTTCGAGCTCTCCTTCGAGTCAGAGCCGTTTGAGATCCACGTCGAATCCTCAGAGTGACCAACAGGTCAGACGCACTGGCTGAAGCGTTCGCCTGCAGCCCGTGTCTCGGGTCCGGGGGTTCACATGTTGACGGGTGGGATCGGCGCACCCCCGCCCCCGCCAGACCCGGAGCCTTCCCTGCTGCACACAGCATCAACGGGATTGTGCAGCCGAGCACATAATAGGGAGAGCGAGCACAACAGTTTAGGATCCTCGCAAGTGGCCCGTCAACAGTTCTGAAAGTCTGTGTGTTCCTCAGCCCGGCAGGCTAACACACAAGCAACGTACACTGTTCCGTTCGGCTATGAACGGCGAGACATCGCTTGTGGTTCTTGTTTCCAGAACGACCTGCAGAGGTCGTGCAATCCGGCCTGGAGGAAGACCCCGCGGGGAACGGGAACCCCGGGGTTTCGCGGGAAGGGGGGCAGGACTCGTGACGTCAACCAAAGAGACGTTGAATGCCCTTTGCTTGGCGCTGGTTCCCTTTTCCCTGCATCCCGACGTTGAGAGGCCAGTTTCTCGTATAAAACAAATCTTTTGGTGGGAACTCTGATGCCGTTGAGGCTGCTGCTTCTCCTGCTCTTCACCCCTGTTTTCGTGCAAAAGCAACAGCGTCGAGCGCAGTCCTCACTGAGCCGCCAACACTGGATCCGTCTCCGGCATACAGAGGGATGTAGCACTGAGAAGCTGCCATGACAACTTCTTTATCCGGCCTGACATCCCCGCGGCCCCTCGCATTGATAAATGTCGTTCGTTTTCACTTTACGGCCGCAGCCAATGCACTCGGATGGGGCCGGTTTGCTGCAGCGCCTGGATTTACGCTGGGTGCGCCGCGCGGGCGTTGCGTCCCGGTGCTGCGCCGTCCACTGAAGGTCTCTCGATGCGTCATGTGTTGCGTCCCTGTGGAACAAGTCAATGTTCTCTGAAGATTTTAGTGCAGTGTAACCCGGGATTCCGTTTTATGCGTAGCACCTCAATTGGCAAACCATTAGAACATGCAGAAGCCAAGAATGGACTGAGAACCAATGGGTGGTGAGCAAATGGTGCCTGTGTCACTGTTCTGGCACGTCGGAACAGCAGTGGGTCCGCGCCACTGCTGGCCTCCATTGTTGACCGACGTAACACGGGATGACGTCACAGCGCGGCGACGTCACAGCGCGGCGACGCGCGGTTTGTCTCGGCGTCGCGCCTGGACGACGCGACCCCGTCTCCATTCGTGTCGCGTTCTGCCGGCGGTTACGGATGGAAACGGCTCCTCCCTGTGACATAACAGACTCGCCACGCTGACCAAAGGCCATATATTTTTTGCGTTTCCCTTTTTCTCCAATTCCCTGTAGCACAGTTGTGGTGAAGCTGCCTTGATCGGGCAAAAACACCTTGAGCTTGGAGAGGCTTATCGCGCACTGCTGGGTGCGCAGTGCGGCGAGACGCAGTCACTACTTCAAGGCTGGAACAGGCTGGGTGCTGCTGTGGTGACGTGCACATGTGTGTGGCATGAAGGGCATCACAAACACGCACACTTTCTATGTACAGGCAGTTTGTGTGTGTGTGTGTGTGTGTGTGTGTGTGTGTGTGTGTGTGTGTGTGTGTGTGTGCGTGCTTGCGTGTATCTGTCTGTGCACGTCTTCAGTGCGTGTGAACAAGCGTGACATGACTGACCACTGATCAAAGTTGAAGTGAAAATTGAGTTGTCTGACAATTGGGGCAGGTTGGTGGGGATCGGGGGGTTCTGCTCAAGTTCCCCATTGCCTCGCGGTACAATCCAGTTTGGGCTTCATGCGTGCACGAATCCCACCAAACATGAACACAGCAACGCGGAGTTGTTCCTCCATCGTCCCCTTGTTGTTTCAATGTGAGCGCAGCCCGCGTTTTGCTGTTTGTTCAGCCCCGGCGTCGGTTCATGTCAGAGGCCCGTGTCACACTGAGTGCGTCGAGTGTTGCGACGCTGCGACGAACACCGTGCCCATTGAGTAAAACAGGGACCCAGTGTCCATTGACTTGTGTAGGGATACAGAACTGATGGACTTCTGCATGCGTGGACACAGTGCCCAATGAGTACAACAGGGACCCGGTGCTTAGGGTACATTGCCCATTGATTTGTGCAGGGACAGTGCCTGTTGATTGGTACGTGGTTGCACCGCGTGACGCCCCCAGCGTGACGCGGGCGGGCGGAGAACGGGAAGCCGGGTTTCCACTTGATAAACTGGAGAAACACAGCGGCGTCCCTACCCGATGCAGATTGAATCCGTTCCGCTATTGATCGAGGCCAATCTTTATTCGAGCGACGGGAGAGAAAACGGACGGGATTCACAGGGGACGCTGCTCCGCCCGGTTCACACAGGATGCGTTTTGCGTATTGCGACCCTGTCCAAGTCAGCATGTCTGTGTCTCGGGCGCCCTGCGTCGTGCTGTCGCTCATGAGTCGAGCGCTGTGTTCGAGTATCACACCAACGTTGGCAATGAATTTCGTGGCGCGACGGGGCTGTGCACAAGCTGTCGTCAACTCACCAACACGTGGCTTGGGCGGGCACGCGACGCGACGCGTTACGAATCGCACGCGCTGTGAGACAGGCTCGAGCAGCCGCCGCTTCCGAGGCCTCGAGTCTCGATGGTCACTTGAACAAAGATCTGTGTGCGAAAGATTCCATGGCCTGTTTCAGGCTGGAGGCGTGACGCGTCGTGTGCCTATGCAAGTCAATGTGGGAGCGTCTCTGCGTCCACGGAGCGACCCTGGGCGGGACGCGTGACGCGCCCAGTGTGACCCACGATGCAGAAGGCTCGTGGAGTCGGCTGTTGGAGGAACACGCAACTTGAGCTGCAGTAAGGCCGGGGATCGCCCGAGATCTCAGCAGAGGATTGGGGAGGGTTTCAAACGGAAAGAGACGCGTCCGCCCTGTGTGAGGAAGATTCGCTTCAAATCCAGGCAGATCCACCCCGAACAGCGTGGGGAGACGCCCCCGGATCTCTGACGGATTCCCCTGAGGCCCCGCCCTGCAGCAGTGGGAGCCTCGCTTCCTTCTCGCGCACACGTTTGTGATGCCAGGGCCCATGGTGATCACTCGGGTGAAGACACACAGGAAGACCCCAGGGTCCACTCCTCGCCGAAGCCAGGGTTTGGGTTGTGGGACCCGACCGAGGTCTGGCTCTCGGAGCCCCTGACTTCAACAATCAAGAAAAATAAATGACGAGACAATCACATGTTGTTCGTTTCGTGGAGCAGGGAGCAGCAGGAGAACCTACAGCACGGACAGGCTGCACCGGAGCCACAACGCGTGTTTTCAGAGCACGCCACGCGACACCTCGCTCCGCGCAGAGAGACACGTCGATCGCGAGAGAGCCAGTCCTGACCCGGCCGCGCTGCGCCGCCCTCCGGACACGCATTAACCTTTTCCGCGGAGTCCGCGCGTGCGTGAGTCGGCAGGGGCAGCTCAGAGCCGCACGACAAAGGCTCCACAGCTGCAGGACAGGTGACCACGGAAACACAGGGGCTCCGGCGGATCCAGGGCCCGGAGGAAGACTGGGGCTTAGGGCGGGTCCAGGGCCCAGAGGAAGACTGGGGTCAAGGCAGATCCAGGGCTCAGAGGAAGACTGGGGTTCAGGGTGGATCCTCGGACAAGGGAACTGAGGATCGGGGTGGAGCCAGGGAACCGGGGAACTGGGAGTAAATCAGAGATCAGGAGAGTGAGTTCTGAGAGAAACGGAGCAACCATGAGGTCTGATCCACTTTTCAGCAGAACTTGGTGGCCGAGGCTGGGTCTGCTCCCCATCGGACCGTCAACAAGAGCCCCACACCTCCAGAGAGGTCTCGTCTTGCCTCCTTCACAATTAACGCGACACGCCCAGCCAGTCTCCACATCACAACCAGCTCGATCCACACTCCGCTGCCCGGGTCAGCAGTGCAGGCCATGAGTGAGCAAGCCACACAGCCAGAAACGAGCAACGACAGACTCCGGCGAGTCGACGCGGCACACCCGTTGCCTCGTTCGCAATTTTGGCGCACGTTTGTTCCGGCGCAAAACAGGCTTCGCTTCACTCTTTGTGGAGCCGGCATCGGTGACAGAGACAACGCACAGAAAGACGCGCGTTGAGACGCCCTGCGGCCTCAGGCTCCAGGACACCGCGACAGGTGCTTCTGAGTGACCGAGAGGGCGACGTTGCGCCGCCACGTGACACGTCCCTGTGTGGGTTTCGTCTGCAAATCAATGTCATGTCCACACATGTAAAGTCCTTGCTGCTGCACGCGTGGGAATACCACCTGGGTGCGTTCATCTCGTCATCGCGTCGTCTTGTTCGTCACGTCATCGCATCATCACGTTCACGACGTCAATCACGTTCATCAGTGATAAAATAACTGAAGTTGAAGATCTCGAAGCCGTCCGATTGGAGGTGGAGGACTGTGCAAATCTGTGCACGCAGGGACAATCACTTGAACAGTGACACAACGCAACGCGCATGGTCCGAATAAGTGTGAATTTGGCTTTACAATTTTTCACTGATGTTTCATTAGAGAATTCAAATTACCTCCAGAAAGAGGGCGAATACTTTCTGCAGGCAAAACACTGGGAACAAACTTCCAGTCAATTTCCATGGGAAGGACTTGGGGCTCAAACGGCGCGCGTCAACCGAGGCCAGTTCACACCGGAGGGTGGGGGCCTCACGCGTTGTGTCCGTGCACAGGTCAGTGGGCGCCGCGTCGTCGCTCTCTGCGCAGCGTCTGTTCACTTGTGCAGGAAAGCAGGGCACGGCGCAGTCAGTGTGAAACAGGCCCCAGATGAAAAAGGATTACACGAAGAGCTAACATGGGAAAGCGCGGGTGCCTTCAGTCTTCCCTGCACTGTACAGGGTGTCTCCGACTTCCCCGAGCGCAGTGCAGGATGTCTCTGGTTTCCCTGTGCATGGTGCAGGGTGCTTGGGTTCCCTCACTCCGGAAACACACCGAATGCGCTGTGTCAATTTTGTGATGCGTCGCGTCAAGTCGACATGTCAGGTTGACACCTGCAGTGTGTCTTTCCCAATTGAAATACACGCAGCGTGACTCATGCGTCGCGTCAGCGGAAGCATCGTTTGACGGCCAACACACACACACACACACACATACACACACACACTCACACACGTCTCTCACATTGCGGGGACCACCCACACACCCACACACCCACACATTCATGAGTGTGTGGGGACCAGGCCTGCACACACAGAGGCTCGTGGCTCTGAGGCCTGTGAGGCGGAGGAGCGAGTCCCATAGGAGCGTGTACGCCACTTGTAATTACACAAAGCGACTCACATAAAAGTGCATCTGAGGGACGAGCCGCGGGGGCCGCAGCTTCTCCCGGCGTCGGGGGGCGCGCAGTCGTCAAGAATCCCGGGACAAGCGACGCTCGGCTTGAAACTCTGGTTTTCATACACGTGCGTCCGCTGGTCCGCCCCCTAAAGACTGGACGTCAAAAATGTCTGCTATTTGTGGAGATGTGTTCCACTGATGACCTGTCAGCGCTGGGCTGAAGGCCCTGACCCTGGCCCTGCTCTGTTTTGGCTGCTCTCCGTTTGTGGCCATCGGAAAGAAGCGACGGTTTTGCGGAGCGTTTCAATTCGGCGGGACTCGTGCTGCTGCCGGGGCGTGTCCGGGACACGGCGTGCTGCTGCCGGGGTGTGTCCGGGACACGGCATGCTGCGGCATGTGGTTGGAGGACGGCGGTCCCAGCGTGATTCATCACCTCTACATATATTCAAACTCCTCCTGCGCCTAGACCCCCTCCCTCCTCCCACTCACGGACCCCCTCCCTCCCCTCACTCATGGACCCCCTCCCTCCTCCCACTCATGGACCCCCTCCCTTCTCCTCCCACTCATGGACCCCCTCCCTTCTCCTCCCACTCATAGACCCCCCTCCCTTCTTCCACTCACAGAGCCCCTCCCACTGCTGGACCCCCTCCCTCCCCTCAATCATGGATCCCCCTCCCTCCTCCCACTCACGGACCCCCCTCCCTCCTCCCACTCACGGACCCCTTCTCAACCCCAGACCCTCTCCCTCCCCCATTCATGGACCCCTCCCGCCCCTGGACCCTCAACTCCACCAACGGAGACAAATCCGCTCAAGAGGGAAACCCCGAGGCGTCGGGTTCGTCCGTTATGAAGTTGCTCGAGGATCCGTTATGATTTACGGCGATAATCGGGTGTCGCCCGGCTCGGAGCGGTCACCACATAAAAGCGGAATGAACGACATCAATCACGAGCGCGGCTGACCACGTGTCGCACCGGACGGAGGCGAGGAGCGGCGGGACCTGCGCGCTGCGCCACCGGATGTGAACACACCGCGGGGGCTGCTGGGACGCGGCTCAGGCCGGGGTCACTCACACTGGGTGCGCTGTGCGCGGCACCACGTCAAAAAGAACTTTGAAGGGAGCATATCCGTGGCTCGATTCACAAAAAGAAAAACAGTCAAACCAAAGAGGAGGAACGACCGGAAGTTTTTCACTTGTGTTGTGACTTTTTCACGGACAACACACCCGTTCTCAGCATTGAGGCAAGTGGCAGACCGCGGGGACGAACCGGTCCGGTGTGAAGCGAACCTTGAGGTGCTGCCCCCTCGCGACGCCGGGTCTCGCCTTCTGAGCGGGTGCGCCCCACGGCCCCGAGGGACGCCGCACGGGCCGCGTTCTGACGTCACGCTTCGCTGCGCGCACGCTGCGCTCTGCAGGTCACAGAGTCGGAGACGGGGGCGCCCTCTCCAGGCTCATTCACTTGGCGCATTGGCGCACCGGTGTTTTGGACGCGCCTCAACTTTCGACAGAAAAGTGCATGACAAGACAAACACAGAAAGAACGTTCAGTGCAATGGGCACTCTCCTTAACTTTGATGTTTCGTTTCATTTTTGTGATAAAAAGGCGCATTCCTAACGGCGACTTCTTTCAGCAGAAAAGAAATGCTCTTATTTCGCAAATATCCGCTGGACTCCGAAGACAAAAGGCCTTGAAAGTGTTGTGCGTCTCGGACGCCGCCGCGTCGCAGCGGAAACGGTGTGACCTTGAGAGGCGGCGACTTCATCGCGAGACGAGACGGACACGGCACCGACCCAGAATCGATACAACCGTGTGTGCGATGAAATATGCAGAAGGTGAGACATCCGGCCTCAGGCCTGATTCACACCCAACATGGCACAGTGTGAGCCTCAATACTTGCTGCACATCGAATCAATCCCCTCTTGCACATGAATCTATTCATCTTATTTTGTGCGTGACACATGCAATAATTTACAAATTCTTTTGACGCAAGAATCGTGTGTTCATTTTGCTGTGGCACAGAATCGTAAACACACGTTTCAAAATTGGCCACACAGAGGCGGTGAAAACTGTGAGAGGTAAGCACAGAACAGTCGCTTTGTGGGGAAAGTTCCGGCAGCTTGAAGTGCACGGAGGTGCTGGGCACGCACCAGGTTCTCGCGTCTCCGTGAGGCGCAGTGCGCGACGCGTCCAGTGTGAAACAGACTCCAAATTCCTTCCTCCTCCAGACCCGAAGATACGCATCTGATCCAGGCTTTTGGGATTCGTGTCAAAACAAATTGGAACTTACTTCTGAAGGACAAGCACCGGGGTCTTGAAACACTTTCAAAGAGTCAGAGCCGAAGCTTGAAAACTCTTTTTCCTGTCCGCCGAGAACGCGTCGGGGAAACAAAGCGTTCAGCATGGCGTGTGAGGTGTGTTTGTCCTTCGCTTTGCGCCTGTGTGAGAGCGTTAATAAATGGCCCATTAGCCGCGTGGCTGAGCTCGTTATCTGGTTTGTGCGGGCAGAATTGGACGTGTGTGGCTCGGGGAGCAGCGGCGACAATGGGTGTGTCACGCCCGGGGAGGGCGGGGAGCTCCTCGAGCCTCGTTATGCCGCGACTCCTGCAGCTAATTAGACGCTGATACCGAAGCCTCTTCCAGCGCCGTGTGCACGAATCCAGATCCTCCTGCAGCCGCGGATCCAGGGACAACACGGACATCACCTGGGACCCTGGATCCGCGGGTTGTGAGACCTGCCGGGCTCAGGGACCTTGACCCCCGGCTCGGTGCCTGTCTCTTTGTGGTTACGAGGCATTTGGAGTTGCTCTGTCTCCAAGGCACCCGGTGCAGCATGCTTGGCAGCCATGGTGGCCTTGAGCGCAGTCCCTGAACTCCAGAGTGTTTCAGATCCTCCAGCGACGCGGCCGACAACTGGGTCCGTTCACCCACACGTACACATACACACATACACCTGGATACACACGTACACACACGTACACACACACATGTATCCCGCAAAGGAAAGGACAGAACGCTGGTGTTGCTGGTGTTTTTGCTGCGGCTGGACGAAGATTCACTGTTCATGTGATGGACTCGGGTTCCAGTCCGGATCTGAAGTATGTTCCCAACGTGCTGAGAACAGCCACTGCTTTTCGCCCTGCCTGTCTGTTCGCCTGTGTGTATTCGTGTCCTGTGTGTGTGCGTGTGTGTATATTGGTCTGTCTGTCGGAGTCACCTCAACCCGCACACAAACCAATTTTACAGGTACCCATTGTATTTAACTGATCACAGATGAAAAGCCGTTAGGGGTTGCCCCCCCCCCCCAAGTTTTGAGCCCCCAACCTTTGTCCTGGACGCGCTCTGGACCTTCCCCTGGGGTCGCGTTACTCGTGGGAACGCTGCATCACAGCCTGACCGACCGCCGCGCCGCGCCGTGCGTCCGCCGCGCTGCGTCATATCCACAGCGTTGTGACTTCATCAGGGAGGGAAAAACTCGTGTCAATTTGCTTTCTTTCTGCTTGATCCCATTTCGCGCCACGTCGCTGGTGGCTCGGATGAGCGGCGTGCGCCCAGGGGCGAGAGCCGGAAGTGACGTCAGCCAATAGCTGGCGCTGTCCTGCTGCTCAGGGTCAGGTCAGAGGGTCACGCGCCGCGTCGTGCAGACAACAATCGGTCCTGATAGATTGTTCTCACTGCCTGTTTCTCGTCAAAAACACTGGCGATTTGAGTGACCCCACCCACATTCCATACGGTGCTACAACTGCCTCAATGCCTTCTGACTTGTGCGGGGAAACTACGCGTGTCGCTTTCGCAGGAAGGCGTGCGTGCGCGCTGCGACCGATGTTTTGTTGAGAAGCGCAGCACGTGACGCCCGCAGCGTGAGCCCGGCGTGGCTCTGCCCGCGGGAGCCGTGTACGCAGACGTTACATGTTGTTGTGTTGGCTGCGCACACAGCGCGGGCTCCTAATGGCGCGCTGCCTCATAAGCAGATTACGGGTCTCGGTGCGCATTCACTTTACACGAGAAGAACTGCGAGGAAGGGGGGGGAGGGAGCGGCATCGCCGTGAAGATGCGCGGGGGCAGCGCCGGGTTCTGCCGCGGAGTCTGCGGCACCGCGCCTTCCCTGGTTCTGCAGCTCGAGCCGGCTGTGTTCAGCTGGTTGTGTGCGCCGGCTCCCTAATCCGGTGGCCTTTGATCTTCTGGGAGACCAACACCTGCACGCACAAGTTCAACGGGCACACTGCCCCACCTTTGAAAACGCGTTTGGATCGAGCTCTCCGGGTGAACGCGGATGCGAGTCCGGATGTTGCCATGGAAACGTTGGGGCCAGACCCAGCCGGACAATCGTGGATCCCGCTCGGCGGGCAGGACAGAAACGGCCTCCGTAGCAGGTCCTGTTTGTGCGCAGTCACCAGAAGGGGGCAGGTCTCCCCTTGAAGGTGGGGATTGGCTCCGCGAGTGACGAATGCTTGAAATGTTTCAAATTGTCGTTTGGGTGAGTTCCGTGGGGGGGGGGGAGACAGCTCGCGAAGAAAGGAGGCAAGGTGGGCGAAAACGACCGGGGAATTGTGTGTTGTTTCTGACGTCAAGGAAGATCTTCCCAACTCCTCCTTTAGATCTCTGCCCCTCGCGCCCCGCATCAGGACGACGCTCCAGGACCCAACACTCTACCGCAGGACCCCAACACTCTGCCACAGGACCCCAACACTCTGCCGTAGGACCCCAACACTCTACCATAGGACCCCAACACTCTGCCGCTGGACCCAACACTCTGCCGCAGGACCCAAAACACTCAAACCTTCTCACTTTGTCGTTTGACCTCGAGACTCCGACAACTGTGCGTCTCAACCCTTGTCGCCCCACCCCAGGCCCACGCTGTTCGTCCTCCCCAAGACTCCACAGCAGGTGCTCCGAGGTCTGTGAGACCCTCTCGTTGGACCCTCACACCCGCCTCAGTGTACGCGGTAAGAGCCACTGAAAGAGTTCCCGCTGGTTCCTGCCATTTTCCGTGTTTTACCGATCCATCGCAGTCAGTTGTGAGCTTTCCTTGCGTCCGAAAATGAGAACGTATAAAGACGAAGTACGCCACAAATGCGTTGGCACTAGCACACTGGCCATGGCCGAGATGTTTCTCGGCCCACAAACAGAAGGCTTCAGTGGTCCGCCCTGTCTGTAAGGAATGTCGGTTGCTGGGCCCTGAACTTCTGGTGCATGCCCATTGTCCCTTTCATGTTCTCTGGACGGCCCCAAGGTTTGCGAGCTAGCATGGAATAAAAAGATAACATGCCTCAGGT
>JAAUXT010045665.1_pt1 | contig 12028 bp, 11 predicted proteins | sample 7278171 | NCBI WGS metagenome assembly JAAUXT01 (sample SAMN14350112, study PRJNA611818) | marine sediment metagenome | isolation source: surface marine sediment (1.8m) | place: French Polynesia: Moorea | collected 2018-08
CCCCCAACACAACACTGTCGTTCATTCTGGATATGTGAACCACATGATTATTACAGAGTTTTTAAACATTTAAGATTTTGGTGGGGCTCCAGATCACAAATCATCAAAGTTTTACCCCAGTTCCAGGTATCGGAGGCCAGAAATTTATTGCATGCAAACATGCCCAGGGGTACTCTACAAGTGTAAAATGGTGTAATGAGTTTCTGTTGCGATGATGATTTTAGCAACAAACAAACACCCAAAAACTCTGATGCCTTGGTGTTTTGGCAGAAAGTGAAGTGACACAAAATTTTCAACTGGCATTGGAAATGACTCTCCCAGTCCAGTGGAACACTAAACTGTGCTTCATTCTGGAATTGAGCTCCTCATGATGATTTCAGAGGGGTTCAAAATTTCAGATTTTGGTGGGGGTCCTGATCACAAATCATCAAAGTTTTACCCCAGTTACAAGTATCAGAGGCTGGAAATTTTTTGCATGCAAACATGCCCAGGGGTACTCTACAAGTTGCACATAGTGTCTTTAGGTTCTGTTCCAATAATGTGTTTTGCCCCCAAAAAACTCCCAAAAACACAAAGGCTGTAGCCTTCTTTTTTTTCGCAGAAAGTGAAGAGACAAACATTTATTAACTGGCACTTGGAAATGAATCTCCCAGTCCAGAGGAACACAAAACTGAGGTTAATTCTGGAATTGAGCACATCATAATGATTTCAGAGTGGTTCAAAGTTACCGATGTTGGTGGGGGTCCTGATCCTGACTCATCAAAGTTTTACCCCAGTTCCAGGTATCAGAGGCTGGAAATTTTTTGCATGCAAGCATGCCAAGGGGTACTCTACAAGTTGCACATGGTGTCATTAGGTTCCGTTCCAATGATGTGTTTTGCCCCCAAAAAAGTCCCAAAAACACAAAGGCTATAGCCTTGGTGTTTTGGCAGAAAGTGAAGAGACAAAAAATTTTCAACTGGCACTTGGAAACGAATCTCCTGGTCCAGTGGAACACTAAACTGTGGTTAATTCTGGAATTGAGCTCCTCATGATGATGTGTGTGTGTGTGTGTGTGTCTGTCTGTCTGTCTGTCTGTCTGGATTGTTGCCGACACGGACGAACCAGATGTCTCACTCTTTGGAGCGTTTATTGTCTCCACGCTGTGCACCCAAACCAACAAAAAAGAATGACAACAACTGAAAAAATCCACAGACTTGTTGATCACAAAGTTTATGAACCAAACAAGACGAATAAAGTAGTGTTTGCAGAAGCACTTTGGCTCATTTCCGTCACTCTTCGTATTGAAAGTGTCAATATTGGCGCCGCACACCGTTGCGACTCCAGCTCCGCTGATCCATGGTCCGCACTGAATAACCGACACCACGGCTCACAATATCCGCCCCCGTAAAAACAACAACAAACACATCCGGTCCTCGGGCGAATCTGGGGCCACATCTCTGCCCGGCTGATTCGGGCTCGGTTCACTTCTCGGGCTTTTATCAAGAACCTCCGTGAACTGGTTTGCACGCACGCAGGATTCAGCTTGAGAAACTTCGAAGAAATTGGAGTCGGTGCTTCAGTTACGTCAAAGTTTGGATCAGACCCAGGGCTTGTCCCCTTGACCTTGATCCGTTTCGTGCGTCTGCAGGTATTTCACTTGTTCTTTTGACAGACTGCCCGTGAATCTCAAATGTCTTGGGCTGTTCTGAGGGTGTCCTGAAATCAGGGGCGTTTCGCAGTCAATGTGATTGGGAAATTCAGTCGCTGAAGGCGGCCATTGACTTCTGACGCAACGCATGCGCGCCAGGGTCGGGGAGACGCGTCCTGCGATCGTCCGTCGATTCCGATCACGGCGTCGGGTTAATCGGTCTGACTCCCCCGCCTCACTCGCTCACTCACGCCTCGTCCACGACGGACGCGTCGCGCTGTTACGCCGCTGTGTACAGGTCAAGCGGTTTTCACATTGGTGACGCGTGGTCATTTTCTTGACGTCGGCGTTCAAAATTTAACATTGAACCCAATGGTGGAATGTTTCGACGTCAGCCCAGAAAACGACCACGCGTCACCCAATGTGAAAACTGCTTCAGACGTTGATTTGCAAGTGCTTCACGTGTGCATGCTTGGATTGCGTCTTTGTGGTCAATGCGCATGCGTTTCGCGCAACTACGCAGCGTTCGTTGACCCGCGCAGTGGGACAGCGTGTAGCTCGTCCCGCGTGAACCAGATCTGAGTTGACGCTGCGTCTGCGGCCAGACCGCTTTGCGGAAACCCTGCGTGTCACGCGTCCTGTGTGAAGCAGGCCTCAGATGATGCTGCGCAGAACTCTCGAAATTATAATCGCCTCCGCGACGCGACCGCATCACCGTGCAATCGTGTTTTGTGTCAGACTATTCCTGAATCGTTTTTTTCTTGTGCAGCTGAGCAGCGTGGGTTCGTCTGTTTTGTTTCTCTGAGGAACAAAGCCCCAATCGTCCGCAGCTGCCTGTGGGGAATTCAGGTCTGAAACTTTTCGTCGTGATTCGGCCAACGGCAGCACCTCACACATCGTGGTCAAGAAAATCTGGCTTTGTGTGTGTGTGTGTGTGTGTGTGTGTGTGTGTGTGTGTGTGCGTGTGTGTTTGGATGGGTGTGTGTGTGTGTTGTGCGAGTGTCGTCCCAACCAAATCCTGAATTGATTGATTCATTGATTGATTGCATTGAATTGATTGATCTGCAGACTCGACTCCAAATGTGACGTAATTGTGTAAAATCTTTTATTTTCACCATGATACAACTACACAGCATAGGAAAATAAAAGGTATTGCCTTGGGTTGTGGACATTGTTGAGATGCGAGAGGATATGATGATGCCATCTACCACCATTCAACACGGAAACGACCGAAGGTCACGAGAGAAGGCGAACAGCGTCGCGCGAGCGGCGTCGTGCAAACGGCGTGGCGACATGTGTGCAATGAGAAGAACGTGGTTGGCCGATTCGTACTGAACGCGTTGTGCGATGCGTTCCTCAGCAACGCACTGCGACGTTTCAGCAACGAGAAGAACAAATTCAAACTTGAGTATTTCTGTGTGGTCCTGGCGGGTTGAACATTTTCGTGAGTCGTGCGCGAACTGGGTTCGAGTATAAATTTGCACAAGCGAAGAGCAAGCCAGACAAGAGAAGAACCGCAAGGCCTGAAGCATCTGGCTCAAAACTTTTTCCATCCTTCACTCCCATTCTCGCGGACGTCAGAAACTTGCTTATTTCCGAACAAACTTGTTGCTTTGGCCGAAATTGTGGTGACGTGTCCACGCGAACAAGAGTCCAGCACTGGTTATGTTTTGCAAACGTGAGTATATTCCAGCGGACTGGGTGTAGAATTCTGATGTTTGGGCTCAGTCTGGTTGGACCTCAACACAGCTTGCCTGCCTCATCGCACTGTGACTTGTTTTGCTATTTTGCGAATACACCTCGGCTCGGCCTGGGGTCAGTGTTCAGGATTCACGCGAATGCGACATCGTTTTCGTTGGGGACACCTGTACATAAGGCCAGTTATTCACTGATCACAAGCATAGAAAAACAGACACAGGATTTCGCATCACGCGGAAACGCTGCAAGGTGAAAGTGCTAATGGTATGGTGTGCGTTTTATACCTTTAGATGACTGCCACAAGGTGTGGTGGTAATACTTCATTCAAGACTATTCACACATCATTTTTCACGCTTGCACGACGTATTGGTTCCTATTTGCAGTGTAATTGTTGGAGAGCTTTCTACAAGGCTTGTTCTCTAAGTCTGTTTGCTTCGTTCTCACTCTCCGAGTTGTTCTTGTCCGTTTTGTTTTGGGAGGACGCCGTCGCTGCGGCGCCGGCGGCGGCGGCGCCGGAGGCGTGGCCCGGTCCACTCGTCCGACGCGCCGACGTCAAACTGACCACGTCCGGTCCGGGCAACTTGCCCGCTGCTCCTGCTGCTCCTGCTCCCCCAGCTCCTCCTCCTCCTCCACTCTGCGCCGCACTGTTGTTGCCCAGTTCCTTCGCATCCAGCTCAAAATAGCAGGAAGCTCCGTTTGGCACACTGGGGCACTGTACCTTGGTCAACTTTTTGGCTGGTTCATAGATAGGGTCCCTGATCCTCGCCGGGTGCAGCTGCCTGATCCTCGGGTAGAGGGCGTGACACTCGCACGCAGGGTGCGCTGCGTGTGCATCGGGGCAGATGAGACTCGGATCGAGGCTCTCGATCGCGATTGGCGGGTTCGGGTCGTGGTGCACCGTGGCTCCCCCTTGCGAGTGTTGGATCATGCTGCGCATCTGCACATCCGTGTACTCGCCCAGCGTGACGCAGCCGATGCTGGAGCGCAGAGGGTACGGCATCGTCTTGCTCAGCATCGGCACGCACTCCTCGGCGCCGTCGTTGGCGCACCCGTCCGGCTTGACCAGCTGGATGTCGCCGTGTAGAGAGTCGATTTTCTCCGCCGCCTGACGCAACCGGCGGCGTCGCCTGCAAAACGGCGTTAGCATTGTAATCACACCGTCAAAAACTTTCACCGGGTTCACACGATGTTGACACTGTATTTACGACACGCCACATTCACACTGCACTCACACTAGCATTGGACTTCAATGTGGTGCTTTGACAAACGACCGTGTATTGCAGTGTGAATGAGAGGAGTCTAAAAATGCTTGCACTCAGACGCCACACTTGGTGGTGGTGTGAATAGAACACATTTCACACAGCGCTGGGTGCGACACGCCTTCTGTGAAGCCCTGAAACTCAGTGCTTGAAAAACTGTCAGTGAAGTTTCCAAAGGCAAACAACCAGAAAGGCTTCAAGGTGCAGCAGATGCGAATAGAGCTCCTGCTCAGTCCCAACAGGCCCCGCATAAAAGGCTCAGCCCGAACTGATCTTCTTCGGTCGGGAGCAAGTGCGTCACACATCAAGGGATGAGCGCACGAAACGGTACATCGTATTCACTGACACTCCAATACACGGGCGTTTGAATACGAGGGTCGTGAGGTGCGTGATGTGAGTTTGTGCGGAGGGAGAGGAAGGAAAAGATCGGAGGAGGGAAGAAAATCGGCCGGCAATGCCCCTGCGGGATGGCGAGACGTGGGGAGCGTTTTTAGCTACGTTCACACGTTGTGGCCCGACGCTGCGTTAGTGAAGACGCAGGCGAAGGACATTGAATTGTGGCGTGAGGCAACGCCCAACGCATCCAGTATGAAGTCAGCTTGACTGACTGGCTGACGCGACGTCATGTGGCCCGGGTCTCCTCACCTCTGTATGTACATGACGCAGACGATCATGACGGCGACGTACACGACAACGACCAGCGCGACCCCGATGATGATGACGATCGAGATGCCTGTAACGAGAAGCAGCGCGCGTCACGCCCCCTGGTGGACCAGCCTCGCAACGACCGAGGCCTGCTTCACGCGGGCTGCGTCACGCGTTGCGTCCATGTGTGTGTTGACGTTAACTTTGCGCAGGAACACAACGCGTGACGCCATTGAACGTGAAGCAGGCCTTGAGTCGCTGTGGGATGCTGTTGTATAGGTTAGAAAAAGGATGCACACTCTAGTCTCGTATTGCAACTCTCTTGATCTTGACTTGGTTTACTTTTATGAAGACAATGATAATTTGCCTCTTTGTTTTCTGAATGCAATGAAAGCGGAACATAAATGCTTGAATGCCTCTGCTTTTTGAAGGAGCAACAGAAGAAGCAGGTGGTATGTAATAAGAGAAGGACACATGAAAGATGTATCCCGTGCTAACCTATAGGCGGTAATCCCACACCTGTAACCATCTCTTCCATATCAACTCCAGGCACTACAACACAATCAAACGAGTTGCGTCACATTTCTGCTTTTGTCCAGGCAGAAGGGTCAGGGGCGGATCCAGCTGCTGATTGCAAGGGACAAACAACAACTTCAAAAGTCACAACACGTAAAAGTGAAAATTCAAAGGATCCGCCCCTGAAGGTCATGATGGGGATAGTTTGGCACCCGATCCAACTCCCATCGCTGTCGACAGCTTCACTGCCAAAAGTGAAACTGCCGGCAGATTTTCGCCAGAGGTCTGTACGAAGGTGGTGTCACACTGGATGCGTCTTGTGTTGTGCCCTCTTGGATCTGCAAGTCTGAGGGCGCCACATCGTTCGCTGCGACGCCCATTGACTCGCAGATCTAGAGTGACGCAATGCGTGTTTGTGACGCATCCAGTGTCCACCCGCCCTCACTTTGTCTCAACGACTGCAATTAACTGATTATCCACGGGGCAAATCGCTGCCAAAGTAGCTGCGGTGTTTATTGCACTTTGGCAGCGGCTCTGAACTGGAGCTGCTCGGCAAACACGAACTTGACACGGCACCGTGATCGCCTCACTCGCACGCACAGACCGCTTCCGCGTTTATTTATCCGTTTGGACAAGAGAACTTGGCACCGATCACACACGCGCACGCTTTACATGCAGGGGCGGCCCTGGAATCCCGTCTTGTCAGAATGCATGGGGAGGAGCGAGCCCATCTGTTTTCTTTGAGGACAATCATGTGGGTCTGAGACCGCAAAAGTACGGGAACGTTTCTTCCTGGGCAGGGTTTGGGAGGTGTCCCGCAGATGCGCCCGAAGCTTGTGCATGCGTAGCGTGCGTCAAATGCAGTTCGTGTCCGAACAGAGCAAAGTTGACTTTCAGCTGGAATCTGGGTAATTTCCCGTGGATTTCACTCAAGGGCGCAGGCTGAACTTTACACGAGTTGGCCAGAAGGCAGCGAGGCCGGATGTCGCGTGAGCCAGGGACCGGAGATCGTGCGCGTGCTGGATTATCTCCGGATGCATCAGTGCACCTCTGTACGATGTCACGCGTCGCTCGTTATCACACGAAAAGTCCCAACGCTTGACGCATCCCAAACGACGAACGCAATGCAACGTAAACTGTGAACCACCGGTTCCCGAAGGACTCTGACACGAAATTGTGTGCACGACAGCGACAAACACGTGTACGCACAAGAAAACTCGTGTCAGACGCCGACGCGCAGGACATGCGCGTGAGCATGCGCACGCGGTATATGAACGCTGGTGCTTACCTTGCGAGGAGCAGTTGCGGAGCTCTCCGTGCCAGCGCCTCCCATCACACGTGAGGCGCGACATCTCGCCCGTGTGGTTACACACGACCCGCAGCTTGTTGCCGTCGCGCTTGCTGTACGTATCCGGGGGAGTGTTGATGTTCGGACAGCCCACCACTGCAAAAGGAAATTTTGTCCTGTGGTAACTGGTGATGTTACGAGTCAAACTTCGTCTCCCTTTACAAACACGTACAAATGTCCACACACAAGTTCACAATCCACTACTGCGGGCAGAGACGACGGGAAACGTCACTGTTGTTTGTTTTTTTTTTGAACAACAATGTTCTCAATGTTTCTCGCTACACGCGTGAGGCTCACGCACGCACGTGCACTCGCAGACACGATCGCACTCGTACACACACACACACACACACACACACACACACACACGCACTCCCTTGAGACCTGCATCTGACAGTCATAAATACAGGTCGTACCAGCCGCCTAATCTGCATGCGTGGGCGCCAATGTGTCCTGCAGAGACTGAACAAAAATATCCACCAAGGACTAAATGGCACAGCACGTTTGTCTGTCGTCGTGGACGCCTGGGGCCTTCGTTCTAAGACCTGCTTCACACAGGTTGTGTGTTGCATTGGGTCCTTTCAAAGCGACACAACGCGTGACGCATAGGGGGGGGGGTTGAACCGGCTTTGAAAAAAGAGAAAAATCCATCGAGAATGCAGTGCATGAGTGTTGCAAACTCTGTTGCAGTTGACCTGGCTTGATCAGAATTTCGCATTTGACTCATGACTTTTCGAAAGCACAAACGTTTTGACATCAGAGAAAGCTGATCCAAACCCAGACCGCTTGATTGTGCGATTGTCGTCGTCCGTGGCCCAAAGCTGCACGTAAATAAGATCCAGTTGCGCGTAAAACGCATAAGCGTGAGACGCATCACACAAGCGACGTCCTGTGTGTGTGCGCGCATGCGTCGAGTGTCGTTTCCACTCGAGGCACGACGCGAGGACTCGTGACATTTCCGTAAAGTTACGGTCGCTTCGTGCTCAGGGTGCGCCGGCTGCTGACTCTTTTCTGATTATCTGCATAAATCTGTTTTGTCGACATTTCAGTTGCACGAGGATTTTTGTGTTTGGATTGCAAAAAACGTTCAAGACACGCCTGCGACATTCAAACGACTCGCTTCAATCCTCGCGTGTGAAGAAGTTTTGAATTACATTGACGTGAACTCGTTTCAAAGGAAGTCAGGAAGACGCGGTATTATTTCGTCTCTGTTCCGCGGCAGACTGAAGCTGCACTGTTCTTCGCTTGTTACCGTCGTGTGAATGTGAATGACGCCGCGTCCGACACTATTATGGCGATAGCCGTGTAAATCTGCGGGGAGTCGCCCTGCCGGGGCTCGTTACGGGACGCGAGTCGTCCTCACCGCCCAGCATTCCTCACCCACAACGTCGCCATCCCGCCCGAAATAACTCCCGACACGCATGCGCTGGGTTCACATTGGCTGCGTCAAGCTGTTGCGTCAACTTGCTGCGCCAGGGTCACATAGCAACGCCTGAGACGTCAAGGTTCAGACCATACAGAGGGCTCCGGACGTGCAGACACAAGCGTTGCGTCAAGTTGCTGCGGCAACGTCTGAGACGTCAAGGTTTAGGCCTCATGGCGAAAGTTCACTACGGGAACGCAAGACACAGATCGTCTGACGTACAGTCGAGCAATGAACACAGCATTAGGCAACGTAGAGCTGGTGCTCTCGTTGGAAAACGCACAACTCGGGGAGACTGGTGTGACGTACTGGAATGGCATGCATGCAGGAGAGTCCTCTACGCGCCTCTCCATCATGGTCACTCAAGGTGGTCACTGCCACCAAGAACACATCTTTGTGGGTGCTGTACAGGAGGGGCACTGATTCGCCACCAGGCTTGAACTCGGAGGTGTGGAGGTGTGCCAGGGAGCCAAACGCCTCCTGGGAACATTTAGAACTTGCACCCTTGGTTGTGAGGCACACGCCTCTCCAGCACGAAGTCTTTCCAGCACGCAACACTGAGGCTCAAGACTCCACCGCAGTTATCACTGTGTCAGAGACTTGGTATTGGGGACGTTCTCACAACGCAACTGACTCCTCAGTGACGACGTGTGCGCAGCACCAGTTCTCACAGTGCAGGAGTCGAGTGATCATTAACCAAGTCACTTATCTGTGCAGAGAGAATAAGAGGAGCGAGCGCGAATCTCTCCTGGTCCGTAAATCTTCCAGAAACAGCCCCTAATTTGAAGGAACACAGAACGAAAAGGCTGTGTCGGCCGATTCATTATTCAACGGCGCAGCGACCTCGAAGATATTTCTGCGCGTTGTGGAAGTCGGTGAGAACTGAGCAAAAAGGAGACCTGTTGGACGTTTTCCGTCGCGTTCCTGTTGCAGGTCACCAGAATTCTGCGATCGCGCACGGTAGAACAAAGAAATCATTGGAGAACACAGAACATCAACGGAGAGCGCAGACAATTTGTGGTTTTGCACAGAGAAAAGATGATTGTGCAAAAATGTTGAGTTTTGCACACACATTGACTTGGAACGAAGCAGTGTCAACTTTGCTGCGTTTTTCTTTTTGTGACCTGCAAACAGCGCCCACTTTGTTTGGTACGAGCGTCGTCGCTTGCGACACAGGGATGCGTCCAGTGAACACAGGCCTCACAGTTCATTTCCGTCAGACAACGGCGCGAAAGTTGCGTCCATGACGCCTTTTCGTGGACGCAGTTGTGAGATGACACAATGTGTCCCTTTGTGCACAAGTTGCACACGTGTACAGTGCCCCTGGATTGAGACCTGCAGCATGTCCAAATTTCGTCACCCGTCACCTGCGCCGTGGGCTGAGGTCTGTATCTCACATTGATCATGTGTTACGCATGCACGTAGCGACGCAGCGACGCGGTGCCCCGTGAACAGGGATGCAGTGTGCACCAGAACCTGCAGGCGTTGCACACTCTATGTGGAGTCATGTGCTGGAAGAAAAGTGTCAAGGGGATTTGAGCTGAGCCGAGCAGCAAGTCAGGTGACGACATCAAAAGAGCGAGTCTGTCTCAGCCGAGACAACCTCAACGTGCGCAGGGAGGGAGGGGGGTGTCAGTCAGGCCTCAAGTAGATTCAGGGAGCGTGCATAGAACCTGCCCCTGAACTCCAAACTCGAATTTTGCGATTGCAGACGCAAAACGTTGCAGACGTAAAACGCTTTTTGCCGACCAAAATTTTCAAGGTTTGAGTTTGAACCCCTTGATTGAAACTGGATCCTGAATCTCTATCTAGGCTGTTGAAAACTGCCAGATTTTGGTGCTTCCTTGTTGAAACAGCTCAGCGCGCGAAGTGCTTGCTGCCTTTGATACATGGCAAGTCCTTCGCTCCATTTCCACACTGAAACGTTCGTGACATTTTTCTCGCCGAGTTTCGCTGCGGAGATGCGGTGGGGAATGCCCCTCTCACTTGAAAAGTGAAGAAATTTATTTTGGAATTTGCATTGCTTCTATGAAGGAGGAAAATATCACCCCGCTTAACTGTGTTTTCGGTGATGAAGAACGTACACACACGCACACACACCACAACACACACACGCGCGCGCGCAATTATGTTGTGCACACGGGACCTATTTTCTTGCACGCACACACAAACACTCGCACTGACACTTTCTTGCACGCAAACACACAGACGTCATCAGGGTGTTCGATTGACACAAGGATGCGGCACCCAGATCCAGGCCCCTCCACACCTGCCTCCGATCTCACACGCAGAATCCATCCACACTGGTAATCCACAAAATCATTACTGCGAACCACCGATGGATGACGCCAGCGAACTGAACTTGCGTACTCATGCGTGTGTGTTGGTCTCACCCCAAAACACACCCCAACTTTGACTTTCGTTTTTCAGTGTCAAGGCGCTGATGAAACACCGTGAACTCCCATGTTTGTTCTTCACGCGCTGTGCTCAGGTCCCATTGAAACAACGTAAACTCCCGTGTTTGTTCTTCACGCGCCCCTTCTTTTGATCCTCTCTTTGGGGCGTCCAATTCACCGGTGAATATGGCACAAACTGCAGCTGCTCAGTGAACTGAGGAGGTTGTACTCACCGCTGTACTTGAGCAGGAAGTAGTGCTGCTGCGCGCTGGAGCGTCTGTTCATGATGTGCACCTCCACCTCGTGCGTCACCGAGATGTAGACGTTCTTCTCGCGTCGCTCTCCTCCGCACACGATGGTGCTACGCGCCACGTCCTTCTCCTCGATCCGCGCGTACTGCTGGCAGTACACCGGGTAGTTGGTGCGCTTGTTGCTGCGGGTGCCCCCGCCGCCGCCAGCAGCGCCCCCTGACGTGATGGCGCCGGCGCTGGAGCCCGACGCCGTCGCGTTGAACCCGCCAGTGGTGGCGCCACTGAGGCCGAAGTCGAAGAGCGTGATGTTGATCTTCTGTCCCGGCTGCGCAGTGATGACCTGCAGCGGAAAACAGGCAGGTTTAGCGCTGGGTTTGGCGCAGTCCGTGGCCTTGTTACGTTGGGCGTGTGAGCAGAACATGGTGACTGGATCTTGGTTGCCTTTGTTGCGGTCGGCCCCACTCTCTCTTCAGCCTTATGAATGACCCATGTCCCTGTGTCACACTGGTTCTACGCGTGGTTCCTCCCCACGGATTCCAGCTCGGGCGGTACCCACGGATTTTGCTGGACTCCTCATTCTTCCCACGTGTTACGCACGTTTTCATTCCTGTAAGTTCTGCACCCGATTCTTTCTCACAGGTGCTGGCCCCGTTCGTACCCTTGAGTTTTGGTTCCGCTACGTACCCACGGGTTTTGCTGGGCGCCGCAGCCCGTCTCCTCGGTGACGACGCTCGCGATGTAGCCCGTCCCGTGGTGCAGCTTCAGGTACTTGGCCGTGCTGCAGCGCTCCGCGGGCAGCGTCGACACTGTGGGAGGAAGGGAACGTGTCAGGCCTGTCAGCGGGGCAAGGTGAGGCGGGGCG
>JAAUXT010009170.1_pt1 | contig 12027 bp, 5 predicted proteins | sample 7278171 | NCBI WGS metagenome assembly JAAUXT01 (sample SAMN14350112, study PRJNA611818) | marine sediment metagenome | isolation source: surface marine sediment (1.8m) | place: French Polynesia: Moorea | collected 2018-08
CAGATTCACCACACCAACTGGTGAGGCCAGATTCACCACACCAACTGGTGAGGCCAGATTCACCACACCAACTGGTGAGGCCAGATACACCACACCAACTGGTGAAGTCAGATTCACCACACCAACTGGTGAGGCTGGATACACCACACCAACTGGTGAGGCCAGATTCACCACACCAACTGGTGAGGCCAGATACACCACACCTACTGGTGAAATCAGATTCACCACACCAACTGCTGGGGCGAAACTCACTGCGCAAATTGTTTGGTTCACTTGATCGTGGAACTGGTTCATCGGTGGGATGACCTGAAAACAGATCACAATGCACAAAAGCAAACAAAAAATTATTCTAGTCACTGTCCACAATTCTCAGTACAAGTTAAAGATTTGAACAGTGCAAAGCACAAAGGAACTTGATCCTCTTTTCATTTCTTCAAAAAAGATGAGAAGCTGACTTGAAATGGCCAGACCCCCAGGACACCTCATTTCAGGTTTGACCTGAACGGAAGTGACGACACGAATTGTTTCCAATGACTGCTTCATGACTGCCCCAACTGGTCTGCTTTTCGATCAGGAATTGGAACTTCAGGGACCAGAGCGGAGGGGTCGGAGGCTCTGGAGGATCTGGAGGATCTGTGCTTGCCCGAGATTTACGTTGTTTGTAATTCTGTACATATGCGGAATTGTTTGCTGTTCAAAGAGTGGTGAAAATAAAGCGGAAAGATAAACAGAATAGCAGTTGAGTGAATCCGAGTCTAACACCTGCACGGAAACATTTTTGGGAAAATAGAAATGCTGTTTTCTTGTTTTGCCGGGGTGAGGCAGGGTGAGGGCAGAGTTCGCCTCACACGAACTGGACGCCCCCCCCCATGCCTCTCATTCTGAGCCCAATCCACAGAAAAGTTCCCCGTGGCCGTTCGACCTTTGTGCACCCAGAGGAAATCCCGAGCCTCGTGCGTGGAGCGTAATGAGTGGAATTGGTAAAAAGCTCCGACTGTAGGGGACCGCGCGGTAAAGTACATCTGCGCATTAACAGGGAGAAAGTCTGCAGTAATGAGGGAGCCGAGGCCTGGTGAAGTCTTTAAATGTCACGGGCAGTGGACACGCGTGACGTCGTGTTGTTTGAGACTGACCAGTGGGATCTCGTCGCTTGGACACCAGGCACCATGGGGTCTGAGCTACAGATGGAAGTGGCATCACGGGGGCGCATCCAGAATCTGGTCATTGTAGGAACAAGCCCCACGAAAAAAGACTCACCGTATTGACCCAGGTAAAGTCGGCATTGATTTTCTGGTGTTAAGTTGGAATAAAAACAGAGAAATCTCACACCCATGTACAAGATGCACCCTTAGTTTTGGTGCTTATCTTATATACGGGTGGATATATACGGTAAATGATCAACCATTCTTGACATATTGAAAGGACCCCGTGTTGGGGCTGCCTCCAGAGAACCTCCCCCTTGGGACTCAACTTCGAATTTAGCTTTTGCGTCTGAGGCGGGCGCAAATTTGGGATGGGTTGACATCACTGAGGGCGTCAGCCCCCACCCTCTGAGTCCCCCTCCCCGGGACCCGTATTCACATCATCACACACACCAGGATTGGAAGGCCTGGTGCGTGGTGCATCCGAGTGTCCCCCACGTGGTGCCCGCAGTGCTCTCATCCAGAGGACGTCACTTCTAATTGGGTCACGTGGGACAGACTCAGGAGAAAAAGCCTCTTCGTAATGTTCTTGACGTCATTACTGATCCAGGACCCAGGCCACTAAACGTGCGTCCCACACTGTGCATCTTCTTTGACAGATCCAGGAGCATTGGCTGTGGTTTCGCCCGAACTGTGAAAATTTGCCCACTGTTTGTGGCACATTCAAAGCATTTCTTCCACAAGAAATTTTGGAATTTGAAGATGAGACATGCCTCCAAGTGTTCCGCTGGCTGAGATCGAGGTCAAGCCTCGGCGGCTCCGATCCTGGACCCAGGCCCAGAGACACGGTTCAGATCAGAGGTCGTTTCAGCCACGTGTTCGGCCCGCACAGCTCCGCAACCTGATCTGTTTTGACGCTCCCATGCTCGGACAATTCATTTGCCAAGGCGTTTCAAGGCTCAGTTTCAGCCTCGGTCACGTTCTATTGAGAACCTGTTCGGGATGAGGCATGGTCAGCGAATTCGTGGATTCGACCAATTCCAAGAAACTTGGGTCTCTTGAAACAATTAGGACTTTACCGAGCTGGGGTTGACTGTTTTTATCACGCAATGCGTTTGCAGGGACAAAATATCACCAGGCTGGAAAGTCCATGCCTGCATTGAAAGAAAAAAGTTTTGTATGAAAAGAAAATTTTCATCACGAGTCACAAACAAAAGAAACTTGAAGCTTGTTTTTTCCCTTTTGTTTTTCTTGGGGGTGATTAGTGCAGGGACAAAGAGTAAAAAAGCACAAATCAATTTTGAGACTTTTTACAGAGTTTTCATTGCAACTCCCAAGATGAATTGACAAACACAAAAGAACGCAGGTCAAACTCTCCATTTCTGACATTGAAACCAACCAAAGGAAGACGAGTCTGTGGGTTGACCCAGTGGGCGCTGCAAAACCGGGTCCCGTACCAAACCAACTCTCCACACGTCGAGTCCAGCAGCCTGGACCACAGGACAACTGGTTCCATTGGAGGCGGCGGAGGGGGTGGGGTGTGGTCCAAGGGACCAGCCAGACGGTCGTAGCCACCCTGAGGCATAATAAGGAAGCCTGCAGTGCTACTTTTCCTAAAATGGTTCCACTCTGCAGAAGGGGGTACAAGCCCTGACTCCCTGGGGTAGTAGCGTTCTGAAGAGTCAGAGGGTGGAGGGGCAGTGCTCAGTGCTCTGAAGAACCGGCTCTTCCCGAGGAGTGCTACCAAAAACACAGTGGCGTCCCAAAGAACCACAAACTCTGAACTCAACTGAGACTGAGACTGAGAAACAAGTCAAGAAATCAAAGGGGTTCCAACAGGATCCAGGTGTCATGGCGATCTGACCCGTCAGCCACGTTGGACTCAGCTGGAACGCTGTTGACAAGTTGGTTGCTCCGGACGCAGACAGTTTGACCTTCAGATCCCGTCTCCCGGTGTTGCGCAGCAGGTGTGGTTTCTCTGATTGGGTTAGAGCTCGAGCCCGAACTGTGGAGCTTCTCTATTCCAGACGTGTTCATCCAATTGGTTGGTTTAGCACCTCCATCCCTCCGTCCGTCTGAGATACAGGGGCTTCACATATGCAGGATGTGTTTTGTAACGCGTGACGCAGAAATCTTGTTTGTACAGGGAGCTTCACACACACACACACACACTCACACACACATACATACATACACATACACACTCAAAATCAACACATTCAGGGGCAGGGCACCTGATTTCCTCACTCTGATCAAGGAAATTAGTTTTGCTTGAACTGGTTGAACCAGGAACACGAGCAACAACCCCTGCTGAGTTGAACATTGTATTTTTTCAATTAAATTCTTTTTTCTCTCCAGGTAATTTGGATTGGACTGGTAGTTATGTGCCTGCGAAGATTCTAGGCACAGCAACACAAAGAAATACGTCCACTCCTTTTCCAACGTGGCCAAGTTGCTGCGGCACCGACACCGTTCGATCACTCGTCATTGGCTCTCAGTGTACATTTGATTGTGGCACCAATGTGACAATTCGGCACAGCACGTAAATGTTTCAAGACCACGCTGAACTTCCCCATGAGCAGGGCGCAACACGCATGTCCCGCCACGCGTCTAGTGTGAGCGGAACTTCAGCCCCTTCACGCACGTACACGGAGAAGAGTGGTACTCCATTGTCGGAGATGTACAAGTGCACAAGCGTGACGCATCCAAACCAACCTGACCAGAGGTGTCACAGATAGAGAGGAGAGACAGAGCAATGGTGTGGGAGTGAGGGGTGAGGAATAGAGAGGGGAGTAGACAAGCAGGGAGGGGAGGGAGGGGAACGTCTAAAAGAGAGACAAAGAGTAAGGCGGAGAGAAGAGGGGAGGGAAGAGAGCCAGGGAGTGGACAGAGAGGCACAGAGACAGAGACAAAGAGAGTGAGAGAGAGAAAGAGACAGAGTAAAAGAGAAAGGGAGAGAGATGGGGGAGAGAGGATAACAGTGAGAGAGAGAGTGAGAGAAAGAGTGAGAGGGAGTGACAGAGAGAGACAGAGAGAGAGAGTGAGTGAGAGAAAGAGAGTGAGAGAGAGAAAGGGAGAGAGAGGACAAAGAGAGAGGGAGAGACAAAGAGAGAGAAAGAGAGAGACAGAGGCGGGAATGGAGACAGCAGAGAGCAATTACGTAGAGAGGACGAGACCTATGATCAGTGCCGCACAATTCCACGCATGAACAGACCAGACTCGACTGCAGACTCGGCGAGTGCCGCACCACGTGTGAACCGTGCGTCACGTCCCGTGCAGACAGAGAGACAGGAGCTGTACACCACAATAGGAGGGACCTCACACAGAGAGGGACGTGTAATTGAATAAGAGGGAGGACGCTTCACCACTTAAGGCTCCGCACACACGAGCACCTCTCACAGGCCCTTAAACCAATTCCGCCGGCCTCGCCACTTGGGTTGAGGTCGCCTTGATGCGGGGAGGGGGGAGTACCCGTGTTCCCCAGTGTCGTGTCATTCCAGGCGTTTCTGTATGTTCAGTGCACGCTGACGGCATTGCCCTTTGCACACTGGTGACTTCAACACTGAAGTTTGATGCCAAAAAGTTTCACGTGCATGATGAGTGAAAAAGCGCAGAACAGTCCATTGCAGACGTCAACTTTGAAGGTTGCAAACAATTGTTGTCATCAATGTGTTCACCATTCTGCCTATCTTCCCAGTCACAACTTGCCACGAAGCAACGCAGCCTTGTTGGGTTGCGGGACATGGAATACACGCGACTGCGGGTACCTGGCTCTCAGACAACCGGGGACCAGGTGACGAAGAGCGTCTGAGGGACCCCGGTTCTTTCATAGAGCGACGTGCTGCACAAGAAAGGGGACGAAATAACAGTTTATTGGGGAGAGTATGACTCCCATGGATCTGTCCCCACCACGTTATTTTTGGTTTCCAGCACACACACCAAGTCCACTCCAATCCCTGTATCTCTCAGTTTCCACTCTGTTCCCGCACCCCTGGAGCAGTTTTGCATGTAGAACGTGAATCTGAGAGCGTTTAATCCATGAAGCGACACCAGATTCTACACAGGCTGCTCCGGCTGAGAGCAAAACAAACTGACGCGAGGCTACGTGCGCAGAATCCAGGGCTCAATGGGGTGGGTTCACACCGGGTGCGTCAGTGGGTCTGGCCTATGCGCGACTCAATGGGCGCTTGGTGCTGCAGTGGTAGGGGGGCGGGTCCGGGAGGTTCAGCCTGCTTTGGGTCAGAATGCAAGTGGAACAACCCATGAACACTGCATGAACACTTGCCGTGACCAACGGTTGATTGGCTGACACAGGAACGCGTCTCCCAATCCAGGAAGAGCATCATGTTTCTGACACAAAACGCATTGCATTGTGGAAGCTTCACACTGCCTTGGATCAGCCAGATGGTGGGCCAGCCTGGCACAGTCAGTTTGATTTCAGAGAGTGACGGGGTATTCCAGACCCAGTAAAGGTGCTTGGCCCAGACTCCCCTGTGAGTCCCAAATGACTGGTCCTGCTTTGTGACACACAGTGAGGTATTTTGATCCCTCCCTAGTGGGTGGGTGTGTCCTGAACATTGAGCTGATGAGGCTTTCGGAAGCGCCTGCAGCATCAAGTGTACGCAACCTGGCTCACGGGACTGTTTCCCACTGGATGATGCAAGCATTGCATCATGGTGCAATGGGCACCTTATCTCCTTGCAAGCCTGGTATCCATTCACTTTTTGCACCATGCATCCCATGCCATACAAAACACTCAGAAGATGCCTGAACAGGGCAGCAACAACACTGACCATACCGCAAATATGAACAGAGATGTACCAGGCATTGCTTCTCCGCTTTTCTGTTCAATCGATGAGTGGGTGGTGTATCCAACGAGGGCCAAGACCTTCATCACCGTGCTCTGAAACATTTATTCAGACCCAGAAGGCATTTTCTTCAGTTACGTTTTTGTGTGTTTGTTCTCCAAGTTGAAGTTGAGTCCATCTGGCCGTCCCACCCCTAATTCGTCCAAAATCTAACTGAAGTTCCAAGTTGGTCATCAGCCAGTACCAAGGTGGGGCCCCTCACCTGATCCTCCACCTGCTCGAGGCTGCGTCACATGAGACGTATCACGTGACGCGTCCAGTGTGAACCTGCGTCAGCATCTGTCTGCCTCACCGCCGCTTCAGCACTGCTTACACTGAGATCCGACACATTTCTAAACATTGCTCATCTCTCGAGAGTTTTTGTCCCAAGCTTCGCTGTGATCTCTCCTCACACCTCCATCCACAGCCGTTTCTTTTGGATGCCTCGTTCACACAGGGTAGATCTACATGCAGCTTGTGTTGCGTTGAGGTGCGTCAGTGGTATGGGTGGCACACTGCGTTCACTTGCACACAGCCTCAAAGGGCGGCTTGTCCAGTGTGAACCCATCCCCTGTGACATGAAGAGTACAAAACGAATGACACAGCCCAGGGTTAGATCGAAGAGGGACTCAACGGGCCTGGGCCCCTGGCCTGGTTTCCGACATGCATTTTTGGACCATCAAATGACCCGGGCCACCCACCCTGAGGCGTGACTGCACCCGGAGTCAAAATCACCCCCAACACACACACACAAACACACATACACACACTCACACGTGCACATAGACACACACACACACACACACACACACACACACACGCAGAAGAACACATTTGAGGCATTTCGCACGAATCCAGTCATAGTCATAATTTGGGCAGCGCCCTTCACCTGGGACAGGAACGCAAGTCTGTGGCAACCCAAGTTACCATAGAGCCCCACGACCAGAACAGCGACACAGCGCACGACAGTTGAACCCCACGCAGCCTGAGTTGACACAGCATCAAATGACATGTTCTTGTGTCACGGTGTGGGAGAGACCTCAGCAAACACAGGCTCACACCTCCACAGAACATGTTGATCAGAAGACTGAAATCTCCACACCAGGGTCTGTTGGCAAAATCAAGTCTCCACACAGAAGCTTGAGGCCTGTCAAGAACGAGTCTCCGGGAGCTTGACAACTGGACTCACGCTGTGTTCAGCCGGCCTCACACTGGTTAAAAAAATTCCACTGGAGTTCACCCAAGCCGAAGAAAGTTGACTGGGAGTCTTGTCACGCTGAGTTGGACAACATGCACGGATATGTTGCGAACTTTTGAGGAAAAACTTTTGCGACTCACATGTAGCGAACGCAGCTTGAGTCACGTGCATCTTGTGCAGCTTCTCAGTGCGCAGCTGCGGCGGGAGAGAGAACCGGGCACCCGGCAGTCTCGCGCGTTCGTCTCTGCGGGAACCAGCTGGACTCGGGACAACCCAAGCGTCTCAGTGTGGTGCGGGGGTGTGCGTGCAGCTGACACAAACTCATCCGTCTGAAAAAAGAACAAAGCTGTGAATGCAGCGTTCCTATTGGTTGACGCATTCTGCGATGTGATTGGAGGAAATTGCTGAAACGTCATTGGATGTTCAAGCGTGGATATCCACCATTAGAGATGTGAGTCTGTCACAATTTTGCAACGTGTTTTTCCCCTTGACTCAAAATTTTTGTCTTTACTGACACAACGGCTGAACTGGAATCTTGTAGACCCTGAGATTGGGACCATTGGACATAGTCAACCAAAAACCCACAAATATCTCATTGGAATTGACATAATTTCTTGAAGTGACCGGAAGACTTGTTGACCAAAAGCGGAAGTTGTGTGCACTGACGGCACGGTTGAACCGGAAGCACGTGGGGCCTGGGACCTGCGCGTTGCTGCTGCGCAGCGCACCGTTCACCGGACAGAGGCTCGTAGATCTTCTCACAGCGGGTCGCTCAGCTGATCAACAGGTCTCACGGACAACGGCTCCCAGTGCACCGCATCTGACCCTTCAGACTGTGTGCGTTGGATCTGCCCAAGTTCTGGAGGGTTGAGTGGACAGGACAGAGAGGCGAGGAGGATCAGCTGATCAACAGAACCCGGAGGACTGCGGCGTGCCGGTACACGCACCAAGGTCCTACCGATCAGAGTGAGAAAAAACGCAGTTTGGATCTCAACTTGCGTTGTTTGTTGGCATTCCAGTCTTCGGGATGTTTTGTGGAGAGGAACAATTTTGATGAGAATCTTGTGTGAAGAAAAACGTCTTTGACTGCAAAACTCGCAAGTGCAGACTTTTTGACTGGAACTTGGAATCAGAAGTTTCTTGGAGAGTCACCCGCAAAGAGAGGCTGGGAGACTGATACACACCTGCTCGGACGGAGGGAAGAGGAGTGAGGAGAGAGGAGAGAGGGAGCCACTCCTGTCCACACTCAGCGTGGTTTTCCATGTAAGAAACTGTGGACTTGTTTCAAGGCTCTGGAACCAATAATCTGTGAAGGTTCTCGAGCCAACACCCTGCACAGGTTCTGAAGCCAACACCCAGGAAAGCAAGCCTGGCATTGCCATCACCAGAGTTTTTCAAGGGCGCCAATGCCAAGGAGGCACGTGAACAAAAATCCATTCTTCAATCGCAGAAAAAGAACTTCATTTTCCTGGAAGGATTTCACATGTGAAGTCACAGTGACAGGTTTGTTCCTTTTCATCAAACTCAATCTGATCCTGAGTGAAGGAAAAAACTCTCGACTGATTTCAACACAGATCATTACCCAACAACCAAATTGAAATTACAGCAGAATCAGCGTGTTCAGAGTTTATTTGACGAAAAACACGGAAGATGGGAGCTGAAAGCATGAAAACGGGATAAATTTGCCATCTCGGCACCGTAGGGCGGCAATTGATTGCTTTTGGTAAAAAGAGGGAAATAAGCGTCACAGGCTGCGAGTGTTTGCCCCTGGAATTCCGAGCTTCAGTCAGTCGGGGAAGCGACGGAAATACCGTACACCTCCGTGTGTGAGACGCACGTTTTTGCCCCCAATTGGACCCTTACCTGAAGATGGTTTTGTGTTGCGTGTGAGTGTGGTTTTGTTTCAATGGGACCTCGGCACCAGAAAAATTGGTGAAAAAGAAGTTGTGTGTCTTGTGGATGGGTGCGTTTTGCACACGGAACTATACGGTACCCATATTTCTCCACATCCACACTCAGCTCAACAAAGGTGAACCTTGTATTTCAGGAGAAAAAACCAATGGAGGAAGGTGCCTGAGGAACTCGTAGAGAAAGTTGTTTCCTGATGGTCACTGAAGGGAGGCTCAACGAGTTCTCCGTGGATGTGCGAAAGGCTGCAAGCTGATATTCCAACGAACAATTGACAATCTCACTGCACAAGGATCACATCACCAGTGAGACTGTGAAGGAAAAATGCAGTGAGAATTCTGAATACAAACTTCACACTGAAACAAGTGTTTCAAACAGCGACTGAGGCTCTCCATTCCACCAACTTTACAACTAACTTGAACGAGCGGTGAGAAAACTTGGGACACATTGGATAGAGACCAGACTCGGACTCTTGGCCTACATACCCTGGACCGTGAGAGAGACTGGAGATAGGGAGTGGGAATCAAGGTTCCACACAGAAGAGCCGAAGTGCCCGGATACTGTCCCCTGCGGGGTCAGACTCCACAAACACACGTGACCCAACCGGACACCTGACTGACCAGGTGAGAACAGTTTGACTCTTGGGGTCCACAGAGGACTTGGTTGGGGGTAGCGCCAGGGGCTATGGTACCAGCTGAGGTTCCAAACGACCGCTCCTCCCAATCAACTGCAACGTTTGTTGGCGAACTCCGAGTTTCAAATGTCCGACGAGTAGGAATTGGTGTTGGGACTTGGCGGGCGCACATGTTCATCTCCTCCAGGCACAAATAGCCCAATTGTGAAGCAGACTGAATCTCAGGTCCACCAACCCGTCCCTGCAGCAACGAAACCCTCTTTGAGGGGTGGACAACGTTCGTTGGAGAAGCACAGTTGGAATTTCTTTTGAGGGTTGGGCACATCAAAGATTTGGGGTTTTCACAGGTGACGCGGCGTCAAAATTTTGACACGACGCCAGGAACGGAACGTACCATTTTTCTTTTGGACATGTACGAGCGTATTGGGCATCACGAAAAATTTGATCCCAAGCACACCCGTTCACCAAACCCTGGATCCGCTTCTGAGAAACTTCTGTGTGTATTCGCGGAAGAATGCAGATCGTGGCTTTGATAAAATGCAATTTACTGCGTATAAATTCAATTTCGTCCGGAGATAGCCGAATATTGGTCGTAAAAAGGCAGTACAATAGCAACAGCTGCTGATCATTGTTCACAGAATGGCCATTGATTTTGCCTCCGTCCGTAAAGCTTGTCTTTTTCCGCCTCAGTGTCGGCCTGTTTCACACTTGAGCTGTTCTCACCAGGGGAGAAACTCTCACGCTGGTGCCTCCTGCGTTTTGCGCGTTTCTGCGTCACGCGTTCTGCGCAGGTTTGTGCGCACGCATGCGCAGTTTGATTGACGCCGGTTTTTGTAGCGTTTTGCAACAGCGCACAAAAAGTGCGCCCGCACTCTTTTCTGAAAAGCAAAAAATGTCTGTGTTACCTGGTGCCATTTGTGTTGCGCAACGACGCAAGGAAAGGCGTTTAGTGCAAAGCAGTGATGGAAGAAACTTGTGTGAGCCACGCGCGCAGTGCAGTGTGAAAGACCTGAGCTGTTCTTGTGCTCCCGCCCTGCGGTTGATGTGGTGCTGGAGAGACCTGGAATTCGTGTCTTGTCTCATGTTCGGCGGTCGAGGCAAAATAGAACATGACGCGTGGTGGCAACAACCACGGGAAGTTCCGAGCGAGGTCGATTTGTGCTTTTTCTGCCATGGTGGGTCAGTGAAACGAAACGAGACACGGATAAACATTTCTCGAGACGTGTGTCTGGCCATGATGGTTTGAACATGAAGTGGCCTGGACCTGCCGACACCCGTATCTTATGGTTCGGCGTGTTTGGCCATTCCATCACACCGGCAATGAGAAGATTTGGAGAGCACACGTGTGTGTCAAAAGTTCACTTGTGAACATTGTGGTCGAATGGAGCCCCGTTTCCCCATTTGGACCACCCCTTTCTATATGGACAAAATTATGGGGATGACGGGCTGGTGAACTTGCTGAGCCTCTCTGGAGAAATGATGAAGAAATTGATGACCACCTCTCTCTGTGCCCCCGACAAACCCAACACAGCACAGAGCTTTCTTCTGTGGGTAGCCCCTGACCATGGAAAGGGACAGACCCCTGAACATGGTCATGTAAACAACCCACGAGTTTCCCTTTTCGGTGGGTTCTTCTCATCCGTGGCTTGAGAGTTCTGAACGTCTCAAGCTGCCTCCCCATATGGAAGGAGGACTTCACATTCATATTCGCACTGGAGTCGCCCCATAAACGACAGCGGGCGACGTCAATAACGACGCGTCTTTCATCGCCGCGCCACGCGTGACAGTCGGACGGAATGACTCCAGTGGAGCAGAGGGTCCAGAAGCGGCTCCAGTGGGTCCGGTGGAACAGAACCGGTGGCATCAAATGGACAGACACGCTGAACCAGGAGATGCAAGTCTCCTGTGACAATCATCCACGGGAAGCTCCAAGAGACCCAGGTGGACCTTGGTTATTTCAAAACCTAAAATTGTCAGGCACTCTTCAAGGCTCCGAGTGGCTTTTTAGGTGATTTGAGGTGGGTTGCACGATTTGGGCTGATGAGCCAAATCGGTGCGAGCCAAATCGAAGCACCTATTGGCAGTGTCTTCCAAAAGTATGTCAGCAGCACTTTTATGGTCAAGATGAGGATTGATTTGGGATCTTAAGGACTCTTTTGGTTCATTTTGAGTTGGGGATAATGCGCGAGGAAGGAATTTGTCAAATTTGAATTTTTGGGTTTCTGAGGTCAAAAAGGTCAAATTTGGAAGTGCAGAAAAAATGGGGTATGGATGTATAAATATCTCTGTATCTCAGAA
>JAAUXT010084112.1_pt1:0-10000 | contig 12027 bp, 21 predicted proteins | sample 7278171 | NCBI WGS metagenome assembly JAAUXT01 (sample SAMN14350112, study PRJNA611818) | marine sediment metagenome | isolation source: surface marine sediment (1.8m) | place: French Polynesia: Moorea | collected 2018-08
AGTTAGACCCACTTTACACACAGGGATGGACGGATGGATGGACATACAGACTGATGGTGATTACATTAAGCGTGTGGTAACACCCTTTGGGACCACACGCTTAAAAATCCCTCACTCATACACCTCACCCGCATGTTAAACTTTCCCACCTCTGGTCATCACCTTGTCCCACACTGCCTGGCCCCCCTGGTCCCTTGCCCCACCCTGGTCCCTTGGCCCCCCTCCCCCCTTCTCACCTGACCGCTCGGCCCCCACATCGTGACCTGGTTCCTCGCGTTCATTTCGAACTTATTCTTCTCCGCGTCTCCGGTTCCTGCAAAATACACGCGCGACGTGCAGCAAAACTTTTCTCACTGGACGCGTCGTGCGTAACACTTCAATGCCAAGGGCACCACGTTGTCACAAAAGAATGACCTTCGTTTTGCCGAGACGTCACCCGTGGACAAACGAGCCTCCTCGTGACAGATCGGATTTATGATTCCTGTAGAATCCGCGTGCGTGAACCCACACAGAAACAGGAAGACACAAGTAAGAAAGGAATCGAAGAGTTTCATCTTCGCACCAGGGCGCTCAAACATCGAGGTTCAACACTCACCAAAGTGCCCAGTGTCCTGGGTCCAGTCCACCCATGAAGTAGTGCACTCACTGGGGACGAAAAACATCCCAAATCCAGCGTCCCACGAGATAACGCGTTCTCTGAGGTCCCTCAGTGCCCTGAAAGGTTGCGCACTCACCGGCAGCCTGGACCCAGTGCCATCAGAGGTCGCGAACTCACCGACGTCCCTGGCGTCCTGGATCCAGCGTCCCATGAGGAAGTGCACGTCGCTTAGCAACAGAGCGTCCAGGTCATCCAGCAGCTCCAGGAACCGCGTTGCGTTTGCGCTGAATCCAACAACAGACACGTGTTACCAGCTGTCCACTCTCTGTGCCCCGACGCACAAGAATGTGGTGACAGCTCTCCAATTGCATGCATACCACCTCCCTTTGTTGTAGTCTGAACCTCGAGTTGCACTGTGATCTGGACCCGTAAGGAAGGGGCACACCAGAACTGGCACGCAACTTTTTGTCACCCTAGCCCCTGACCCTTGCCTGACTCGTTCTGACACCAAACTGACCTTGACGCCCGACTGTCCCGTTCTAACCCTGACCCTGCACCTCACTGACCTGAAGGCTTGTTTGTCCTTCTTCTGGAAGGAGGTCACTGTGGAATTGTAGAGCATCGTGGAGAGCAGCTGCAGGCTCTGTCGACTCAAGTCCACCACGTCGTACCTTCCAAACAGCGAAATCCCCGTATGCAGTCGTCATCGTCATGGCAACGCACAACATTTCTCACGGAAACAAGTGTTCATGGACATCCGCCGTGTGAGACCAAAAAGCCCCGACGAGGAATTCCAACGACAGGTGGAGCAAGCAGGAAGATGAAGTGAGAGTTCAAAAGGGGAAGAGGCGCCTTCCAACTGTATGTGGAGGTCTTTCTTCCCTTTTGTTCCTGAGAGAGTGGCCCTTGCGTCTCCATAAAAATACGGCCACCAGAGGGCCGGTCTGTACCCCGCACTCACTTGAAGAGGGCGCTGTTGTGAAAATTGTGCCCAGCCGCAACGAAATAGTCCCAGGCGGTGAACACGTCTTCCGGGTCGAACCACAACTGCGGAGAGAGAGGTGAAACACGTCAGCGTGGCGGGTCATACGAGAGGGAGGCACGTTCGACGTGAAACGTGAAGGGCCTGCTCCTCCATTGGTTGCGCCCGCGCGTTGCGTCCCAGTGCAAGTCAACGGGCGCTGCGCCGCGAGGGACGAAGATTTTGCCGTTGACGCGCACACGAACACAATGCGTGACGCAAACCTGTCCATTGTAGAACAGGCCTCCGCGAGAGACAAGGTCACCCTTTCTACTGGATCAACTCCGGTTTCTTCGGAAATTTCAGAACAAATATTTTGTTTGTCAATCTAAATTTACAAAAAGGGAAAATTACACTTTTTCGTTCCACGGAAACAAGTCGGAGTGCAGTCCGTATGCACACTCTAACATATTGGCGAAATCCGTGCACCAGTACACGTGTGCAAATTCCACCGCCTCATTTGGACAACTTCGCCACAATACGAAGCAAAAGAACAAGAGCAGAAGCTTTGGTGCAGAACGAGGAACGTGAACACCAAGTGCCCCAACAACCAAACTCTGGAAATAAGCGAGGCCGGAAAAGCGCCCACGCGGAAGCTTGGTCAGGCAACAAGCAGAAACAAATTGTGCGTGAAGATGCGCGAGAAAAAGAACGCAAGTACGGTGCCACCGCCCCTGAGTGCCACCCTGCCAGGACGCCGCCCCAGCCCGTCCCTCGCTGCCAGACCGGCCGGCGCTACGCACGGGGATGGATTTGCCGAAGGCGGGCCGCGTCACAATGACGAAGTCCTGCGCCTTGTCCGAAGCGAGGTCAGGGTCATTGAGCACCGAGGTCTGCAACAAGGTCAGGGTCACGAAGCCAGGTCAGGGTCATGGAGGTCAAGGTCACGGGGCCAGGTCAGGCCGGTGGAGGACTCACACTGGGGTGAAGGACAGGAGAGAGTTGAGGGTGGTTGGTTCCGACACCGTCAACATTTCCTCCCCTCCCCGCCGTGGCGTTGTACACGCCACCCTAAAAACAAGAACGCACAACAGCGTTGAGAAGCGCTGCCCTGAGCTCACTCTGCACAAAAGCAAACAAAAATTTCTGGGCTGCGTCCCTCTCTCCGTCCCCTGAAAGGCAAACAAGATTGCGCATTGTTGAGTCAAGTAGTCATGTTGCCCTTGCAACAACCTTCTTTGCTCTTGCTGCTGCTGGAATCAGAAACTGGAAAGACGCGCAAAAGCGACAAGTTTGCAGAAGCGTGAAACAAAATTGTGTCAGGGGTTGGAAGTTGGGAGTCGTAGAAAAGCGGGTGTTTGGTGGTGCGCTTGTTTGTGGTTGAGCCGAAGGCATTTGTGGTGTGGGGTGTGGGGCATACACATGACAGTGGGCGTGGGTGGGCGGACCGCAACTCGGGGGTGGGTGGGGGTTTTGACGGGCGGGCAGAGGGTGGATGCACAACAGGGACCACACGAAAGAAGAATTTCAACACTACATGTACAAAGACGCACATGTACCACTTCTAGGCCTCAATCATGCACCAACAGAAGAACGCCACGCGCAGCGAGCGATGCAATGGGGAAAGGTTCGAGAGAACGTGGAGAGTCACAAAGTCGTAATGTTGGGAGTGGTCTGCCGGGCGCTGTGTGAACGGGTTTCTCCCGTGTCCGTGCCATTCCACCGCGTCCGTTGAATTCAGGACTGACCGCTACAAAACCCAAGAGGGCGTCACTGATACTGATGGGGTCGCAGTGCCCTCGGGTGGATGCATGGACCAGGGATAGGAAGGCGGACCCTTGCTCCAACACACCGGAAGAGACTCACACCATGCTGCTTGGTTTCTACTGCACGCACGCTACAGAGCTAGAGTCAGGATGAGGCATTGGGGCTGCAACACTCAGTGAACGAGGAGTTTGAAGGTCATTACGAAGTCGTATCTCCGGGAGTGGTTTGCTGGGCGCTGTGTGAGCGGGTTTCTCCCGTGTCCGTGCCATTTCACCGCGTCCGTCGCGTTCAGCACCGAGCGCTGAAATGATCCATGTTGGCGGCACACACAGACACAGAGAAATCGACGTTGATACGTGGCTTTCAAATCGTGCCCACTGCGGGACAGGCATCGAGGTCCCGACTTCTCAGACGTGAAAGTGTCAAAAAAGGGCACTTGTCCCCACCTGATGGCTCACAACACGAATGGGTCTGGACTCGGGTCCACCCAAAGTCTGAGGCTCTGTCCTGAGCACCAACAATACCCCATCCTCACGTTGCAGTTTTCAAATGCGACTTTCAAATTGTCCTGTCAGGAAACACCACCATTCTGACAACATATGTCTCACAACGGACTTGGAAAAGGCATTGTCCGTCAAAATGTGGATTGCGCTTGTCTTTCGATACCTGTCGTCGACGTACATTTGACAGCCTCTTTTTTCGCTTGGCCGAAAGACTCGTTTTGACCGGAAGTCTGAGAGACGGAAGCGGAAGTGATCGCTACGCACCATGAGGATCTGCCAGGCGGCGCTCACGAAGGCGTCCTGTCGCCCGTAGCGACGCGTCCCGTAGCGAGAGAACCTGCAGCGAGACAGCGGCGCGCTGTGACGCTCGGACCAACTGAGGCTGGGTTCACTCTGAATGCGTCTCGCAATGCGTATAAGACAATGGGACCTGGCGTAGCAACAGGCCTTCCTCACCTTCCACTGCATCCCTGCACAAGTGCTTTTCACTGACTGACACACACTGAGTTGGTCAAACTTGGCAAGGCTGAAATCGTGCAGAGTGGGTTTTCAAAACACACGGCCCTTGTTGCTTTGCCTCATTGAAGTCCATGTTGGGCTGATTCACAAATCCCGTGTTGGGTTGGCTTGTCACCCGAAGGTTGAGCGGACGGGTTGACTCACCACTCAGCGAGCCCGGTGTCGTTGAGCGGCTGGGGGCGCCACGTGTTCTCCATCATGAACTCGTACACGACGTCGTTCTGATTGATGCCCTCTGGCGTCAGTCCGATCCCGACCATGGAGCTGTTCGTGAAGTTCCGACCCGAAAACGGACCCTGCGGGAGGGATGGGGTCAACAAAAATAAATTGGCCGACAAACATCCCAAAATTGCAAACGGGGGTGCCAAAACAACACACACACGCACACACACTGCCCCTCTCTCTTTCACACACAAACTCCAACAAAGACACACACGCGTGCACGTCACTTTGTCACAAATTGGAAACAGCATGGCTGTGCCGTCCTCCTACAGCGTTCTCAAAACGAAACCACAGGCACGTAGCCACAGCGACGCACCGTGTTCACAGAGTCAATGGCTCCATACATGGGAACCGTTCCCCCGAAGTCGTGGAGCATGCACCACACGAAGGGCTGTCCGAAGTAGGACTGCAGACGCGGGTACACCGGATGTACCTCCGAGTACAGGTCCAGCACGATCATGTGACCCTGAAAACCACAAAAAACAGGTCAAAGACTGTGCGAGACTTTGGAGTCCGTCCCAAATCCACAGCCATGTCAGACGCCCTCCCCCTGCCAACTTCATGATGAAATGCTGCGACCGAGAGCGGGTGCAGTTCGTTTCTCTGTTGTGGTGTTGTCGTGGAAACTCACAACAGGCACTGAAGTGAGCAGCGCCTTCGCCTGAGGTTCTTTCCAGAAGCCCGTTGATTGGAAGAGCCAACCCTGCATGAGCCTGGCAACGAGAGAAATAAGGTGCCTTTGCAGAAAGAGGCTTTTCATTGGAGTACTTGTCATCATCTCCCTGGCAACTGAAAGAATCCAGACCTAGAACCACCACCAATCTGCACAGGTGTTTGGGCTTCTTGTCCAGAGTTGGGCTTCTTGATCCAACAAGGGTGGCCCAGAGTTGGGCAGGGAAGAGACCAGGTCACTCACGAAAATGTCCAAGTCAAACTTTTGGTGAGGGTGGATTGTCCAGTCCGCTCGGACCACCCTCATGAAACTTGAGTCCCCCCCCTCCCATAGGAGCGACTCCCTCTGACAAGTCTGACACGGTGAAAACTGCACACCAGCTGCCTGCGCGAACAAACGGTTGCAAGTGGCAACCTTGGCAACGTGTTGACGTCACCGCCCTGGCGACACACGACACACGTGATCTCGATATCACATTGGAATTTGCTGCTCGTCTCTCTCCTCATTTTTCGCCCAACTTTCTCAAGTTTGAGGAAAGTTTGTGCGTTTCAACCTTCTGTGACTCTTACTGGGGGCTGGGGACACAGCTGGCTGACCTGGTGCCAAAAGGAGGCCGCGCACTACTCACCAGATGGCCCCGGGATCGGACGCCAGCATCGCGGCGTACACTCCGGCACCCGCGCCTTTCAGATATGACGGGTCCCTGGAACGAACAATCTCCTCTCCAGTTCGATGTCACGAACTCTTGGCGAATCAGCTCGCGAGTGAACGGAAGAGACATCAGCCAATCAGTGAGCGAGTTGGCGGTGAGAACACGGGACGCAAAGTACTCACGAGGAACGTGGCGTCATCTCGTTGAACGAGTCGCAGTTGTACACGTGATCCGTCCCAAACTCAGCGATGTACTGAAACCAAGATCTCCTGGTAAGACAAAGGTGTGTCTTGTGCTCCACGTATTCAGAGCGAATATCAACACAGGACAAGTCTTGACGCCCCCGTCCCTGGGTCCGCCCTGCCCCCTGGTGTCTCCTGTGTGAACCCGCCCTGCGCACGCACCTCGTCGAGGAACGCCTTCCCGATGAGTTTGAACGTCGGATCCGTCGGTTCGAGGAACGTCGTGCTGAAACGAGGCAAAACGAGCGCGTCAAAACCAACCGTCCTCTGGGGAAGCTTCTGAACAAATTACTGACTTTCGAACTAGCCGACTCGTGTCCATTTGAAATTAAAAAGTACGAATTTGGCACGAAAAGGCGTCTGGTCATGTCAGCATACAAGACACGTGACGAAAAAATCTGACTTCCGGAGAAACAGGCGAAATTCAGAAACAATGATACCCAAGTTTTCGTGCATTATGTGCTTGACAGTGGAGTCTACACACACCGCAACCAAGCAGAAAAGCAGTGCAGACGTTCACGAGATAAAACACCGACACCACAGAAACAAAGATCAGGGGCGGGATCATGGGGGAGGGGGGGTCGCCCCTCCAACACACCCTGACCAACTGACCCCGAAAACATGAATCCCTGTTGGGTGTTTCAAGCCAAAACGTATCGGGTGGGGAGGGGCGGTGGGGGTCACTTTCTGCCTCCACCAATCCCCGTGCACATTCATACAAATGGACCGAGTAGAGATGCAAATGTGTGCATTCAAAGGTCAATCCAACACAATGTGAAATGTTTGGGCCTTTGTGCACGAAGTGATCAGCACTGCAGGAGACACTACCAGCAGTAGGAGGAGTTGAAGCTGCCCCAGTCGCTCAGTCGACTCAAATTCGCTTTCGGGAACACTCTGCAACACACAGCGCCATCTCGGGTAACGATCACGTGACCTGCCATGAGACACGACGCCTGACGCGTCTTGTTGGGATCAGTCACCAGGTGGTGTCGGCCGACGAATCCGTACGTGCATTCCGTGGATTTCCCGAAAGCCAATCAGATTTTGCACCCAAAGGAAACCATTGATGTACATTCAGGTCAGAAGTAGGAGTGGTCTGAATGAACTCTCGCATTTCAGATATATTTTGCTCGATTTGCTCTGTGCGAAGAATTTCGCAGGCTGAGGGTGAATCGAATCAGATCTTCCGAAGGCCGACTTGGCGCGTATCAGATTCGTTCCGACTCGAGACTGTTGCACATTGAAAGACGTGGCTTGGTCACGTCACTTGGTGCTGCGTCGTTAACCAGTACAACGCCAAGTGACCAGGACAAGACAGACTGAAGCGCGCACGTCGAAAGTTTAGAATTTCACAAACTACTTCCTCGGGGTCAAACCAACACCAGCGTAGGTCCCCATTGGTTTGGCCCGTCACACCATTGACGACGACAAAAGCGAACAGAACAAGCTGAGTGAGTCAGGCTTTTACGTCCAACATGCAACACGCGGCGGTCTCACCAATTGTCGCCCCAGTTGCCCAGTTGTGACACATTGGCGTTCGGGAAAACTGCTGGCACAAAGGTCGTGCGACAGTGATATTAGCATGCATACGCGTGGACGAAACATGCTGGCAGAATTTCAGACCTGCTGACTTGTTTCACACTGGATGCATCACGCGTTGCGCACTGGTTCAAGTCGACAGACCTCACGACTGACGGAACAACTAAGCGACGAAACGCGTGACACATCCGCGATTGGTGTTTGGGGCCGATCAGGGGGTCCCCCTGGGTCTGCTGGAGAGGCACCAGATCTACAACGCACCACACCCGCGCACCACACAGCATGCTCACCATGGTCACGAGTCTTACCAACAGTTGCGTCCCGTGAAGTGGCCCCAGTTGCGCAGGCGCGAAACGTTCACGTGAGGGAAAAGCCTGAGGACGCAAAGGGTATTGAAGCCTGTTTCACACTCTGCGCGTCATGCGTGGCGTCTCGGTCCAAGTCAAAGGGCTTCGCATCGCAGAAGACGATGCAACGCAACGTGCACTTGTTCAGGAACGTGACGCACGACGTATGCAGTGTGAAACGGGCCTCCGATGTTCACTTTCAACTCTGAACATTCGGAGAACACACTCGAACTGGAATCGCACAAGGTGCGTCAGGTGTTGTGGAGATTTCACCAAGTCGCAAATTAATACGCGCCTGTGGAGATTCTGTCCAGCGTGAGCGCTGACGAGATAGGATCTGTAACACTGGACATCCTGTGTCACAAGTTTCGTTCCCACGATTCATCTGCTGTTGGAATGGCGGACGGGGTCGAGCCAGGTGCGTCGTCAATGGCGCATCCTGTGCAAACCCACCTGAGCCAATCATAATCACGCACTCACGTACCTGGTGACGGCTTTGGGCACATGACCCGCGAACGCCGGAAGCACAGGGATCATTCCGAGGCTGCGCATGCGTGCGAGAATCTGGTGCTGCAGCGCCACCTGCTGAGCGTGCCACGCCGCGCTGAGTGGACCGCCCCAACCCTCCATGTTGCCCATCCGCTGCCTGAAAAGCAAAACAACAACGTGTTCAGAATTGGCTCCTGCGCACAATTTTCTTTTTTTGGGACGTTCGGAACAAAAGCGCAGAGGCGCGAGCGCAAACACCACATCAAGCTGGGAAGTAAGTGGGCGTGGCGGCCACACGCACCAGGCAAGGGGCCCAGTGAGGATGCACCCAGGGACATCAGACCCAGGGTAAGCAGAACCGGATTGGGCGATCCCGGACCCAGGTGGGTGGGTGGGGGGGGGGGCGCTGGGAGGACGGTCCGAGGCTTGACTCACCAGGCGAGGAAGGCGGGTCCCGCGAAGTGCACGTCGAGCTCGGCCTGAGTGAAGCCCAGCTTCAGATACACCTGAAAACAGCAACAGCTTCAGGTCCAACTGGTGCGCATCCAGCTGCGTAGACTGGTGTCGAAATCCAACTGATGAAATGATCACCAAGACGACACAGGCACACGCCATCATTTCTGCTGTCGCACTGCACGCAACGTCACATCACTGCCCTGCCTGGTCGTCCATACCTTGTTCCAGACGGCCTCCTGCCCGTTGAAGGCGAGAGGGAAGTTGATGCCAGTCATCGCCATCCAGTCGATCTCGCGCTGCCATCGCGTCCAGTTCCACCACACGAACGAGTAGGAGACGGTGCACACGTTCTGGTAGTACCGGAACCTGAGGGGTCCGAGGGTTGTCATGGAAACGCGAAACACGCAATTGCGTGCGTCTGGTTGTGGGGGAATTCACAGCGAACAAGCCAATAAATTACTGTGGAAACACGAAACACACACACGTACACGCGCGTGCACACACACACACACACACACACACACACACACACACAAAATTGGGCGCTCCGGTTCTCTCACCTGTCATTGGCTGTGACGGTGACGCCCCCCTGAGGGACGGGCGGGAGGGACTCCGGCAGGTTCACCTGGTCCCCGGCCCACGAGATGTGCGCGTCGCAGTACTGCTTCAGGTACCAGTAGAATCCCATGGAGACAGCGACGCCTGTCGTTCCCGTGATATGGATCTTGCCACCGGGCACGTTCTCTATCTGGGAGTGAGAAAGGAAGAATGTTAACTGTCACAACAGGTGAAGTGGATTGCCAAATGACCGTGATGGACAAAGCGGATTGGTTCGCTGAGGACGGATCGTCTTCCGTTGGGTCAACAGACACCATCCTCACCCGTGCGACAAACACAGATATGCACAACACACACGCACATACACAAGTTTATCTCTTCCTCTCTCTCTTTCTCTTTTTGTACGTGCTAGTGTGAGTGTGCGTGCGAGCGAGTGTGTATCGGGTGCACAGGTCTGTGTGTTGACGCGCACTT
>JAAUXT010010483.1_pt1 | contig 12026 bp, 7 predicted proteins | sample 7278171 | NCBI WGS metagenome assembly JAAUXT01 (sample SAMN14350112, study PRJNA611818) | marine sediment metagenome | isolation source: surface marine sediment (1.8m) | place: French Polynesia: Moorea | collected 2018-08
AGAACCACCACTCACCAGATGGCATGATTGGAAAGAGGTCAATAAATATGAAGGTTCCCACCCTCAGGGACAGTCTCTCCTGAGATACCAATGTGTGTGTTTGTGATATCACTACATCTCAGAAGAGACTTGTCTTCTGAGGCAGGAATCTCCCTATTTATTCTCCCTATTTATCTAGTGGTGGTTCTGATAATTCAGGTCAGGTGTGTCACACCACAGTCCTCCCCCACCAGGGGGCACTGGCCTCATGAGTTATTTTTAATGTATTCACAAATTTTCACCATAAATATTTACAAATAGAGCACAGCCAAATACAGCCATTTCCTATCAAATGACACTGGTTTTGCTAGCTCTGGCTGTGTCCCTCCCCCTGGGAGAGGCCCTGGGAACCAAAGTGAGGTCACATAACTGGAATTTCCCTCTCTTTTGCAACATGGATTATGTTGAATGTGAAGCTTTTAGTTTCTAAGACAAGAGATCATACGAAGATTGATCATTGAATCTGGAAGGCAAAGGAGATCAGCCCCAAGTCAATCAGTGATCGATCAAGTTATCAGCGAGTTCAGCAATTTGGCCCCTGTGGCGAACCAATGTTTCTAAACTCTTGTGGTTCGTCTTGCCCTGAATGTTCATCTCTCTCAGCATCAGGAGTATCAGGAGTAGGTGAGTACCCGGTGGTTCTCCTGGTCCCTGTCACACCACACTGGACCATGACTCGTGCGCCTCCGATGCTTTTACAGTACAACGAACAATCGTGCTTTGGCGATTAAGTGATCCCAAATATATTTTTTGTGACTACATTTCGTATTGTTTTTGTTTGTGTAGATTCTGAAAGCAATTAAAACTGCATGTACATCACATATAAAAAACGATGAAAGTGAAAATTTGTATGCTTTGGTCTCAATGTGACAAATCTGCTTTCACAGTTCAGAATACACAAGGCACATCAGAGTAACACTGTGCAGTACGAATCAATACAGATTACACTTCGTACGAATCACAAACAGCTGTCGGGAGCATCACACTGCTAATGATTGTCTGTAGCATCATTCAACAAACAAGAACCAATTTGTGAAAGTCAGCGACAATGAGTACAAGACTTGAATCTCTTCACCCACCAACTCGTAGATTCCAATGCCTGCCACGAACAGCTTCTCACATGGCCAGAAGGAGCTTGACTTGCCATCAAACTCGTCAAATGACACAATTCCTGTTTCTGTTTGTTCACAATCAACTGAAGACTTTTTGACACTTTCTGGCCATCTGGTAATTTTTTTTCAAAAGAACAGAAATGCACAACTCAACAGTCAAAGAACCATTGCTTCCAGCGCGCACACACGACAGCACCACGTCCACCACGTATCTTTCACGGCTTGCGGCACTCTGATCTGGGGAGATAGATCTACGAGCGTGTTGCAATTGTTGGAATTGCGGCAAGAAACTGAATCAAAACTGCAATGGAATTTGCCAACGTTGTTCACCTTCTTGGCTCTGCCAAGTTAATTTTCCGTCCCGAAACTCTGAAAAAAGTTCTTTTGTGCTTGTGTGGAAAAACAGAAAACAGTGACTGTTGCTCAGCAACAAGACACAATTCAACAAGGAAAGAAAAAACGAGTGAAAACAATTGCAGACCACGTTTTTCAGCGACACTTTCAACTTCGGTTAGACTCAAGTGTGACACAAGTAGTTGCTCGTTTTGTGCACGAAAAGGCGCATCGAACCCGTCGAGCCCTTCACGTCCCAAATGACTGAGGGACAGCATCTTTGGTTGAGAAAACTGTGAGCTTACACAGAATACCATTCGGTGACAAATGCACATAGAAATAAATTTGCGTTGCAAAAGACAAGTGTTCACCAGCACAACACAAAAATAACAGCACCACGAAGCAATGTCATTGATGTGCTACTCGGGTCTTTTGAAGACCTCGGATCTTACGTGTTTACAAAAAATCGAATTGTTTTGAGTCGGAGTTGAGCTCTTGTGTGTTGATAATTCGTCAAAAACCCACTTTGTTTGGATTCGAAACAGCTGAATTTGTGAACAGTCCAGACAACGAACGTTTGTGGTCGGAATACTTTGGGCAACAACACTGAAACAAAGTCAACAACGCGTGTAACAATGGTAATCCTTTTGCAACCCTTTCATATCTCAAGCGAATCCAGGGCACAACAAATAGTTCACAATATTTCAGGTATAAATTTTTGAAGATGAAGTTGGGCTCTCTGAACCCTTGCCCCAAATCCCAATAACTTTATCCGCCCGATTTTGAGGGTCGGAGGATCGGATACCGGCTGAGGTCTACCGAGGTCCGTCCTTCATCTACTCGCGTAAACTACATGTGTAGCCGTTTGGGCAATAAAATCCGAGACACAAGTCTGTTTTTGCTGTTTCCTGACCGACACGCTACGAGATACGAACTATGATTGAGCGGAATTTTCTGGTCCAACGTTCTATCTGTTTGGTGCCTCAAAACACTGCCTGACCAGCTTCTTTTGAACAAGTTTCGAGATTATAGCAGAATTTGAAAACCACCATCAGTCTGCAAAAGCACAATTTCACGAACGTCATGCTACACAACTGTCATGAAATCTCACACACTTCTCTCTGGCTAATTGTCACGATGTTTCTTTACGCAGTCCAAAGAGCGGAACACATGTTTCCGGAGTTGTGAAACTTGTCTGTTGATGTATGCAGTGCAGTGTGCGGTTGTCAGAACAATGTATCCGGATATATATTGTGGTGTTCTATACACACAGGTAAATTCCTGCTGAGTGTTGGGGGTCTCACAAACGGACGGACGAAAGCTGCCAACGAGGATATCAGTGCCAAGGTATCACAGTCTTCTACAAACAGAGGGAATACGAAGATGCCAACAATTTCAAAGAAAAGAAACCAATTTCTGCGCGACTTAGATCACTCAAATATTGAAATATGGCACAGAAACGGGGATGAACAAGAATTTACGCTGCAGTCGGTGTGATCAGAGGCAAAGAAAAATCAAAACACCCTGCGTGACTTTCAAAGACATTTGACGAAGAAGCCTTGTTTCTTCGCGCCCTTTGGCTTTTGCAGGTTTCAACCAATCCGTCGTGCAGCTCTAGCGCCGAAGCGGCTTGGGCTTGGACTTGATGTCTCTGCAGCGCGGGATGTGGCGTTCCGCAGCTGCCGCGTTGAAACGCCGCCCGCAGTGCTCGCACTGCACGTAGTCCGGGTTCTCAGACCGCGGCGGCGGCGGAAGCGCCGCCACAGACCCGCCCGACTGCTCCACTGCCGTCACCTGCGCAGCAAAAGGCTCTGTTATTTACTGTCGAACAAGCAACTGCGGCGCGTTGAAGATGTTTGTTGCCTCGCGTTTGGTAGGCGCGTCAATACAATTATCACAAAACGTCAAAAAACAGTCTTGCGTCTGACAGAAAGTTGACAAAGAAGCGAGAGGATCAGTCTTCAGCGACGTTACGAACGGAACAGCACAGCAAATGCAAAGCCTATCAGTCCGTTGTTCAGGGCGCATTTTGCCAAAAAATCGGCCAATGAAGACTCTACACCCACCTGCTTCGCGTATCGAATGTTGTTTATGAAGTCCTCGTGTTTCTGTCGCCAGTTGCTGGCTTTCTGCAACGAGTAAACAACCCATTGTTTTGCCCATTTTCAACTCCCAAGTTCGAACCAATTTCAATAAAGATTCCGGTTCGGTGTGCTTACCTTGGGTTTCTCAGGCGTCTTGGGCCGGTGCTTCACGAACTGCGCCGCCTCCGTTCCCTCCGTCCGCATCTTGCTCGTGTTGAACACTTTTCGCGGCTTCTTGTTCTTTGACTTTTCGCACATCGTTTGATGCTTGTCGAGTCGGTCTACCGCGAATTTCCTCCCACATACCTGTGCACAGAACTTGCAGACATAAATCACTCTTCGGCTTCAGAGGAAAGTATGACAAATGCAGACCAACTGTCGTCGTGTCAACCGACTCTGCTGTGTCATTGAATCGTCAAGCAGCTTCACACCAAACCGCAACTCCGGCATTTGCGCAGCCGGCACCCAAATTCACACACCTTGCACGGTTTCAAATTGACGTTTTGGGGCGCGTCGTCTTGAGCCTGCTGCAGGATTTTCAGATACTCATCGGCTCCGCTGGGTGGGGGTCTAATCTCCCCCTCTTCCTCGGGTGGGGGCGGCGGCGCAGCGGGCGCAGGGGCGGGGCGTCGCTTCGGTGGTGGAACAGCAGGCTTGACTTTCGGCTTTGGCTGCGGTGCGGGAGCTGGAGCCGGTGGAGGTGGAGAGGGCGACCTGCGTCTGAAAGAAGGAGCAATTGCTGTGCTGAAGACAATTTTTGAACTGCACATTTTCCAGCTGACACACCACAACATCACTGAACCTGCCACAAAGACATAACGGGTGGAACGCATTCATTCGAGCCTTGGTTTGCACCACCCTGACCAAAAGAGCGTGATCCACGAGGTCACTACTTGACGAAAACACACCGAGAGTCTCTGATGGTCCCAACTAAATTCCGAGAAGTCATACCGTCTCCACTCGTGCACAAGATGTACCTTTTTTGACCAAAAATTGAACATCAAAAGCAGGGGTGCGTCTTCGGCAAAAGACGATGTGCATCTTGCTCTTGGGTGCAACATGCTCCGTTGGTACTTTATTCCTGTTTGTTCAGACGGGGGACCCTCTCAGCTTGGGGTGACCCCTCGCCAGCAAAATTTTGGCCTGAAAGCTTGTCAAAGGAACACTCGTTTTTGTTTCTGATGGCACTCCAAATTGGTCCACACACCCAGAGGTATTATTATCTCAAAGCATCTATCCGTTGATCATTACACCAACATGAATTTCACGACCGTGACGATATTTTTTCAACAAGAATGATCAGGTCATACTCACCTGGGAGGCGGTTTCTGTCTGACCGGTGGGGGGCTCGGTGAATCTTCGCTCTCAGGGGTCGCTTCGCGTCTCCGTGTCGCAGCCTTGAGTCGCACGCGCTCCGCCTCTGCACGCTGCCGCTTCTTTTCAGCCTCGCGTAACTACAAACACACAATTCACTGAAATCTGAGTCGGACCTGTTTCCTCTCGGTGACCGATGTACAGAGTGCGTGTTGGCAAGTCTTCCATTCCATTCAACTTCAATTGATGTTCCTTTCTACAAGGAAAGCAAGACAATTCAATCGGCCCATCGCCCGGCCTTGTCCGCACCTTCTCTTCCTCCTGCGCACGTTGTTTCTGCATCGCTGCCAGCTCAGCTCGCTGTTTCTCCAGCGCTGCTTGCAACTCCTGCTCCTTGCGTCGAATGAGCTCCAGCTGCGCGTCATCGCGCTGCGCAGGAGCCACGTCCCGCCTGCGCTGATGCGGAGGCGCCCTCTCGTGAGCTTCGCTCTCGCTACTTGGGGTCCCTTCGTCGTCTGTGGACGGTTCACGATGAATGGGCTTCTGCACAAAAATGTAGAAAAAAACACGCTGGGTATGTCTTCACAACCCATATTTTCAGAAGTCTTTCGACCCCCACAACAGTCTTTCCGAAGACGAAGTCAGCAGACTGGAAAGCAGCAGGACAGCAACGCTTCGCTGAATTCTCGCAGAATCAAGCTGACCACAGGAGAGAAGAGGATCAACGACAAGAACTGTGCTCTCCTACCCTGGCAGGTCGACGCGCAGGGTTCTGTCTCGGGCGGCTCCACTCGACGTTCTCTTCATTTTCTCGGTTGTCATGCGAACGAAAATTCTCCAATCTGAAGGAACAAATTCATAAATAATCTACAGCTTTCCCTTGACTTGATCCAGCATGCATGAACATGACGTCGGTTTCTTGGAACGTGTGAACAGCAGACGCGCGGAGAAAATGTGTCCGAAAGCTGACAGCATCACCTTCTCGCCTTGGCGTCGTCCTGCTCGCGCTGCCACTGCTGAAAGTCACTCGGCCGCTCGCGTCGGTTGACCGAGCCCTGCCCGAACTGATCAGCAGGCTGCCTGCAAGTGCAAAAGTTGGTTCAGTCATTGTGCAAGCAATGTGACGACGAGGGAGTCTGCACAACTGATGAGACATCGGGGTGACACAAAAAACAGGAGGAATAGCTTCTGATAATTTCACGACTACGACGCAATTCACCACGAACTTTACTGACCATGGACACTTATCGTCGTACGCTCACCCACCCGGAACACACGCACAACGATCAAAAATTTTCGAGATATTTTCGAGGATATTTAGTTCAGAGCATCTCTTTGTGGATGTTCGAACGGAAACATTTCGACCAGCACAATGAAGAAAACAAGGGACACTGGGGACTATCATTTTTCTACTTTGATGAATGAGTCTGTTTGTGAATGCACCAACCTGAACCTGGACTGCTGCACCTGGGCTTCGCGTCTCGCTCTCGGCGGCTGCGGATTCCGCCTCGCGAAGCCTTCATCACTGTCGCCACTGCCTACTGCAGAGAGGCATGAAACAAGTTTTTGACATGCTGGAACAACACACGCGCACGAAGAACTCCTGACGATACCAAAATGTTGACACAAACAGAACAGGACGTAACTGTCAAGTCATAACTTTGCAACAAATAAATCGTTCCTTTTGCTCTGAAATACATGTCCTCGTCAGTTGAATGGGACCATTCCAATCAACAACAAACAACCGCGACACAGCACTGTTAACTCACCCCCATCTCTTGTACTTCTTTTCCCATCTTCCCTGTCATAGTACCCGCCGTTGAAGTTTCCGTGGTATTCGCTGTCGGGAAGATTTGTGGCCCTGTTTATGGGTGCCAGAGGGTTGGATCTGTCCCGCCCCGCACTTCTACGTTTGTACGTCACATTCGGTGCAGGTCCATAGCTCTGCGTCCGTCCTTGGTTTGGAGGTGGAGATGTGGTTCCGTTTCCTGCACGGCGCTGCTTGAAGAAATCACGCACGCTGCCACTGTTGCTGCCACCGGCTGGAGCGCGTCGACGTGCTGCGGCGATGCTGCTCGCGAAACTGTTGCTGCTGTTGTTGCTGAAGCTGCTGAAGCCACTGCGACCGCTTTCCGCACTGCTGTTACGGACAATGCGGTTATACGTTCGCTCCTGGCAAAAGAGAATAATTTCCCACTGATCAGTACTCGTTTTCTGTTGGAAGAAAACTGCCCCTCCCACCGCCGCGCCCTTTGGTGTGAAACTCTGAATTTCAGCAGCCGCTCTGAGCTTCTGGATTGTTTCTTGCTCTTCCTATCAAAATGCATCCCAAAATGAGACCTGTTGTTCAAGCTGCCTGTCGAAGAGTGCCTGCAGCCGCTGTTCCTTCTCCTGGGCCAGCCGCGCTTGATATCCCGCCTGCAGCTGCTGCAGTTTGCTCGGGGCGCCGCCAGGCGGGGCACCGTAGGAGCGCGGTGGTGGCGGCTGCGACAGCGGGTGCGGGATTCGCGACTCCCGAGTTCGATGCGATGGCATCGTCGTCCTTGCAATGTCACTCAATCAGCTACATATCGGTCTGTGCACAAAAAGGACGATTGTGGATGTCAGTGATGTGGGCGATAATACAGTAGTCCTAAAATAAAAGCACACAACCGATCAACATACCTCCACAGCTTCAAAGATTGCAAACAGATTGTCACATTTTCTGTGTGTTGCCCCTTCAGCAGATCAAGTGGTGTTTTATTTGATGAAAACCGGACGCATGAGTTGCTTCATTTTTTCCATTATTATTAAATTATACATTGTGCTAACAGGCAGATTTGTATAATAATTATCTTTGTTAAATTAAGAATGCATTCAAGAATACCCCCATTGGCTCCAAGGTAAACATTTTCTTTTTTATTTCTTTAATTTTTTTGTTTTGTATGCGTGTGAGAACCGTGTATTAGACGGCAATCAATAAATCGGTTAAAAGCAAGAAAGCATTTTTTCCACTTCCCACTTGTGAAAAATGTTCAGATGTCCTACGAAATCAAACACGCTCGTGTCAAATGTTGTTAGTTTTCTGATTTTCAGTCCAAATTGTGAGCAGCACCTTCATTTGCAGGATTGTGGTGTATATCTGAAAAGCAGTTTGCGCAAATATACGGTTTTGTAATCGAACGAAGTCCCTTTTCCTTGAAGCATTTGTTGGGTTAGGTTTGTCAATAGAGACCATGCATGTTTACATCGGTTACCAATGCATTGCCCAGGGGACAATGCACGCGTGTAGATTGGTCGATTCATTCCGCACAGCTTTGTGGTCAGACCAGCCGATGACGCAAATGCGTGTGCGTGTTCTGGAAAATGAGTCGACTGCGATGAAATTGAATTCACTGCAAAACTTTGTTGCTGGTGGATCGATTTTGTCGAATCGGCAAGACAAAACAGGGAGTTCCCGCGGAATCCGATTGTCGGGGTGTGGTTATGGGATTGGGAAGGTTCATGCGAGGGGGTGGGGTGGTGATGCAGGCTGGATGCCAATGGTTTCACGGCACGTTGTCTCTCGCCCTGACAGCCGACGGAGTGGCCATCGACAACTGGACCTTGATTGTCAAAACTTCAGGGCACCATTTATTGACAAGCGCGGACCATGACAAACTGTCCACCAGTCTGAGGTCAATTTCTCAGAACCAAATCACAACGCGTCATCCAAAGCGAAGTCACCCGGTATTTCCAGCGCAAAACAACGACGCTTTGACGACAAGGCAATTTCAGCCAGCTCCAAATGGTCGTTCGATGCGTCAACAGCACCATTCCTCCTATTCTTGAACAATCAGACCTGTCGCTACTTTCGTGTCAGAACCTCCAGTTTTGTCCCCGGACAACTCGCACTCCAACGCTCAATGAAAGGCCACACACGATGCTTTGTCCAGACGTGCAATGCTTCTTACCAATCGTTTAGTGTCCCAGGCCGCTTCCGAATCTGATTCCCACAACTCGGCACCCTCATTCTGTGTCACCAAAAGGATCTGGTTTGGTTGCAATTGCAACCGCGAAGTTTGTCCAAAGTCCTTGGTCAATTTTCACTTTTTTCACTTTTTCTTCACAACGTGTCCGAGGTCGAACTTCCCGCGGATGCAGATCAATCGAACTCCCGGAAGGTCACGCTTTCGGCCGCCCCTCAGGAGAACCGTGCTGTGCTCCTGCAGTGTGTGACCCTCGCCCGGAATGTAGGCAAAGGCCTCTTCGCCGTTCGACAGCCGCACTCTGACACACTTTCGGTTTGCTGAGTTTGGCTTTTTTGGTTTCCTGATCAGCACCTGGCGGGAAAATAAAGTAGAGCTTTGAACACAGGCGCGTCCCGAGGCAAAATCAATTTACGAAGTGGGTGCTCGAGCAGGGCAGGACCAACCCAAAAATTCCATTTGGGAAACGCACTGGCAATAACCGGCAATTGCTGGCTGTATGACGTCCCATGGGGTGGGAGAGTTGGACCTGCTGATAGATTTGGACCTTCCCAACTTTCTGCCACCCTCCGCCTGTTTAGAATTTTGGGTTGGTCCTTGGGCTAGGGCCGACCCACAAGTTGAATACCCCCCCCCCTCTCCCCAAAACACAGGCAGGCTCGCTCCGAAGGACACGCTTGTGTAAAAAATAATTCTTCAGACTGGATATTTGGGAGTCATTGGTTTAGTTTGTTATCTCGCTTGAATTTACTCCCAACTCCACACGCGTCGAACCACACTGTAGTTTTCATCCTGAGGTCGTTGTGAAAAAGAAGAAATATCATCACCTTGTTGTACCTTGCTGGAAAATTGCTCATTGTAGCGAATTTTTGGAACAAAAATATCCGATCAAGAGTCAACCTTCTCACCTTCAGTACAACGCCCCTGATCTGCGGCTTGCCCCACGTTCTGCTTTTGCGTTTGCGCTTCTTGGGCGGACCGTTCCTGTGCATCCAGGACAGTGTCGCCATGGCGCGGGTGTGTGTGCGGCTGAGAAAGCTTGAGCAGGTCACGGAAGATGCTGAGGGAACACTGCCGTGGCCAGCGCTGAAGTGGCTTCCCGCAATGGCAACGGGTCTGTGTGCTCCTACAAAATTGTCAAGGAGTGATTGAAAGCAATCGAAACACTCATGACTGGCGTGTCAAGAGATCGGATGGCTTCCCTGCCAGGCGAACCGGTGTAACAGGACCAGAGCACGACCAGGACCAGGACGAGTCATAGTGTGGTCCTGGAGGATTTGTTGGGACCAGATAGCTTGGAGATATGCCAAACAAAGAGCAGGTGATAAAAGGGGAGCTGCAGTATCATGTAGTGTTGAAAGTACTTATCTGCTGAGAAGTATGAAATACAGTGTCAATTGCAAGAATGTTCAACCATTTCCAAAGTAGTTGAGCTATAGTCCTGGACTGTGTACAGACCCAGTGAGGCAGTCATTGTCTGGTCCTAAACTTTATCAAGGACTATACTATGACTGGTTGGAGCTCAGTCCTGGGTGGTCATGCTGTTGTCCTGAAATTTCAGGACCAGAGAATGACCTCGTGGTGTGGTCGTGCTCTGGTCATGGTCGTACTGTGGTCCTGAGACACCAGTCCTCCACTGGGCACACCTGGTGGGCACTGGGGAAGGAGTTGCTGGGCAGGATCTGCAGGTCCTACTCCTGGTGTCCATAAACAGACACAACAACACCCCAATGATTGCACAAAGCGCGCGATCCTGATCGTTTGCGCTTGCAAACCGTGTTCTCTTGTTCACTTTGAAATCGGAACCAAAGGGCAGATCATAAACTCAGCTTTTTGGGGTTGGAAGTTAGTCAAATTCGGTGACTTGTTAGAAGTCCTCACAAAAACTGCAGAGTTAATTTTGTACTCAGCAAATACTCATCAGCTTCACCGTCACTTTTTTGCGGGCAGAAAGTTTGAGCAGCTTCATGAACATTTTGAAGAGTGGGCAAGTCACGTCATGAGACACCACAAATACAGCAAGAGAGCAACGTGTTCAGCAGATCATTCCTCTTGACGCGGAAAGCAAGGTTCATTGCAGAGTAGATCTACCTGGACAACTTTTGTGATCATCTCCAACAATTTGAATGCCAAGGAAAAAGTGCCGAGCACACAAACAACTCACTCACCAAGCAATTTGGTGGGCTGAACTGTGCGAACAAGGCTGTTGTCCGTCTTCCGACTGTGGCTGAAAGTTCGTGTCACTGTGCAGCTGAGTTGTGACGGTCTCTTGGCAGCATTGGCGAGACCCAGCCGCAAGAACGAATGACACAGGGCTGTGATCGCGCTCATCACTGTTTCTGCAACAAAGGACACGCCAGTTTCAACAGACAAAGAGAAACTCCGTTGATGGAAGCAACCGTATGAAAACCCACAACTCCCACTGGGTGAAAGGGCTTTTGTGGCAACGACCCCTGTGCAGGCGGAAGGGGGGAGGGCACCTGTTCAGTGGATGGGCGGCTGAGGTAGATCTATGCGTAGAATCTAAATGAGTTATTGTTGATAGTTTAAACTCTATCAATGCCAGTCATGGAAGAACAGAACAAGTTGTTTCTCCATTTATCTAAATTTGCGCTCATGAATCGGCTGCACTACCTTATATTATCGCTCACGAGGCAGTGTTGTTTTCCTCGATTTCCCGTGCTCTGCCCTTTTGCGAAAGACCCGCCAACACATCAGCACTTCCTCTTTTTCGGTATTCACAAAAGTCAAACAAATGTCACTGGGTGAGCAGACTTTTTCCCCCAAAATGAACTTGTTGCCGGTTCCATTCACCTTGCAGCCTTGTGCTGAATCCATGAATCCGTGACGTCATGTGATGGCTTCCTGATGCACAATTCTGTCGAGATTTGCACACTTTTTCGGAAAATTTCATTGCAATAGAACATTTCTCAGGTGATACATTTGTAAAATCGTGCCATAGTTTGAATGCTTCCTTTGCACAAATAATATCAGGTATTGTCGTGGCCGAAATGTTCTCAAAACCGTGTTGAGGGAACTGAGAATGCTGACTTCGTAGCAGACCAAAAATACGTAGAGCAACTGCATGTAATTTGGGCGTGCTTCTAATTCGGGCCGCGTCTAATTCGGGCCAACTTGAGGACAACAAAAGGCAATGAAACATAGTGTTTCTATAGTAATATTGACATCAGTTGTCC